>MDTG01319639.1_pt1 | contig 16374 bp, 14 predicted proteins | sample 811421 | NCBI WGS metagenome assembly MDTG01 (sample SAMN05326645, study PRJNA326480) | marine metagenome | isolation source: seawater | place: Pacific Ocean: South East | collected 2011
AAATAAAAAATAAAAACTTAAAAAAATTAAATGGTAAACCACTAGTTTCTTATTCTTTTGAAATTGCTAAAAAGATAAAAGAAAAAGATAAAATTATTTTTTGTTCTACGGACTCAAAAAATATAAAAAAAATATCGATACAACATAATATTGATCTTCCGTTCTTAAGACCAAAAAAAATATCAAAAAATTTCTCAAGAGACTTAGACTATGTAAATCATACGCTTGTAAAGTTTTACGAATTAGGATTTAAATTTAAATATGGCCTAATATTAAGACCTACTTCACCTCTAAGGCACGAAAATTATTTGAATAATGCTTATAAACTATTTAAAAAAAATAGACATTTTGACTCAATGAGAGCAATTATTGAGGCTAAAAAAACCCCATATAAAATGTGGTTTAAAAGTAACAGTGTAATCAAGCCTGTGTTAAAATCAAAGATAAAAGAACATTATAATGCTCCAAGGCAAATCTTGCCAAAAGTATTTTGGCAAACAGGAAATTTTGAATTTTTTAGAATCAAATTTAAATTTTCACTGAAAAGCATATCAGGAAAAAAAATTTGTGGTTTCAACATAAATGAAAAATACTCAATAGACATAGATAACTCACAGGATATCAAAATAGCTGAAAAAAATCTTAAGTTAATATAATTAAATGTTGTTAAATCGGTTAAACATTTTGGTAATAAAATTATTAGTTCCAATATTAATAAAGATTAATTCAGTCTTTTTTCTATTTTTATTATTTAAATTAAATCTACGAAAAATTAACAGCATAAATCCAAAACGAAAAACTAAATATAAGCTTATTGTACTTGGAAAACTAGGAGGTAATGAGGATTTATTTATAAGCCAAAAAGAAAATAACAATCACATTGAATATTACTATTTTCCAAGAATTTTTATCAAAATGATCTTTAATACCTTTATTCAAAATCATAAAGAAATTCATGATTATAAGTATCTAACAAATGATAAAAACGTTAATGTTAGTAAGTTAAAATTAAGAAAATTTTTAATCAGATTGTTAAAAAATATCAAAAAAAACTTTAATTTTGATGGGTTTATAGGTTTTAATTTTTGTTATAAAGCTGAAAGGGAACTACAAGCTGCAGCAACAATAGAAAAATTAAAGTTTATCTGTTTGCATAAAGAGAATGTTTATACCCCAGGGGAAAATTTAGTAACAAAATATATTTACAAAAAATATATAGGCAAATATGAAGGATATACAATTGCTGTTTACTCTGAAAAAGAAAAAGAAAATATACTAAATGCTAAGTTGATTGATAGAAAAAGGATAAAAGTCGTTGGTTGTTCTAGATCAGACTTGGCATTTTCGTTTAGAAAAATAAAACCGAGTTATAAGATTGTTTATTATTCGATAGAAAACGGAAGAGGTACACCTGAAGCGTTTTTTAAAATCTACCCTAATAAATTTAAAAATATTTTTACTTTTGGGGGTAAGAAATTTCGTAATTTTAGTTGGAAAGAAATTCATAAAAAAACAATTAAAAACTTAATCAAACTAGCAAATAAAGATAAAAAACTAAAAATAATTATTAAAGAAAAACAAGGCGCATTTAATAATTATAAAAATTTAAAATTACCTAAAAACTGCAGAGTAATATTTGGTGGAACTGGAGAAAAGTATTTAAAAGATTGCAAAATTGTAATTGGTTTAAACACTACTGCAATTATAGAAGCTATTGCTGCAAATAGGCATATTTTAATACCATTTTATAAATATAAAAATGATAATTTTAAAAAAAATTTTTTGTTAAATTTAAGATTAAATAAAAATAATTACATTTTTGATGAAAGAGAATTTTATAAAAAAGTCAAATTTCATTTATCAAAAGAATATAAGGTAGATAAAAATATTAATAGTAAATTTAGCCTTAATTATTATTTAGGAAATGTTGACGGAAAGTCTTCTTTAAGATTAAACAAATTTATAGTCAACACTCTTAAATCAAGAATATAAAATACTTTTAATTCAAAACTATATTTTTAAATAAAGCGTGGACATCTAAACTTTTAAATATTAGATGTGTAAACATAATAAAGTTATAAAATGAAATGAAAAAAATCGTTTGTATTATTCAAGCAAGAGTTGGTAGTTCTAGACTTCCAGGAAAGGTTTTGTTACCAGGAGCTAATAATAAACCGCTTCTGTTAAACCTATATGAGAGAATAAGCAAAAGTAAATATATAGATAAGATAGTTATTGCCACTACAAGGCTACAAAATGACTATGAGATTGTTAAAATTTGTAAAAAAAATAAAATAGACTATTTTCAAGGAAGCTCCAAAAATGTGCTAGATAGATACTACAAATGCGCTATTAAACACAAAGCAGGAAAGATATTAAGAATTACATCAGATTGTCCATTACTAGAGTACAAATTTGTTGATAATTTTTTAGTTAAATCACAAAAAAAAAACTTTAATTATTTTTCAAATTGCTATTTAAGAACTTTCCCAAAAGGATATGATTTAGAAATTTTTGATTTTAATACGCTAAAATATTGTAAAATTAATGCAAATTCAAATTATGATAAGGAGCATGTCACAACATATATTTTGAAAAATTTGTCTCGTTTTAAATTTGGAAGTATTAAATATAAACGTAATTTGTATAAAAAGTATAGATTGACTCTAGATTATATGAATGATTATTTTGTAATAAAGAATATTTTCGATAAACTTTATTCTCAAGATAAATATTTTGATTTAAAAAAAATTATTAATTATTTAGATAAAAGTAATCTTTGGAAAATTAACATAAAAAATAATCAATGAAAAAAATTATCAATTACGGATCTCACAATATAAACAATAAAGATATCCAACTTGTTTCTAAAGCTCTAAGAAATCCCATTATAACACAGGGACCTTTTGTAAAAAAATTTGAATCTGACTTATCAAAAAAATTCAAATCTAAATTTTGTACTGTTGTATCAAATGGAACGTCAGCACTATATTTAGTCGGTAAATTGTTAAATTGGAGAAAAGGTGATACAATTTTAACTACACCAATATCTTTTTTAGCAACATCTAATTGTATTGAACTTTGTAATGCAGAAACAAAGTTCATAGATATTGAAAAAAAAACAACAACTATTGACCCAAATAGAGTAGAGAATTTTTTAAAAAAAACTAAAAAAAAAATTAAAGCTTTAATAGGAGTAGACTTTGCAGGTCACCCATGTGATTGGAAAAGCCTTAGATATTTAGCAAATAAATATAATTTTATATTAATAAATGACGGATGTCATGCTATGGGTTCAAAATTAGACAATCAATTTGGTTATGCAAAAAAATTTGCGGATTTTGTTACTCAAAGTTTCCATCCAGTAAAAGCATTTACTTCCGGTGAAGGTGGCTCAATACTTTGTAATGATCCAAAATTAGATAGACAACTTAAAATATTAAGAAATAATTGTATGGTAAAAGGTTTTAGTAAAGAACTTTGGAAATATGATATGCATCAACCAGGCTTTAATTTTAGACTTAGCGATATAAATTGTGCTTTAGGAATTTCTCAACTAAAAAAATTAAACACATTTGTTAAACAAAGAAGAAAAATTGCGAAAAAATACAATGAAATTTTTTCAAATTGTCAAAATATAACAATACCTACAGAATTAAAAAATGTATATCATTCTTATCATTTGTATCCTTTGCAGATAAATTTTAACAAACTTAAATTAAATAAAAATCTTTTTTTTAAAAAGATGTTTAGAGAAGGTATTAAATTACAAGTACATTATATACCCATATTTATGCAGCCATATTACAAAAAAAAATACAAACTAAAGACAAGAAATTTTAAAAATTCATTTGAATTTTATCAAAAAGAGGTTTCGATACCAATTTATCCAGGTTTATCTGTTTCTCAATTAAATTTTATTACTGAAAAGATCTTCAAATTAATTTAGAGTTTTGCAAATGATAAAAAATTCATATTTAATAACAGGTGCAACAGGTAGTTTCGGAAATGCGTTTATTGAAAGACTAATTAATTCGAATAAAAAAATTTCAAGATTAATAATATTTAGCAGAGATGAACTTAAACAATCTATAATGTCGGCAAAATATCCAAATAAAAAATATCCCTATATAAGATTTTTTTTAGGCGATGTTAGAGACTACGATAGATTACTATTTGCATCTGAAGGTATTGAAAATATAGTTCACGCAGCTGCACTAAAGCAAATACCTTCTACCGAATATAACCCTTTTGAAGCAGTGCAAACAAATATTATTGGTTCACAAAACGTCATAAAGTCAGCTCTAAAAAATAATGTCAGACGTGTTGTTGCTTTATCAACTGACAAAGCTTGTGCTCCAATAAATCTTTATGGAGCAACAAAACTCTGTGCTGATAAATTATTCATCTCTGCAAATAATATAAAAGGTAAGAAAAATGTTAGATTTTCAGTAGTTAGATATGGCAATGTGTTTGGAAGCCGAGGCTCTGTTTATACTGTATTTAAAAACCATGAAAAAATGAAGTTTTTTCCTATCACCGATGAAAAAATGACAAGATTTAATATAAGTCTAAAAGAAGGAGTCGATTATGTAATTTGGGCAATAGAGAAAGCTTTTGGTGGAGAAATAATAGTTCCAAAATTAAAAAGCTTTAAAATTGTTGACTTAGCAAAAGCTCTGAATCCTCAAAAGAAACATAAAATAATCGGAATTCGAGCTGGTGAAAAAATACATGAGCAAATGATTTCGAGAAGTGACAGTTATCATACTGTTGAAATGACTAACTATTATGCAATTTTAAATAATGAAAATCAAAAACTTAAAAATTATTACAAGACAAAGCTCAGTGCGAAAAAGGTTCCCGAGGGATTTGAATACTCTAGCGACACAAATTTAAAATTTATGAATTTAAAAGATTTAAAAAATTTAATAAAGAATTCAAAATAAAATTTTATTATTAATTATTTTTTTTAAAATAGTAAAAAAATTGATAGTCGCCTTTTTCAATTCTTTCTTTACATAACTTAAAACCTGATTTTTTAGCGGAGATTATTGATGGTTTATTTTTAGCGGGTATATTTGTCGATATAGCAGTTAAATTTGTATTAGAAAAATGATTAATCGAATACTCTCTTAAATGTACAGATAAATTGTTTTGTCTGTATTCTTTATCTATACCTATGAAAGCCTCGTGAATAATCCTATTTTCAATTTCATAATCTTTAAAATAAAACATTTCAAATCCAATTACTCTTTTATTTGAATCTTTTAACAAAAATATTAATTTTTTACCCATGCCTCTGTACAAAATTTTTCTCCAAATATTAAGGTCTCTACCATCCCTTAACGATTTATGTAAAATTGAAATATCTTTAAGATCTTTTTTACATCCTGGCTCAATAACGAATTTTCCAATTTGTTTAGAATTTATTATTGGTAATTTTCTAGTAATTTTAATATTTCTTAATAAAAATTTAATACCATCTAACTCGTGAAAAATTTTACTTAAAATTCCCATATTTTCTTAAAAATTAAACTAAATTATTTTTTAAATTTCATACTAAAGTAAGGATAAATTTTACCGCCAAAGCCAGTTTTATACATACCCCTTTTAGGCGAATTTATTCCCTCTAAATCAAATTTTTCAACACCTAAATTTTTTAAACTATAAAAAACGTTTATTAAATTATATGTAAAAGAATAATCATCTGAGCTATCGCTTATTCTGCCTCCATTTATATAAATACTATTTTTACCAAGAATACTGACAACCATAAGAGCTTTAACTTTACCGTTTTGATAAGTTTTGTACATTTTTAAAAGTTTTTTTGAATGTAATTTTTTAAAGATTTCAAAATTTTTATTCAGATCAAAGTCAACCTTTTTTCCTTGCCTGCTAAAAGTTTTTTTTATTATAATTTTGTAATCTTCAAAATTAAAGTCGTCTTTAAATTGATAATCCTGATTTAAAGATTTTTTTATCTGTCTTCTTGTTCTTTCTGAGCAGTCTTTAAAAAATCTTGATGAAGTTATTTTGTTTATATTTGTATCAATTTTTTTTGTATCTAAAACAGTTGTGTATCTTACGTTTTCAACTAGAAAAATTTTTTTTTTTTTGTTAAAATTATACCATTCAAACTCTCTTGTATCATTACTATTGTAATCTAAATCTAGTTTCCCTTTTTTGAAATGCTTTGTAACTATTTCTATAAATTTGTTTAAAATAGCAATTTTTTTATGAATTATTTTCGATCTATTTTGATTAGTAAAATTTCTGTAATTTATTGGGCTATATATTAGTTTCCCAGAACAGATGGTATTTTTTTTAGTAAAAATTTTGAAGGAGGCTAATATCTCTTTGTTATCGTAAATAAAAAATCTTTTTATTTTAATGATGTCTTTATTTAATCTTTCAAAATACGAATGGCTATAAATTGATGCATTTTTTACTTGGTTAAGAAATTCATCCCATTTTTTTATATCTTTATTTTTAATCTCTTTATAAATTAATTTTCCCATTTTAAGTTATTAATTTTTTTTTCTTTAGTATTAAATAAACATTTTTTGTCATACTTTCACTTATTTTGATTATTTTTGAAATCTTTTTTAATGAGTTTTTACCGTCAGCATATTGTAAAAAATTCATATAATTTTTTGTTGAAGTATTTTGTTTGTTTTGAGAAATTGTAGGATATAGGCCTCTAGCTCTAGCACTCATTTGAGGTTCACAAAGTATTGTGTTTTTTGGTATTGTTTTTTTTATTAGAGCACTGATTGCAGTTTTTGCAACCTTAAAACCACCTTTAACACCTTTTAAAGTAACAACTTCAAAATTGTCTAACGAGGTGTGATATTCAGGATATTCTCCATATTTAGATCTAAAGATTGAAGTGATACCCAAATCAACACCTGGAGAGTTATATTGTCTTTCATCTGATCCTCTTTTTAAAAAAGAATAAATTTTGTATTTTATTTTTAATTTTTTGTAAGCTTCTATTAAAGACTCATCTGAAGGGCTAGTTCTGTATTTAGAAAACATACACGAATGTTGTCTTTCATCTCCTATACAACTTAAATTATATCCGCCAACAACGTGCTGTTTTAAATAAGCAAGATTTTTATTTAAATATGCGATTGAACCAATTGTCTCTGGTATAAATATAAATCTAAGTGTCTTCTGCAAATTTTTAATTTTACTAAAATAATTAATTAAACTCATTGATACTATTGGTCCAGATAATTCGTTATTAGCCATTGATGGATGACATATATATGTCGAAATTAAAATTTCTTGTTTAGATTTTCCTTTTAAAATTAGCTCACCATAGTTCAAATTTCCTTTGGAATTAAATTTTGATTTGATAATAACTTTAAATTTATCCGTTTTCTTATAGCTTTTGTCTAATTCTAACTTTTGTCTATGTGTTATACAAAATCCCCATCGCTTTTTATAATATGAAGTCACATAAGGAATTGCCCGTGGTTTGTTTGGTAAAGAATAGATATGTTTTAAAAGTTTCTTTTTATTTATTGTTTTATCTATTGGCTGAGAATATCCAACCAAATGTAAATTATTTGTTTTAAAAGAAATAATTTTTTTATTATTTTTATCTAATATGTATGCATCTTTAATATTCCATTCTACAGGAACCCTCCAATCAAACACTTTTGTTCCTGATTTTACTTTCAATATTTTAAGTTTGGGAAAATTTTTTTTTATGATTTTCAAAGTTCTTAAAGTACCTCTTCCGGTTATACTTCTACAAATTGGAAAAAGGGTTTGTTTAGCTAATTGGAAGTACTTCTTAATAGACATTAAATTAAATTAATAAATTATGTAACATTTTTGCTTAATTTAGGCTAATATATTTTTTACTTATCAACTTTATATTAATTATCATCTTTTTATTATTTCTTAAAATTAATATTAGTCTAAAATAAGATTAGTTTTTTTAAAAATTATTATATGAAAAACCGTTACGAAGCTATAATTAAGCAAATTACTAATGCTAGAAAAAAAAATAACATTAATTGGATGAATTTATTAAGAATTTCAATAAAATATGCTCCTAATCAATCAAAAAAAATTCTTAAAGATATAAATAAAAAAGATAGAGAAATATCAAAGTTATTAAAAAAAATAACGAAATAATAAATTAGCTTTTATGGTGTTTAAAAAAATATAAATTATATGAACATTTATATTTTAACAGAGATTACAAAAAGAGAACTAGACTCTAATTTACTCCTTGCATGTATAGCTGCTGAAAACAATTTTAATGTGATGATATCTAATCCTGAGACAATTAAATTTCTTAATGATAAAAAACTTTTAAAAAAGGGTCTTTTCCATACTAAAAGTTTAGTTCACGGAGATTATAAAAAAAAACTTCATATGTCTTTAAAAAAAAATGATATTAAAATTTCAAGTATTGATGAAGAACCAGGGCTAGTTCTAAAAAATCTTATTCCGTTTACAAAAGCTAGATTTACCAAAGATGATTTAGAAATTGCAGATAAAATATTTTGTTGGGGCGAACACGATTACGAAACATTAAATTCTTTATTTAACAGTTTTAAAAATAAGCTAGTTTTGTCTGGGTCACATAGGTTTGATATGATGAGAGAAGAATTTAATGATTACTGGAATTTTTCAAAACATAAAAAAAATCAAATCACTGTCTCGGGCAACTTCAATGTTGTAAATGGGTTTATTCACAAATCAAAAATAATTCCAAAATTAGAGAGACAAGGTTACTTTTTGAGAAGTGAAAAATTGAAAAAAGAATTAGTTAATATCATCGATGATATGGAAAAAAAATTTCCGAAATTTCTTGAAATGTTGTCTACGATTATTCAAAGATTTCCAAACGAGAATTTTTATCTAAGGCCACATCCACTTGAAAAAATAGACATATGGCAAGAAAATTTTTCAAGATTTAAAAACGTTAAAATTTCTAAAGACGGAAATATAAACGAACAATTGGTTAAATCAAAAATCCTTATTCACAATTCTTGTACATCCGCATTTCATTCTTTTTTTTATAAAATACCAACTATAAGTTATGAACCTATTGAATGTTCTTCTGGATATGGAGAAGCTGCTAATGAATTAAGTGAAAGAGTAAAGAAAGTTGATGATTTATGTGATATCATCAATAAGATCAATAACCACAATTACAAAATATCATTTGAAGAACAGAAAAAAAATATTTTTAAAAAAAAAGTTTATAATTTAAATTCTAAATATTCTTCAGAGATTATCGTTGATGAATGGAAGAAAATTTTAACCTTTTCTGCTGACAGTCAACTTGATTTAAAAAAAATAAAATTTGAACTTTTAAAAGAAGAATTAGTTAATAATATTAAGAGAATAATTTTAAGAATATTCAAACCTTTTAGCTCATTTTATCAAAATAAAAAGTTTGAAGAAATAAACGAGACAATTATTTCTAGCAAAATAAAAAAAATCCAAATTATTTTGAATTTAAATTCAAAATTAACCATAAAAAAAATTTCAGATAGATGTTTTTTTATTAAAAAAATTTATTAATATTATAATTTAATTAATCAATAGAAATTTTTATTAGTTTTTTTAATAATTGAATTTTTTTTTAATAAAATTGAAATTTCCTCTCTCATTATAGATTGAGGTATTTTTTTATTTTTTAATATAAGATTTCTTATATAAGTACCACTTATAAGAAACTTTTTTCCTCTACAAAGTTTTTTATTATTTAAAATCTTATTTTTTGAAATACATAAAAATGGTTCATCAAATTTAATGATCTTTATTTTAATTTTTTTTTCATTTTGTTTACAAAAATTTTGTGACTCATATTTTTTATAAAAACTTCTAAAACCCGCATGGTCTCTTCCTACCAAAAAATGAGTACAACCATAATTTTTTCTTACAATCGCATGTAATACAGCCTCTCTAGGACCACCGTACCGAGGATAAGAATTAAAAGTACCAAATAAAATATTTTTTTTATTGTAAATTTTATCAACTAATTTCTTATTTGAACTAATAATACAATCTCTTTTATACTCATTTTTCTTAAATTGCCCGATCATTGGTTGTACCAATAATCCGTCACACTTTTTTAGACCAAATAAATGTATCCATTCATGCGCTTTATGTGGAACATTTCTTGTGTGAAAACCCACAATAGATTTTATTTTTCTTTTTTTTATAATCTTTTTAATTTTGTTTGGATCTAGAAACTCAATTTTTTTTAGAATATTTTTGTTAAATTTAGTAATTTCACAATCTAAATTATAACTTCCAGAGTCCACAAAATTCTTATATCCCGGATGATTTAAATTTGAAGTATTAAATATTTTTCTTCCAGTTTTTTTTTTTATTTACTTTATAAAAAGAATTAATTTTAAGCTTACACACAATTGTTTTATCATAAATAATTTGGATATCTTTTTTATTTTTTAATTTATTATAAACATCTTTATTTAATGAAAAAAATATTGGGAACGGAAAAAAAACACCGTTCGCTAATTCTTTTTTTTTAACAACTGAATAAAAATCTTCCTTTGAAAGAAATTTTTTAATTGGAAAAAATATCTTATATTTTATATTAATTATATCAGTAAGAGTTTGATAATTAATTTTTAGCTTTTGCATGTTATTATTGATAATTTAAAAATATATATATTTGCAAATAAAATTTAATAGTTTATTAACTATTTAATGAATTTTTTTTATACTTCAATTGGTGGTGGTATAACTGGCATTGAAATCTTAATAAATATTGTTCAAAATTTAAGAAAACATAAATTTAAAAATAAAAAGAAAAAAATTATTAATTTAGCTATAATTGACAAAAAACCAGAAAATATACCTGGTGGTGTTGCTTATGGTTTTTATAATTCGCAATTTGGATTTTTTAATAATCCGATAAGACTATCCCCAAAAAATTTTACAAATTGGGTAAAACAAAAAAAAAATAAAGAGAGAATAATAGATTATTTATCTAAATACGGAGGATATACCGGCAAAAAATGGATAAAAAATAATAAGGAAATTTTGAATAAAAATAATAATAATAATTTTCAAGAACTGTATTTACCGAGAGTTTCTGCAAATTTCTGGATGGAGGATAAGCTTATAAATTTAATCGATATAGTAAATAAAATTAATAGAAATTCAAAATTGTTTATAAAAATAAATTTTTTTGCAGGAGAGGTAATAGATATCTCTAATAAAAAAAATTATAAAAAAATTACATTTAAAGCTAATAAGTGTTTTGAGCTTGATTATTCTATTAAAGAAAATTCCTTAAAAAAATTAAATTTTTATGAAACTGGCAAAGTTCTAAATTCAATAAATTCGCTGTCCCAAAGTATAGGGATTGGATTAACTCCTCCAAAACAAATTGCATCAAATAGGGCCCAAACAAATAAAAATTATATTTGGGATTTTTATGACGAGGGATCAACAGCTGGTTTGTTGAAAAAAATAAAAAAACTGAATAAAAAATCTATAAAAATTTATTTTATAGGTTATAAAGCTGGTTTACTTGAGTCTTTACCTGAGTTACTTGAAAATGTGGAAAAAATAAAAACAAAAATGAAAATTTATTGCTCTTCTAAAGATTTAAAAACCATTCAGATGGCTAAGCACTCTTCAAATAAAAAAAAATATAATTTAATCCATCTCTCAAAAAAAAATATTAAAAAAATTAATACAGCAAAAAAACTTTATGAGAGTGTAAATAAAGAATTAAATTTGTATAACTTATCAAATTATAATAAATATGACATATGGACTGAAATATTAAAAAAAAATATTATTTCTCATTGCCTCAAAAATTTAAGTAAAAAAGAAAAAAAGAGATATGATGATTTCTACCACTCTAAATTAAGAGAAACTACTAGGTTTACTTATCCAGAAACCATATTAGCAAGAGAGAAGCTTATAAAAAAAAGATATTTAATTTCTAATAAAGAAATAGTGAAAAAAGTAGATTTTATTAAAAACAAGTTGGTTGTAAATTCAATAAATCAATTAAATAAAAGAAAAAGTTACATTTGCGATATAGTAGTAAATGTTTCAGGCCCAATGAGTGTTAAAAAAATTGAAAATGAAATACCTCTTCTTGGCTCTTTAAAAAGAAAAGGAGCAAAAAATACACCTAATGGTTTTGTAGTAAATAAGAATTTTGAAATCACAGGATTCACAAAAACTTTCACTCCAGGGACAATTGCTGTGGGTTTTAATCCAGAGAGAAAAACAATAATTGATGCAATTTTAAAAAATTCATCTTTAGTAGGAAAAAGTATTTATAAAAGTATAGTGAGCAGAGTTTATGAATGATCAAATAAAAGATGCTTTAGCTTGGGAATTATTTTTAGACGGATCAAAAAAAAGAGATACCTACCCACCAAAACAAATTGATCTTGTTAATAGATTAGTATGCCACACAAAAAATTTTTTTGTCATCGGTGCTATTGGTGCGTTTGTGCCAGGTTATTTAATGATTGTATCTAAAAAATTAATTTCATCATATGCTTTACTTGAAGAGATAGAACTTAAAGAATTTTATTGGTTAATACAGCATGTAAGTAAATCAATTGAAAAGACTTACAAAAAGAAAGTTTTACTATTTGAACATGGCATGTGTGCATGTGTTGGTGGTTTGGATAGAGCTCACTTACATTTAATGCCAATTGATGAGACCTCTGATGATAATGATATAATGGAGGCAGTAAATAGAGTTTTGAGTAATAGAAAAGCAGGAATAAATTTTGTTGAATTCAATAATCATAAATTTGAAAATATCCATGATATAAATCAAATTATTCAAACCGCTGAGAAAAAAGATTACAAGATTGATGGCAAACTTCTAAAATTTAACGATTTGCAAAATCTCGATGTTAATGAATGGCCTGCATCGGCACTTAACCATGTCAAAAAAGGTGGACATTATATTTTTTTTAAGTCAGATAAAAAAAATTCATCTTTTTTAACAACTCAAAATTTTCAAACGCAATTTGGTCGAGAAGTAGTATATGAAATAATTAAATTTAAGAATGCGTCTTTTAAGGAAAAAATTGAAAAAATTTTAAAAGAAAACCCATATTCAAATATTTGGCGTTGGCAAGAATTCTTTTTTAAAGAAAATATTTATAAAACTATGTTAGATTTAGTACCAGAACTAAATAAAGTATCTAAGAGCGAATATAATTTTGAGACATTTCGAAATTAAAATTTAAATTAAAATGACTTATAAAACTATTAATACTGTTGGGACTGGTTATAGCGGCGCATCTGCTATATACGAATTTTTGCAAAAAACTAAGTTATTTTACGATCCTTTTCCAAACAATCAATTTTCAATTACATATGATCCAGGTGGATTACTTGACTTAGAAAATGTGATTAAAAATCAATTCACAATTAACAAATCAAAGTTGGCTTATAATAGTTTTACTGAATTAATAGAATTTTATTGCGACTTAAATAGTGGATTAAAAATAGGTAAAAACTTTACAAAATATAACAAGAATTTAAATTATTTAATGAAAAATTTCTTGAACAATATTGTGATTTTAGATTACAAAGGAGAGACTACCTTTACAAACTACAAATTTAATTTTTATGAACAATTTAAATACAAAATTTTAAAATATTCTCATAAATTTATAAAAAAAAAAATGAAAAGTAGAAATAAACTGTTCTTATTTTGCAACATTGAAAATTTTGAAAAAGAGGTAAAAAAATTATTTTTTGAAATATTTGAAAAAAATAATCAACAAAACAAAGATATAATTTTAGAACAGGCAGGAACTATTTTTAATCCTAAATCCTCTTTAAAATATTTTGTCAATCCTTATAATTTATGTGTTCTAAGAGATCCTAGAGATATATATAACGAACTTAAAAGAAAAGCTTATAAATTTCCTGGTTACAATGTAGAAGTATTCTGTAGTTGGTATGAAAATATTTATAAAAAAATCAATGTAGAGGAAAGGTCTGACGAAAAGGTGCTTTTTCTTAATTTTGAGGATTTTGTATTAAAAAAAAAAGAAACAGTGAATAAAATTTTTGAACACATTCAATACGATCGAATAGAAATTGATAAAGTTAATTTTAATTTTACCAGATGTGAAAATAATATAAATGCATATAAAAAACAATTAGATAAAAAAGAAATAGAATACATTGAAAAAAATTTAAAAGAATATTTGTATCCCTTTTAAAAATGATTGAAATTGGAAAAATAGATATCAAATATGCACATCCACTGAAGTTAAAACATGTCAAACAATAATAAGAAAATTTTTAAACCGTGTGTAATAGGTTTGGGATACGTAGGTTTGCCAATTTTGCTAAATTTAGGAAATAAATATTCTACTTATGGTTATGATATAAATTTGGAAAGAATTCGTAATTTAAAAAAAGGTTTCGATACATTTAATGAATTTAAAAAAAAACAGTTAAAAAACAAAAAAATTAAATTTTTAAATAAATTAAAAAATTTAGATGATTGCAATTTATTTATCGTAACTGTTCCAACTCCAGTCTTTAAAAATAAAAACCCTGACCTTTCTCATTTAAACAATGTATGTAAAAAACTTTCAAAAGTAATAAAAAATAATGATATTATAATATTTGAATCAACAGTCTATCCAGGAGTAACAAACAAATTTTGTATACCTTTACTTGAAAGTGATAACAATTTAAAAGAAGGAAAAGATTTTTACGTAGGATATAGTCCTGAAAGGGTAAATCCGGGAGACAAAAAACATACTCTAAAAAATATTAATAAGATTCTTGCATATCCACATAGTTATAAAAAAAAGGAAATATTGAAATTTTATTCAAATTTAGGAAAAAAAATAATTTTTACAAAAAAAATAAACGAGGCAGAAACTGCAAAAGTAATAGAAAATATACAAAGAGATGTAAATATTGGGTTAATAAATGAAATTTATCTGACCTGCAACAAAATGGATATAAACTTTAACGATGTTATTAATCTAGCATCTACAAAATGGAACTTTATTAAATTTAAACCTGGGTTAGTCGGGGGACACTGCTTACCAGTTGACCCTTATTATTTTTCTTACATTAGCAAAAAAAATAAAGCTCAAAGTAAAATCACCTTAGCGGGCAGATCAACCAATGACTCTATGCAAGATTTCGTATACAAAAAAATTATAAGTAAGATTAAAAATTTAAAAAAAAAAAAAATTTTGATTTGTGGGCTAACTTATAAAGCGAATGTTTCTGATTTAAGGAATTCTTTAGCATTCAATATTTTTAAAAAATTAAGAAAAAATAATAATAAAATAACTGGATACGACCCACTTATAAGTAATATTACCGCTAAAAAGTGCGGAATAATAAATACAGTTAAGAATGTTGAAAATTTTGATTTCTACATACCCATCACAAATCATGAGATAGTAAGAAAATTGTTAAATAGAATTAATAATAAAAAAAAGATTATTAAAATTTTTGATTAGATGAATGTAGTATATATTTCTGAAACATCTTTGAAAAATAAAAGTGCTCAAACTGTTCATGTTCTTAAAATGTGTGATGCTTTTAGTAAGAAAAATAAAGTCAATTTAATTATTCCAACTTATAATAATTTTGAAATAAAAAATTTAAAACAAAATTTTTTGTTAACTTCAAAAAAAAATATTTTAATAAAATCGATTTTAAATTTTAAGGTTCGTAATTTTTTGAGCCGCCTAATATTCGGCTACAAAACTGCAAGATATTTAAAGAATGAATATACCGATCTTATAATTTCCAGAAGTTGGATATCAAGTTTTTTTTTATGTATTTTCAAAATTAAACATTTTTTAGAAGTCCACTCAGAACAAAAAGGCTTAACAAAATTATTAATGATAGATTTAAATTTTATTAATTCAGAGTATATTTTAAAAACAATTATTATCTCAGAAACTTTGAGAAAAAAACTTACTTATATTAATAAAAAAAAACACCTCATCCTTCATGATGCAGTCAATATAGAAAATTTTAAATATAAAAGACCAATAAATAAATTAAAATCTGTAGCATACGTAGGCAGTTTTCACCAAGGAAAAGGTGTTGAAATTATTTTAGAACTTGCGAAAAATTTTCGAAATTTAAATTTCAATATCTACGGAAAACCAATAGGTAAAAATTATGAAACTTCAAAAAATTTAAAAATCCATGGTTACATAGATTATAAAAAAGTTCCATCTGTTCTAGCCAAATCTGATATTCTGCTATTACCAAGTGCTGATGAGCAATATGTCGGTTTAAATGTAAATGTATCTAATTATAATTCCCCATTGAAAATGTTTGATTATTTAGCTGCAGGCAGAATTATCTTATCCTCAAAGCGCGATGGAA
>MDTG01145433.1_pt1 | contig 16373 bp, 13 predicted proteins | sample 811421 | NCBI WGS metagenome assembly MDTG01 (sample SAMN05326645, study PRJNA326480) | marine metagenome | isolation source: seawater | place: Pacific Ocean: South East | collected 2011
AATTGCAGATGTAGATGTTACCGTTGATGTTTTTAAAGCCTCAAACATAAACACAAAAAAGATCGCGTACATACTCCCCAGAAGTAAAAACCTCCACGGCGAGGCATAATGTCTAACTCTCCATTTTCCAGTGACTGTTAAAACCATCCCAAGGACTAAAGCCGCCACAAAAAAACGTGCCGCCGTAAGCGGAATTGGATCAATATCTCCCGAAATTAGTTTCCCAAAAGAAAAGGAGCCAGCAACGATTAAGGAAAAAAGTAGCATCGAAAAGTGCCCTATCACTTTTTCAGTAAAGTGCTTACTAAAATAATTTCTCACACTTTTCGCCTTATTTTCTTATCTTAATAGTTTCCATTCTAATATATAAACAGTTAATATAAGATAAAGTATATAAACTTCTATAAAAAGGAACTTCCATGTCCCAATACATGATTTCTGCACCACAGCCCGAAGCCGTTGAGTCAGGCCTTGAAGTACTTAAGAATGGTGGAAATGTTATAGATGCCGCAATAAGTGCGGGTCTAGTGCAAACAGCTGTTGATCCTCAAATGTGTGGTATCGCAGGATTCGGTTCGTGCCATATTTATCTGGCAGATGGTACTCATAAAATTATTGACTTCCATGGTCGTGCTCCATTGGCGACTAGATCTGATATGTGGGAAGATCTAATCAGGGGTGAATGCGACGACGGTTTTGGCTTTTTATTAGATGGTCAGGTAAATGAATTAGGGTATCAATGCATGACGACACCAATGACGTTGAAAGCCTTTGACGATATACTTAATGAATTTGGAACACTTTCTATAGCTGATGCGCTCAAACCTGCAATTAATTATTGTGAAGAAGGTTTTATAGTGAGACCTCAAGTACATAATTTTTGGACAACTCCAGATGTCGCTGGACGAATTGCAAGAGTACGAGGAATGACAGAAAATCATGCAACCGCAAAAATATATACTAAAGCCGATGGATCACTTTATAGCATTGGTGATATATTAAAAAACCCAGATATGGCTGAGACATATAGGCGTATAGCAAAATATGGAGTTGATGATTTTTATAATGGACGATTAGCAAAAGAAATAGCTGGTGATATGCTTAAAAATGGGGGTTTAATAGGTCTAGAAGATCTTCAAGCGTGTCAAACTCTAGAGACAAAGCCTTTAACCACTACCTACAGGGGTTACCAAATTTCAACTAATCAACCTCCTGGCGGAGGGTTAGTACTACTAATAATGCTAAATATTCTTCAACACTTTGATTTACGGGCGATGGGGCATAATTCCGTAGATTATATAGCAACTGTTTCTGAAGCTATGAAGATAGCAACAGTAGAGAAAGACACCCGAATGGGGGACCCAGAGTTTTTTGATATACCGATAGAAGACTTATTATCAAATGAATATTCACTTAAAATGGCAGAAAAAATTAAACGTGGTGAAAAGACATTAGTTAAGCGCCTGAATAGTGGTGCAGATCCAAAAGAAACAACTCACATTTGTGTAGCTGATAAGAATGGTAATTGCGTTACGATGACTCATTCTTTGGGTTCTTCTAGCGGTGTAGTTACTGACGGCCTAGGGTTTATGTATAATAATTGTATGATGGTCTTTGATCCAAGACCTGGTAGATCAGGCTCTCTTGAGCCTGGTAAGGCAAGGTTTACCGCATTATCTCCAACGATAGTATTCAAGGACTCAGAGCCCTTCCTTCTGGTGGGGTCTCCTGGAGGTACTACAATTACGATGGGCAACCTTCAGGCTATTTTAAATGTAATAGATTTTGGAATGAATGCACAGGAGTCTGTGGCAGCCCCTCGCTTCACTACGACTTCTTCTACTATTGAGTTAACTAATAGGATTTTAAGATCGACTGAAGCCCAGCTCCAGAAAAAGGGTTACCCGACAAAACGCCATCCTTACAGTTACATGATGCCAATCTTGCAAACTATTAGGTTAATTGACGGACAATTGGATGGTGGAGCTGACCCTTCTGGAGATGGGATGGCAGCTGGCATTTAAGTTATGAAAAAACTGCTATAATTAAAATAACTCAAATGATTAAGCCTGCCGCGTTTTGATCGAGTATAATTTCTACTTCTTTATGATTTATAATGTGACTAGCAGGATTATCTGTTGATACCGGTAGTCTCAGAGTTTTCTCGATAGCTTTAGCCTTACTTGACCCCGTCGCTAGTAGAGCTATTTTCTCAGCGGCTAAAATATCTCCAATTCCAAGTGTTATTCCCATCGTGTTAGCTTGATACCCTGATCTTTTAATTGTTTCATCAGCCAATTTAACAACTCTACATGTAGAGTTTAAATCACTTCCAGGCTCATTATACCCGATATGTCCATTAACCCCTATACCCAAAATTTGTAAGTCTATTCCACCTAACCTTTTAATAGATAACCAGTGCCGTAACGCCTCGTCATTTAAACTTTGTGCCAAAATATCTATAGATAAAAATGAATCATACCCACCTTCCAAATGATTGAGAAAAATTTCCTGTAATTCCTTGGAGAAAAGCCTGTCTGTTTCCGCCTTTGGAATAATCTCATCTAATTGCACAAAAACAGTATCTTCAAACAAACCAATATTTTTTTTTTCTTCTTCAACCAAGGTTTGATATACTCCGACCATAGTCTGCCCAGTGGCTAATCCAATCAAAGAATCTCTCTTTTTTAAAACTTGGTTGACCACAGCTTTTGCCAAAGCTCTTTCAGCTTTATTTGAATCTTTGACCACAGAAAGATTAAAAGGGACAACCATAATTTCTTATTTTAACCCCATCTAAATTTGTATTAATATTGCTAAATTAAGGTATCTTCAATGTCGTACTTATTCAACCAACTCGCCGTTTTCATTAAAAAAATGAATACTTTCTTTGTTAAGTTCAAAAATAATATCCTGGCCTACCTCTAATTTTTCTTTATCTGTATATTTCCCAATAATCTCTCCAGCAGGGCTGTCACACGTTACAATTATTTCATGGCCCATAGGTTCCAATACAGAAATCTTTGCTTCAATAAATGACTTATTTGATATCTTTTTTTGTTTAGTTTTTAGGGACATATGTTCAGGGCGAATACCTAATGTTAAGGTTGATCCGTTCATGGCAGGACAGTCAATTAAGTCAATTGACTGATCATTATCAAATCTTAATTTCTTTTCATTTTCGCTACTATAATAAACTCCAGAGACAAAGTTCATAGCAGGGGACCCTATAAAACTAGCGACAAACTGAGACTTTGGCTTATGATAAACTTCATCAGGAGATCCAACTTGTTCAATTTTACCGTCTTTCATAATTACAATTCTATCAGCCAACGTCATCGCTTCCACTTGGTCATGGGTTACATATATTGTCGTAGTTTGAACTTTCTGATGTAATTTTTTCATCTCTGCACGCATCTTATGGCGAAGCTTCGCGTCAAGATTCGATAAAGGTTCATCAAAAAGAAAAACTTTAGGCTTTCTTACTATGGCACGCCCCATAGCTACTCTTTGTTTCTGGCCACCAGATAATTCACCTGGTCGACGATCTAGTAATTCTTCTAAACCTAAAATTTCAGCCGCTTCATTTGTTCTGGTTATAATTTCTTTTTTAGGTAACTTTTGAGCCCGAATCCCAAATGAAATATTTTCTCGAACACTTAAATGAGGATATAAAGCATAATTTTGGAATACCATCGCTATGTCTCTATTCTTTGGATGAATATTATTAACAACAGTCTGATCTATGGAAATACTCCCACTACTTATTTCTTCCAAACCAGCTATCATCCTTAACGTAGTGGATTTTCCACAGCCCGAAGGACCAACAAATACGATGAACTCTTTGTCCAATATCTGCAAACTAAAGTCATCAACTGCTTTTATCTTTCCAAAACTTTTATTAATATTTTCTAATAAAACTTCTGCCATTTTTAATTCCTTACCTGAAAAAGATCTACCAAGCTTTGGCATTCATTAGCAGTATCTTGCAAAAACTTTTCTAAATGCTGAATACGTGACTTGGAGTCTTGTAGACGTTTACTATAATTTTTAAGACTTTTCTTAATTGAAGAAGGTGCTGGTCCACCAGACATTTTTCGCACTGAAATAAAGTTCTCAGGACTACATATTTTCCTGAAAGTTTTTTCGTCTGTATTAGGTTGTCTACCTACAACTTCTTCAAATTCCCTTTTAAAGACTTTAACATCTAATTCGTCTAAAGACGTCTCCAGAGATAGTGCTTGATACGCTAGCTTGTGGGCGACACTATGTGCTAATCTAAAGCTAATTTCTTCAGTTCTAGCTAGATGATCAGCGAGCTCTGTAATAGTTGCCATCGACTCATTTATTCTCTTAGAAATAGAAACCTTATCAATTTTAATAGAGTCTACAAAACCGGCAAGAAGTGGCAATGCTTTATTAAATCTTTCAAAAACGGCAAAACCAGCTGCTTGAGTTTCCCTCTCAGAGTCATTCATGTCAGCAAACGGGGTGTTATGCATCGTATTAATAATTTGATCAGCACCACCTCCTGCCAAAGAAAACTTAAGTCTCAGATGCTCCAAAGGTACCGGATTTCTTTTTTGAGGCATAATTGATGATATCTGTACGAATCCATCTGGTACTTTAATTTGTGAAACTTCAAAGCCGGTCCAGGTAATGAGATCTTGGACAAAACGACCTAAATGAAGACACCCTAATTTTATAGCACTGTACGACCCAGTTATATAATCTACATTAGCTATAGCTCCATAAGAGTTTTCAACAATTGATGGAAAACCTAACAAATAGCCAACTCGTTCTCTATTTAACGGAAATCCTGACGTAGTGATCGCAGCTGCTCCCATTGGTGACATGTCTACACTTTTTAGAGCTCCATGTATTCGTTCTATGTCATTTAAAATAAATTCGATCGCCGCTGATAAATAATGCGCCAGAGTTGACGGTTGGGCTGGCTGACCATGTGTATAAAGAAGTACAATCTCATCTATTCCTCTTTCAGCTCTATTGATAAACTCACCTAACAAAGCGTTATAGTTCTTTAGTAAACCTATTAACCGACTACGAAGTTGAATACGAAACATAGTATGTTCCATGTCGTTACGAGAACGACCAGTGTGTAATTTTCCGGCCACTTCTGAACCGATCCGTTTTCCCAACTCTTGCTCAACTAAAAAAAACAAATCTTCAAAAGTACCATCAAATTCAATATCCATATAGGGTTTGTCTTCATTAATAGAGATTAAACCTTGAATAATTGAGTTTGCTTCATTTTTAGTCAAAAGACCTTGTTCTTTAAGCATTATTCCATGAGCTATATTTATCTTGTGCAAGCTTTCAGAGAAGTACTTCTTATAAGTCTCTAAGTCTGGAGCCAATACAGCGTTCGAATAAACATTTGCTGGAAATTTATCATATGTTCCTGTCATTAATTTATCCTTTAAGACCTGCGAGCATTACACCTCTTATAATGAATTTCTGAAGTAGTAAAAAAAACAAAAGTGTAGGAAGTGTAGCCAAGCAGGAGGCAGTCATTACAACTTCCCAATCAGTTTGGAACTCTCCATTGAAAGAAGCCAGTCCAACAGGAATTGTGTATAGGTCCGGATCGTTTGTTACAATTAAAGGCCATATAAATGCTGTCCAGTTTCCGAGAAAATGGAAAATAGCAAGCGCAGATAAAGCTGGGACAACTAGCGGCATAGCAATTCTTGTCCATATTGCAAACTCTGACCAACCATCTATACGAGCTGCCTCAATTAATTCATCTGGCAAACCCATAAAAAATTGACGCATTAAGAAGGTACCAAAACCCGTCATAAGACCAGGAAAGGCTATGCCCCAGTATGTATCTATCCAGCCAAACTCTCTAGACATCATATACCAAGGAATTATCAACATCTCAGTTGGGATCATCAAGGTACTGAGTATGGCGACAAAAACAATTGTTTGGCCTCTAAAAGTAAATTTAGCTAAAGTATAACCAACTAATGAGTCAAAAAATAAAACAGATACAGTACTAAAGGTTGCCACCCATAAAGAATTTAGTAGCCAGCGTGAAAATTTAGATTCTGTCCAAATATTGACATAATTCTCAAGGGTTGGATTTTTTGGTATTATACCGAGAGAAAAAACATCCGCTCCTGTTTTTAACGAAGTCGAGATCATGAAGGCTAATGGTGTAATCATTACGACCCCACCTAAAAATAACAGTGTCCATATTATTATTTTAGAGGGCTTTATTCGTTCCAAATAGGCAATACGCGCAGCATTATCAATCATGGTTTTTTCCTCATCAACCAAAGCTGAAGCATACTAACAATAAATAGAATAAGAAATAAAATAACGGTTAACGCCGCTGCTCTTCCCATTTTAAATTCATCAAATGCAAATTCATATATCATTAGGACAAGTGGCTTTGTTGAGTCGAGTGGGCCGCCATCACCATTCGTTGTCATGGAGTAAACCTGGTCGAATATCCGTAAAAATCCAATCGTAGAGACAACTGTCAGAAATATGACGGTGGGCTTTAGGGATGGTAAAGTAATTTCACGTAAAATTTGCCACCTTCCTGCCCCATCAATCTCAGCCGCCTCATAATAACTCTTAGGTATTGCCCTTATGCCTGCTATGAATATAACAACTTGAAAACCCAATCCAGCCCATACGGCAGGCGCCATGATGGCGTATAACGCCTGCGTAACAGATTTTAAAAATGGCTGCTGAGGAATGCCCAAAGAAGTTAAAAAGTAGTTGAAATATCCTATAGGCACAGGTTGATAAAACCATTTCCAAACCCAAGCCATGGCAACAGCAGTTGTTAGAAAAGGAATAAAATATAAAGCCCTTATAAAGTCATGCCAACGTGTTATCTCGTTTAAAAAATATGCCACAATAAAAGCTAAGAAAAGGCTGAGTGGTACACCAACACCTGCGTATTTAAACGTATTTAAAAGTACGAGCCAAAACTCATCATCGGCGAAAATTTTCTCATAGTTTCTGAAGCCAATATATTTCTTTGCACCTAATAAGTTCCATTTTAATGTGGATACGTAAAAAGCTTCGAAAGTTGGATAAAATCTGATGATGACATAGAACGCTATTGGCACTGCTAAAAACAACCACGCTGTAACAGCAAGCTTTTGATTAATACTTAATTTATTCCAGAAACTCAACGCCATTAGGTACCCAACTTAATGTTTGGGAGATGGCAAATTATATGCCATCTCCCCTATCTTTTATCAATTAGAAAACTGTTCTAATCAATTAGTTGTCGTAGAACTCATCCAAAATCTCTTGTTCATCTTTTGCGACTTTATCAAGAGCATCAGACGGTGAAACACCTTGTAAAGTCACCATATCGATAGCATCGATAATCGCTTGCCTTTGAGGTTTCTCTGATTTGAATGAAGTAGCAGTTGCATAGCCAAGACCACGAATAAATGCCCCAAACATAGGATGTGATGTATTTGCGTCCGTTAAAGCTATAGCTGGTTTCGCAGGCAATTCCCCAACAGTATTTAACCACAATTCCATTGCAGCATCGCTAGTTATATGTGCTAGGAATTTATTAGCTGCCGCAAGCTTTTCACCTTTGGCTTTGGAGCTAATACCGTTTATCCAGTATGAAGCAAAATTATACCTATTACCCTCATGTCCAGGAAGTTCTGCAATGCCAAAGTTTAACTCTTCAACTTTTTTAAAGGTATTAATTCGGAAGGAACCATCAATTACCATACCAGCTTTACCAGCCTTAAAGGCATCTTGACCACGGTTCATGAATCCACTTGCTCCGGTTTTATGCGTCATCTGGAAGTCAGTCATATATTTCAGAGCTTTAGCACCAGCCGCATCATTATATGTAACTTTTTGTCCATCGTCTGAATAGGGAGCTCCTCCATAAAGTCGTGTTAGAACTTCTCTCATCCAATGATGTTCTTGGCCAGCTCCACCATCAGTAGCATAACCAACTACTTCATAATTTCCGCCAGAGTCTTTCTTTGTCAATTTTTTTGCATACTCAACCATCTGGTCTAGCGTTTCTGGCGCGCCAGGTAGACCGGCGGCGGCAAACATATCTTTATTATAAAATAGGGCCAGTGCTCTAACCGCTGTTGGTAAACCCCAATAGTCTCCGTCTACTTTCATTGTTGATACCATTGGAAAGAAATCACTCTCTATCGCAGCATGTGGAAAAGCCTCTTTTGAAAGCGGTTGTAAAAGTCCACTATCTCTATAGTCATTCAACCATCCATAGTATAGCTGTACCACGTCTGGCCCGTCACCCGCAGAAACAGCAATTGCAACCTTTTTACGATAATCAGCATAAGGGAAATTAGTATGCTTAACAGTAATACCAGGGTTTGCTGCCTCAAAACTTTCAATAAGTTTATCAATTGCTTCAACTCTACTTCCATAAGTGTATTGCCAGTATTCTATCTCTACAGCACTAGCCAAACTCGCCGATAGTGCCACTATGCCCGCTGCAATAGCTACCAACGGTTTTTTCAAGTATTTATTCATTTTATAACTCCTTAGATTATTAAAATCTTCTTACTGTGAAAATATACTTTAATCACTAGAAAACTAAAATCTCTTTTGATTGCCCCCCAGCGAATAAATAGTAATAACTCTATTTATAATAATTTACAGATGTAACTAATTTGCATTCAATTTGTTGACTAAGTCAACTCGAAAGATCATTATAACAAAAAAATATTTGAGGTAGTTATGAGAAGTATTGATGTTGTAAACCAAGAAAAGCGTAACCCAATGAGAAAGCTTTGGGGCCATTTAAAATCTTTACAATCGACAGTAATCTTCATGCAAACCGGTGCTCATCCCGACGATGAAACATCTAAATTACTGGCACGACTAGCTTTAAAAGATGGTTTTCACGTTGTTTATGTAAATGCCGTTCGAGGTCATGGAGGGCAAAACTCTATTGGTCCAGAAAGGGGAGATGATCTTGGTTATATAAGGTCAGAAGAATTATTTCATGCTATGGGTGTTTTCGGCGCCGATATCGGATGGCTTTCAGAAACAATTGAAGACCCCATAATTGACTTTGGGCTTTCAAAGTCTGGTAAAGAAACTTTGGGAATATGGGGTGAGCAATACACAAAACGTCAAATGGTAAAAATGGTTCGAACATTTAAGCCAGATATCATGATTCCAACATTTTTAGATGTGCCCGGCCAACATGGTCATCATCGCGCTGTAACAGAGGCGACAATATCGGCATTCACAGAAGCTAATGATCCAAATTTATATCTAGACCTTGGCTTACAGACATGGCAGACGAATGCGTTATATCTACCTGCTTGGGGCGGTGGTGGAGGCGCATATGACGACGAAGTGGGTCCTCCTAATGCCACCCATCTTGTAAGCGTTAGTGGATTTGATCCAGTTTTTGGTGGGTCTTACAGTCAGATCGCCGAGTGGTCTCGAAGTTATCACGCGACCCAAGGAATGGGAAAAGTAATTGATGAAATGGGAGGACAAGTTCCCTTACATCAGCTGCAAACAGCTACAGGAAAATTGATTGATAAAAACTTAACAGAAGGTATACCGACGTGCCTGTCTGAACTTTCTGAATTTTGTGAAACAGAAGAAACTAGCTTATCGTGTAAGTTAGCTCATCAAGCTGCAGAAAATGCTTTAGCATCCTTTCCCAACCAATCAGAAGTTATAAATTATCTATGTGAATTAAAAGCTCATCTAGACAAAATAGAAACGCAAATTAGGACAGATCATATACATAGGATAACTCTTAAAAAGTCTCAATGTTCCCAGGCAATAGCTGAAGCAGCCCAGCTTTTAATCCGTTTGGACATTGAGCCCGAAACTCCAGTTATTGGAAAGTCTTTTTCAGCCAACCTAAGTTGGCATGAGAGTGCAGCAGTAAATTTGAAAAATATTACCGCTGATTTAGTAGACGCTGAAAACCAAATTAATACTCCATTCACGAACAATGAATGCAACATTCCTAGACTCGATAAACGAGAAGTTATCGATGTATATGGACACAGAAAGTCACTGGAAGCCTCAGGTATCATACAATCTAATATTCCAGTGTCCGTTTTAAAACCCTGGCATGGATTAATCCCACAAGAATTTGGGCTACATGCAAAAGTTAACTTTTTGTTGTATGGACAGAAATTTGAAATCGATGTAACACCGCAGGTTCCATTTGCAAGTCAACCAACGACTACTGCGGACCTTTCACCAGAAAACTTTGTAGTTCTTCAACCGAATGAAAGTGATACAGAAAAAAGTCATAATCTCTCTATTAAAGTACAATTATCTGGAGATATTACTGATAAATCTTTTGAGAAGCTTAACTTGAGTACGCCTAAAGAATGGAAAACAACATCAAAAATCAACCTAGTACAAAAAAACAAGGAGTTTGAATTACTTATCCCAGCTAACGCCCCTCAGGGGCGATACAATGTACCTGCAGACATAGAAAATGTTCCACTTCTTCAAAAAAAGAAAATATCGTATGCTCATATAAGTTCACAGGTCATTTTTAAGCCCTGTCAAACTAACATTGCTCTCGTAAATTCAAAATCGCTTTCCGGTCTCCGCGTTGGCTGGATTGATGGTGGAGTAGATCGAGCGTGGTTCTGGGCGGAACAATTAGGGGCTAAGGTAACACAAATATCTGATGAGGACCTCTTATCAGGAAATATTATGCACTTTGATACGATTGTATCGGGAGTATTTTCGGGCAAAATCAGACCAATTAACACCGCCATGAATCATCTTCGTGAGTGGATGGTTAAAGGGGGGCGTTACATAAGCCAATACCATAGACCTTGGGACAATTGGGATTCAGCGCTAAGCGCTCCTTACGCTCTGCAGGTGGGAAGCCCATCCATTCGCTGGCGAGTAACTGACCCACAGAGTGAAGTAACTCTACTTAAGCCAAATCACTGTTTCTTTAGTGGACCTAATCATATTTCTACAGAAGATTTTTCTGGTTGGGTTAAAGAGAGAGGGCTTTATTTTGCCTCAGAATGGGATGAAAAATATACCGCTTTACTCTCGATGTCTGACGCAGGGGAAAAACCTCTTCATGGCGCCTTGGTGCACGCGACAGTTGGTAATGGAGATCACTTACATTGCGCTTTAAACCTATTCTATCAAATGGATAACTTAGTACCTGGAGCTTTTAGATTATTTGTAAATCTGGTTACACCACGCAACGCTGAATGATCACTAAAAATCCGAATATATATGGTCTCCAGTTTTGGCTTTTGAACGAAATATTTATGCTAACCCATATTATTCTGGTAAAATTTCTAGTGGGAGACTTCCTTCCAATTCAGATTGTTTTTATTAGAACACTCAGCAGCACTATAATCCTTCTTCCAGTTGTCCTTTCAAGAGGGGATGGAAAGGTGTTTAAAGAAAATATTCTAATTAACATGCTGAGGGTAGGCTTTTCGTCTGCAGCAATAACAATTAACTTTTTTACAATATCGCAATTACAATTAGCGCAAGTGAGCACAATCGGTTACCTTCGACCAGCCGTTATGTCTCTAATTGCATTCTTTTTTTTAAAAGAGAAGCAATCTCGCGTGAGATGGTTAATGATATTTCTAGGTTTTATAGCTATTTGGTACGCATTTAAACCTGAAGCATCAGAACTAAAGCTAGTTGCTTTATTGGCAATTTTTGGAATGTTCTGTGGTAGCTCGGCGACTATTATTCAAAAGCACTTATCCAGCAAAATGGATAACTTACCTTTGATGGTTTGGTACTCCGTTGGAGTTTGCATTGTCTCAGCTCCGTTCGCTTTGTATTTTTGGAGTCAACCAAACCTTACACAATGGGTCCTAATGATACTAATTGGTCTGCTGGCGACAACAGCACAGTTTTTTTATATTAAAGCATTTCGAAATGCCGAAGCTTCTTTCCTTGCACCTATGATGTATTTTCATATAATTCCAGTTACTATAATTGGTTTTCTCATTTTTTCAGAAGTACCGAGTAAAAATACGTTAATTGGAGCAAGCTTTATACTTTTTGCTTTAATTGTTTTAACAGTTCTGGAAACACGTAAAAAATAAGACTTAATTAATAAAAGGAAAATAATAAAAATGCGTTATTTACATACTATGGTTAGAATCTCCAATATCGAAGAGTCTTTGAAGTTTTATTGCGAACTTTTAGGGTTAATTGAGAGTAGGAGGATTGATAGTGAGGCAGGCCGATATACTAATATTTTTCTATGTGCTCCATTAGATAAAGAAAACTATGAACTAAATCGCGCTCCCGCGTTGGAGCTTACCTATAATTGGGACCCAGAAAAATATGATGGCGGCCGTAATTTTGGTCATCTAGCATTTAGAGTCACGGATATCTATGCATTATGTAAAAAGTTGATGGACGCAGGGGTCACAATTAACAGACCACCAAGAGATGGGAATATGGCGTTCATTCGTTCTCCTGATGGAGTGTCAATAGAATTATTACAAGACGGCAATCCGAAACCCTCTGCCGAGCCTTGGGCTTCTATGGAAAATACTGGCTCCTGGTAAAATTGTGGTAAAAAACCAATAGAGTAGTGGAGTAGGGTATATAAACCGTTGGAATTGATTTGTTAGAGCTACGACAAAATACTACAAAGCCTAAAAAATCTATAAACTCTTGATATTCGGATTCACTTTTTAAGTGCGCACACTAAAGAAATTAAGTTTGATTTAGTTAATTACCTCTGCCTTAGCTCGGATAAGAATTCGCCTACTAATTTCAAACCTGATCTTAATACTTGTGGGTTGTTAGCGTACCCGATTCTCAACCAACCTTCCATTTCCATTACTGAACCCGGCGTGAACATAACTCCAGTTTTTTGCAAAAGTTGAATACAAAGATCACGAGATGTCATATCTAAGTCATAACGAAGTAAAGCTGTCGTTCCCGATTTAGGCTTAATGTAGGTAATTGATGGCTCGTTCGAGACCCACTCATCCAAGATTTTTAAATTACCGCGCGTTATGTTTTGGCTTCTTTCTATAATTTTTTCTTTATTTTCCAACGCTAATGACGCAAAATAATCATCGATCATGCCAACACTAATTGTATTATAATCTCTTCTAATCATAACGGATTCTAGAACTTCTCTTGGGCCCGCAATCCAACCCAAACGAATCCCAGCAAGGGAAAAAACTTTTGACATACTGGAAACACTAATACCTTTATCATAAATATCAGCCATCGCTGGTGCAAACCCAGTACCCTCCTGGTTAGTTCCACGATAAACTTCATCACAAAGAACATACGCCCCAGACGGAGCGATTACATCAATAAAGTTATCTAGATACTCGCCCATCATCAGTGCGCCTGTAGGGTTGTTTGGGTTATTTAAAACGATCAACTTAGTACTTGATCGAAGCATACTTTTTAACTCAATCAAGTCCGGTAGAAAGTTATTTTCTGGTTTTAACCATAATATTTCAACCTCGGCTCCATAACTCTCTGGGATAGAGTAATGCTGTTGATAGGTCGGACAAATAGAAATAACATGATCACCCTCTGAAACCATAGCTTCATGGACTAAAGCATTTGCACCAATTGCACCGTGTGTAACTACAATATTTTCAATAGCCTGGTTTTGATATAGTGTACTAATACTCTCTCTTAATCTTATTGATCCCTCTATTTCACCATATGTTAATTTCATAGGGAGAAGTTCCTCCAAGATGGAGTTTCCCTTACCTGACAAATTTATTAACTCCTCTACAGTAAGCGACGCTACACAGGTTTCTGCCAAATTATACTTACACTGTGTTTCAAATTCATTCATCCATATTTCTACGCCAAAGGGTTTAATTTTCATTTCAAAGCTTTCTTAACTATCTGTTACTTTATATCTTTGGAAACCATGCCCAATATTTTCTTTAAGCCTGGCATAGTATTTAATTAAAGTTTTAACTTGTCCACCAGTCATTTGGTTTAAGCCTTTTTCGAAGTTTCTTTTTTGAATCCCACCATAGGGCTATCATTCTAAGGCGTGACGTCGCTAACCCGCGCCAAAGTTGGTCAATTACATTAGTATATTTTCTATTAAAAGGACAAACGCGCATACATATGGCACAATCTGTTCGTATCTTTGCCCAATACCCAAAGCATTTTTCACAGTTTGCAGACCATTTTTTAACTCCTTTAATAGTAGAAGGACTATCATTTTTTTCTTCTGGAAGTCCGAACGGTAAAGCTTTGGGAGGACAAGCCGACGCACATGTAGTACAACTCGAACAATATTCTTTTATACCTAAAGGGCGAGGAATATCACTGTCTAAGGGAAGCGATGTAAAAATTTTGGAAAAGCGGACGCGAGGACCAAACTCTCGGGTAAGGACCATCTGATTTCTACCATATTCACCTAAACCAGCCTTGACCGCATATGGAATGACCAGAGCCGTATCGTTCATTGAAGCTACTGCCTCATATCCCAATCCCCTTATATAGGCTGCTAATTGCATACATATCGATGCTTCATGACTATATTCTCTTCCCGTGGACGCGCCAGCTAATGCGGACGGGTAAGTTTCAACAAGGTCATAATCCATCGCATGTGCCATGACTATTACATTGTCACACTCTTCAGGGAGTTCATTTTCTACAGGTTTAAAGTCTCTAGTATCCACCCGATGACTATAATGCCATCTTTTATCTATAGTTGTAATTCCAACTAAATCTGCACCAAAAAATTTAGCTAACTTTTTTATTTCCAACGATTGTTTCTGTTTATTCTCGACTGGTACTTTCTTTGGAGCTATTTCTGTATCTGATTTAATTGAAGCCTGAAATCCCTCTCTTATCCCTTCTTTACCACCTCTATTAGAAATAAGATCAGAGATTAGCCATGATGCATTTCTCAGAGCAAAATCTTTTTGGTTAAAGCCCTCTCCTTCGCGCGGAATAAAGTCTGATCTATAGCTATCAAAAAAACCTTCTGTATGCTTGGATTTTATAGAATCATCCCAAAACGCTCTGGTAAACATATCATCCATTTGATTGAATTGCTGAAAGTGATCTAAAATATCGAATCCAACAAGCCTATCCGATTTTTCATGTGTTCTATTATGATCTAACACTCCATTTTTTGATAAAACTTGAGACTTCACTTCTGCCATAGCGTTGGACCTAATTTTCAAAAATATCCTTTAGCTGATATTTATACTTTTTATAAACAATTTACAATTTTAGTTTCTTTAGAATACACAGGACTAGAGGGAGTTTATTAGAATGATTATTATAGCAGGAGCCGGGATTGCTGGTCTCACTTTGGGTCTTACCTGCCATCAGTTAGGTCTACCGTTTAAAATATTTGAGAAAGCTGTAAAAATTAAACCCTTAGGTGTAGGAATAAATATTCAACCAACGGCTACTAGAGAGCTCACAGCACTAAATCTATCTGAAGGTCTTGAGACAATTGGTGTGAAAACACGCGAACTATCTTTTTTTACGAAAACAGGTTTAGAAATTTGGTCAGAACCAAGAGGCTTAGATGCAGGCTATTTTTATCCACAATTTTCTGTTCACCGCGGTTACCTCCAAAACTTACTTTACAACGCTTTAATAGAAAGATGTGGTGAAGAGGTAGTTCAACTTGGATACAGTGTTACTCATTGCGCAACCACCCAAGAAAAAGTCATAGTTTCATTATTAGATAGCTCCGGAAAGAAAAACGACATTGAAGGTTCTATATGTATTGGAGCGGATGGAATAAACTCCGATCTTAGAAAACAATTATATCCAGAGGAAGGGCCTCCATCTTGGAAAGGTATAACGTTATGGAGAGGGACAAGTATTACGAAGCCATTTCGATCTGGTGCTACTATGGCTATGATTGGTCATGCATCACAACGGATTGTCGCATATCCTATATCTTTACCAGACCATTATGGAAATGTTGTGATGAATTGGATTTGTGAGCGAAAACTAAAACCTTCTAAGACCTCTAATAAAACAGATTGGAATAAATCTGTTGATTTCAATAAATTCTTACCCTTTTTTGAAAATTGGTCCTACGATTGGTTTAATTTCCCAGAGATGGTACAGAACTCAAAAGAAGTCTTAGAGTACCCTATGGTTGACCGTGACCCCGTAGATAATTGGCAAGATGAGCGAATGCTACTTATTGCCGACGCGGCCCATCCAGCCTATCCGACAGGTTCAAACGGCGCCACTCAAGCCATTTTAGATGCGAGGGAGCTCGGGAGAGCCTTAATAGAATTTGGACAAAACCCGAAAGCTCTTACAAAGTTTCAACAACGGACAATGGAAAGTTCAAACCAAATAGTTTTAGCTAATAGGAAAAGTGGTCCAGATGCTATATTACAAATAGTTGAAGATCGTTG
>MDTG01316153.1_pt1 | contig 16372 bp, 14 predicted proteins | sample 811421 | NCBI WGS metagenome assembly MDTG01 (sample SAMN05326645, study PRJNA326480) | marine metagenome | isolation source: seawater | place: Pacific Ocean: South East | collected 2011
TTAAACTTCTTACCAAAGAAGAACTCCATTGACGAGTCTTTATTTGAATAGTCTTATATATAATACTATACAAAAACATATTTCAGTTAATATTTCAGCAATAAGGAGACAATACTATGTCATTTGAAACATTAAAACGCAATCGCGGTTCAAACATCAATAAAATTATAGAAGCAGCTCAGTCTACAAATACTAGTGAGACTAAATCTTACGTCGATGATAGAATATGGAAGCCAACAGTTGACAAGGCTGGTAATGGCTACGCCGTTCTTAGATTCCTACCCGGCAAAGATGGAGAGATTCCGTTTGTAAGATATTGGGATCATGGTTTTAAAGGCCCGACCGGTTTGTGGTATATTGAGAACTCATTAACTTCAATAGGTCAAACCGATCCAGTTGGAGAACTTAACTCAAGGCTTTGGAATTCAGGTATTGAATCTGATAAAGACAAGGCAAGAACTCAAAAAAGAAGACTGCACTATGTAACTAATGTGTACGTAGTCAGTGATCCTTCTGCTCCTCAAAACGAAGGTAAGGTATTTTTATATAAGTTTGGTAAGAAAATATTTGATAAGATATACGATCAAATGAATCCAGAATTTGCAGATGAAACTCCAGTAGATCCATTTGATTTTTGGGAAGGCGCTAACTTTAAACTAAAGATAAGAAATGTCGAAGGTTATAGAAACTACGATAAATCAGAGTTTGCTAGCCCTGATCAGTTCTTATCTGCAGAAGAAGATAAACTTAAGAGTGTATACGAGCAATTGCACGATCTTACCGAGTTTACTAATCCTAAGAACTATAAGACCTATGATGAACTTAAGACTAAGTTAACTAAGGTTCTTGGAGAAACAGCTACAGCTGGAGCTTACACTGTTAAAGAAGAGATTCAACTTAACGAACCAGTTTCTGCCATGGAACCAGTAACTGCAGAAGAAATAAGCTCTGAAGATGAAGATACTTTATCTTACTTTTCTAAATTAGCAAAAGAAGACGCTTAAAATCCTTGGAATTTTAAAGCGTTAAACTCCGATCTAAGTTGATCGCCAACATCATGACCTACTTGTACCGCGTTACCAAAAAGTGCCGCGGTACTTTGATTTGTAGTAACGTTATTTGAATTACTATTATCTACTAAAGACATAATTGAATCTTTATAACCAGTTGATGAATTTCTGTTGCGTGCAAAAAATTCAGACAAAGTAGTACCACTTTGGCCTCCTCCAAGAGGTTTAAACGCAGGACTGTCGCTATAAAGTTTACTTTTAGGTAATATCATTTCCATTCCGCCGCCGCCAGTTTCGTTTATTCCAGCATCTATACCCTGTTGAGTCATCGTTCCTTTTAATTTATTTGCTCTCGTATCCATGGCTAGCTTTTGAGATGATTCTTTATTATTCAATACCGCTGTAAGACCTGCTACTGCTGCTAAAGGTAATAATACTGGTAAACCTCTAACCAATGATATAGCGTGTCTACCACCAGTCTTGACAAGGTTCATCATTCGTTGAAAGATATTAGGAGGTTGTTTTGTTTTGACGTTATTAAATAAGTTACTTATCGATTGCTGAGGTTTAACACTTGGAGTTTTCATTTTATTTGCAATAAATTTACCACCTGAAAAAACTAATTGGCCGGCCATCATTCCTGCAATTGCCTGATCTAAAGTACTCATTTCCCCGCCAAATCCTGGGATCTTCATTTTTTCTTTTTCTTTACCAGCTTCTATATTTCCTGCTTGTTTATTATAGTCAAAATCGCCTTCTGGTCCAGTCATAAATCTAGCGTCGTTACCTGTTTGTCCTCCAGAGTTTAATATACCTTGTATTAACTTAAATCCACCAGCCGCAAATAATATTGCTCGGCCTATAGGAGTCATCAGTAATAATTTTCCAGCTTTAAATGCCATTCCTAATAACTTACCTGGCATTAAGAGAGTCGCTATTCCTCCGATTAAAGTTCCACCTTTTACTATATTTTCAAGATTGACCTGCCCTCCTAGTAATTTATTCAGAGATTCTAAACCTATACCTACACCTTCGGTTATCTTTTTAAATAAACCTGCAAGCCCATCTTTTAATCCAAGTTTTTTGGCTAAGTCATCAATGTTTGTTACTAGTTTTCCAAGTTCTCTATCTACTTTTTCGTCAGCTAAAAGACCTCCAATAGCTGTTCCTAATAGAGCAAACCTAGGTCCAAGTAAAGAACCAATAGCTCCACCCTTAATAGCGCCTGATAGTTGTTTCTTTAGCTCACCACTGCCATCTGGACCAAGTATGAAGTCCGCTATCTCATCTCCAAAAATTAATGCTAGTCCCGGAATACCAAATCTTATTAGTCTTGAACTTAGTAAACCACCTAAAAATCCAGGGCCTAAACCTCTTAAAGAAGATAGACCACTTTTAGTTATGTTAAAACCTTTTCTACCAACATTTAACAAACCACGTCCTGCGGATCCTAACCCGCTGCCAGCCGCTGCTCCTGCAGCAGCTAATTTACTGCCAACAACTGATGCTTTTTTACTTTCTCGTTTCTCTTCATTATCTTCTCTTCTATCTCTAGCATCCGTCTGTTTCATATGTTTAAGAAACTCACTTATTCCAGTGTTAGTTTGCTTTTGCGCTTTAGCAACTTCTGAAAGCGCAATGTTCTGAACACCTAGGGTAGCGTTGACGTCTGCTAATGTTGTCATAAGTTATGCCTCTGTTCTTCTCTAGATTTTTCTTCTAAATGATCATTTAGTAACATTAAATATACCTCTCTCTCCCACGGCATCATTCCTTCTAGTTCTGTAAGTGAATAGTTGAAATGTTGCATCATTAAAAAATTCGTCTTAAAATAGCTCTCCAACGTTTCATGAGAGAGGTTTACTAAAAAAAATCTTGTAATCCTTTCATTGCTAATGTATTTTCGTGACCACACTTTGAACACTCGTATGTTTGTTCGTGAATTAATGTAGGTATATTATCTACAAAGCTGGTTATCTTTTCAAGTTGTTGATTAGTTAACGAGTTTATAAAAGTGTTAACTTCTTCTTTTGGTTCATGTTTTAACAGTATATTTTCGTCTTTAGTTTGAACTGCATTTATACATGTTGCTATAGAATTAAATAATAATTCAGCGCTGTTTTTATCCATCTCGCTTTCAGTGTAACTTAATGTATCTTCATAAGTTGGATATTTCATCTCAACACTTATATCTTCATTGATTGGTATGATTTCAGTTTTTAGCCCATCAGAGTTAACCGCGATGTCTGCTAAATTTATCTTAATCTCATTTTCTTCGTTACATTTAGTACAAGACGATAACACAGTAGAAGTTTCACCGACAGATTTAGATCTCACTTGTGTAAACATATAGTCTACGTCAAATGTGGCTAATTTTTTAATGTCCACGCCTGGCACACAAGATTCTATGCAAACCAGCATTGAGTTTAATATTTGTTTTTGATCTTGCGACTCAAAAGCAACTAGTAAGCTCTTTTGTTCTTTTACTAAAAAAGGCCTAAACTTTACGGTCTCTTTAGTAGAAGGTATGACCATCTCATAAATTGGTCTATCATTTGATAATTTTGGCAATGCCATTTTTCACTCCTTATATTATATCAATTCCACCTAGTGGGGTATCAATGTCCATGTTAATAAATCCTTCTGTATTAGTTGATCTTCTCCAGTTAGTGTAAGCTATTGTTACGTTCATTTGAACTAATCCATCTAATTCATTGTTCAATTGTATTTCACTGGTGTTTATAGGAAACGCTTCTAGTAGATCTACTGAATACGCAGTCCCTCCGCCAATTCCTCCTCTAAATCTAATTGGTCCAACTTGTTTTGAAAATCCTGCTAATGGTTGTCGTAACTGATGAATAGTAACCGTTCTCGCGTAATCATTCTTATAATTACTTTCCATTGAATTTTCATTTACAACTACACTTCTCCACGTGTCAAAATACTCTTTGACACCATAGTCATTCATCATATAAAAAGTTAAAACTACATCATCTACTTGATAGCCATAAGCCATCTTTTGTAACTCTATACCAATTCTTCTTTCTGTTGTAAGAATACTCTTTGCTGGCAAAGAAGCTTGAGAACATAAAATATTTAATTCTCTTGGACTCGCTCCATCAGTAAATATTCCAAATAATCCACCTCCACCAAAAGACGGCAAGGTAACTAGAAACCTGTTAGGTCTTGCAAAACCAAGTTTAGTATTTGCTAGTGCTTTTAATTCATCTACGCTATTAGCCATTTGCAATCTTCCTTGAATCTGAATATATTTTTCCTGCTGTAGATTTTTCCCATTGAGCTGTAGGCAAAAACGTCGCAATTTCCCATTCTGGAGCTGGCACTTCAGCAAATCTGGATTTAACATGACTTAACAAATAATGTTTAAAGCAGGGCTTAAAGTATCTCATATTTCTAGAACCATTTAACAATTCATAAGTTAAGTTAAATTTTGTAGACTCATCATATTTTTTATTATTGGTAATATTTAATAATGCATCTAAAAACTTTGCTCTTAGTACAGGTGGAAGATAATGTAAATTGATTCCACGAAATCCGCCTTTAGCTGGTTCAACTGGTATTGTCAATGGAAACCTATCGTAATAAGGTAAAGTGTCTTTGTGCTTTGGATCGTAAAAATACATAAACATTCCACCATAACTGTGAGTAGCCCTTTTAGTTACTTCAGTCTCTCTCATTAATTGTTCTCTGTTTACTCTCGTCAGTCGTTGAACTCTTCTTTTAAACCACTCGCGCGACTCGCGCGTACGCGGATTAATACCTTTTCTAAAAGCTTCAAGTTCGAGTCTTTGAAATAAATTACTCATGATTCTATTTATAACTTTTTTCTACGCTTTTTACGTTTAAATGGCTGTAACTTTGGAAGTGATTTAAGCTTTCCTGGAACAGGTTTTTGCATTAATTTCATTTCTTGCAAAGTTTTTTCAGTCCACACTTGAAAATCCCATCCTCTGTCTTTTGCGTATTCATTTGCTGCTTCCCATTTATTCATATTTTTTATATAAGTCAAACCTTCAGCAATATATCTCTTAGTTCTTTTTGGTCCTTCAGGCGGCTTTGTTTCTTTTTCAGGTTTAATTTCTACAAGTAGTGTTTTATTTTCAAATACTATTTTCATATCAACGTAATACTTATGATATTTTTTATCTACTTCATAATAATATGGAATCACAACTTCTTCTGAACTCCAAGATTTTACTTTTGGATTGTTATCGCACCACATAAAAACAGCCTTCTCCCAAAGAGACCTATATACTATATTAGCAACATCACCTCTGTACTTGCTGTGATTTTTGATTGAATATCTGCCTGAATAAACCATGTTTTTTGATATAAATAGAAAAGTAAATCTTTAATATATGTATAAGGAAATAAAATGTCAGATATTGGATTAGCAGGAATACCTACATCGGCTTTAAAAAGAGATGCAAATGGTGAAGTTTTACCAGCTCATGTCGATGGTTCTCAATCGATAGATTTTGGAAGACAGTTTGTAAAAAATAAAGGCAGTAGTAACACAAGCCAAACAGCAAAAGAAAGATTAGCTGATTCACAAGCTTTAAGAACTGAAGGTGAAAAATTAGCTTATCCACTAGAAACTGGAAATCCAGCCTATCAAGCGCGTGTATCTTTTAGAATGTTCTCATTACAACCAAAGTCAGATGGTGCTGCTAAAAAAACGCATCTGGTTGAATCACCAGTAGACAACACTAAGAAAAATGCTAACAATACGGCTGGACTAGATGAAACTTGGCAACGAAGTGTAGGACCAACAACTATTGGTTCTGGTGTAAGTTTTCAAGAAGATACAGAATTTATTGGAGCTGCAAAAACTAATGATAAAAGATTTGGAGGCGGCGATAATACCTTTACAGGATTTATAGGATCAAAAAAAGATCAATTTGTAGAAAAAGGCAAGCAAAAATTTAATGAATTACTAGAAGTTAAACAATTAAAGAGCTCTTTATCTACGTTTTCAGGTGGATTTAAATTTTTGCCAGTTAAGAACTTACCTGTAGTTGATATGTACTTTCCTTTGAGTTTTGCTTATGTAGATACTGCACAATACGAAAACGCAAGTTTAGGAATTACTGGTACTGTTGGCGCCGCGGCTGTTGAAGCTGGAGCAGGTATATTAAGTGGAGCTCTTACAGCTTTTAAACAAGGAGCTACTTCTACATTTGACGCTTTTCTCGGAAACAAACAGCTTTCTGAAGGAGTAGCAAGAGTAGCTGGAGCTCGAGCCATCGATGTAAGTGGAGCGTTATTTAATCAAGGATTTAGAAATGCTTTAACGCTTCAAAATAGAACAATAGTTAATCCAAACATACGAGCATTATTTAGAGGAGTCGCGTTAAGAGAGTTTACTTTTCAATTTAAAATGATTGCTGAATCAGCGCAAGAAGCCGCTACGGTTCAAAGAATAATAAAACACTTTAGATCTGAAATGTATCCTGACGTTTATAACTTACCTATTGGAAGCACTGGTGTGTCTGCAGACTTAGGATTTAAATTTCCAAACGTTTTTCAAATTACATTTAATTATAAGAACTCTGAAAATTTAAAATTACCAAGATTGCAATATTGTTATTTGAGAAACGTGAGTCATACTATTAATCCTACAGGTAGTGGATTTAGAAGAGACGGTCAGCCAAATGAAATAGACTTAACATTAAGCTTTGTTGAATACAAAACTCTTAATAGACAAGACGTAGAAAAGAGAGGTTTCTAATGTTATACTTTCAAGATTTTGGCACACTATTATATCAGTTTGGAAACGAAGAAGATGCTACTATATTTCAAGATATATCACGTTACGCAGATGTAATTGATCAAGTAAAAGATGATATTTCTTTTTTAAACTTTCATACAATTCAAGAAGGATATAGGCCAGACCAGCTTTCAATTCAACTCTACGGTTCTCCTATCTATTATTGGACTTTTTATATTCTCAATGACGATATACGGTTACAAGGTTGGCCTTTACCAAATGGAGAACTTTTAGAATACATAAAAAAGAATTATCCTAACACTACCATAACAACTAGATTTCCTTTTGCTTCAAAGTTTAAAGTTGGTCAAACTGTGACAGGCGGTACGTCTGGAGCTAGCGGAGTTATATTAAGAAGAAATATAAACCTAGGACAAATTGTTATAGAAGGTGATAAAAATTTTTCTAGTAGTGGAGAGCTTTTACAATCTACAAATGCCTCTGGTGTTGTTGAAACGTTGACTTCAATTTCAAGTTCAAAAGAGTATTTAGCAGCAAGACATTACATAGATGGAAGTGGAGCGATAATAGACTTGGGAGTGGACAGTGATGTAACTTCTCCAACATTTGGTGGTCTCTTACCGCCAGGAGCTCAGCGTACAGAAAGAACAAATGAAGAAACTGAAATTAATGTAAATGAGAGTTTAAGAAGTATAAAAGTAATAAAACCATCACTTATGCCAACTTTAGTGTCTAGTTATAAAAAATCTATAAGAGAATAGTATGGAATTAGAGATTGCAGGAAATCAAACTGAAGTTATAATTAAGTCTGCTATTTTAACAAGTGATAGAACTGGAGAAGCCGGTGAAGTTGATATAGCCAGAATCATAACAGATTTGACCATATATGAACATATAACAAAACCGTACGTCACTGCTGATATTATGTTCTTAGATCAAATTAATCTTCTACAAGATTTAGATTTCCAAGGAGGAGAAAAACTTTCTATAACTTTAATTCATAGCGAAAATAGAACTGATGGATACGAAATTAAAAAAGACTTCTTGATAGATTATATTAGAAAAATAACAAAGACTGATGAAAGAAATGAAACTGTTATGGCGCATTGCACAGAGTATACAGTTCTCGAATCATCTGTTCAAAACGTAAGTAGATCTTACACTGGAGCTCCAACTAATATAATAAAAAAAATAGCTAATGAATACTTATCTAAATCAGTTCAAGTATCTGCTGATGAGAACATAACTGATATGAAAGTAGTCATTCCAAATCTACATCCGCTTGAAGCTGCAATGTGGATTAAAGATAGAGCTAATAGTTCTATAGGTCTTCCATATTATTTTTATTCTGCTTTAGCATTAGATAATTTAATATTGAAAGATTTGGGAACGATGCTAAGTCAAAATCCAATTAATTTAGATAAGCCATACGTCTACGCTCCTAGTTTACAAATGACTGCTGAAGCTATGCAAAGATTTTACAACGTAGATCAGTTTGCTTATGAATCTACTGATAATTTATTAAGACTGATAAGAGAAGGATTAGTAGGAGCCGAGTACCAATTTATTGACACGTTAACAGCAACTAGAAAAAAAGTAGAATTCAAAGTAGATGACGATGCTTTTTTTCCACTTGCTAAAGAAAATTTGTTAGGTGGAGCTAACTCACGATTTGTGTATGCTCCAGATTACAAAGTACAAGGTATAAATTTATCTAATTACAATTCAAAAGTCATATCTCAATTATCTTCTTCAGGGGCTTATCTACAAAAAGGAGCGTCTTTTAAGAGTTACAATGATGACGTTAATCCGTCTGATCATAAGAGAAAAATAGTTGGAAAAGCTTTAAAACACTTTTTAGCTAAATCTCCTATATCGATAACTGTCAAGGGAAGAGAATTTCTTACCGGAGATGCTAACTATACGATAGGTCAAACCATAAGAATAGTTTTTCTAGATAACGATGCTTCGGCGCAAGGATTAGAACAAAGGCCTGTTATAGATACTAAAAAATCTGGAGATTACATAATATGCGAAGCTAAGCATGTTATTAAACTTGAACGATATGACGTTGTTTTAGTGTGCGGCAAACTAGCTTCTTTTGGAGAGGAGGTACAAATTTAATGGAATTTTATGGTGATCACTTTAGGTACTTCATAGGAATGGTAGTAGACAACGTTGATCCATTAAGATTAGATAGAGTGAAAGTTCGTATTTTTGGAATACATACTAAAGATACTACAATGATTCCTAATGAGGATTTACCATGGGCTCAAGTTGCTATACCAGTAACCGAAGGTGGAAGCTCAGGAATTGGAGCAAACTCTCAATTAAAAGTAAGAGCTCAAGTTGTTGGTATATTTTTGGATGGAAAAAATTCTCAGTTACCACTAATTATCGGTTCAATACCAAAAATAGAAACTAGAAAAAATGAAACTAGTGATCAACCTAAAAAGGTTGACAGAATACCTGATCAAATAGGAATTCAAACTGAAGCTGCTCGTACATCGCCAACTAAAAATAATTTAGATGATGAACTCCCAGGTGTAACTAATACCGAAAAGATTTTTAATTTTTTTGTATCTACAGCCGGTGGAAGATTCAGTCCAGAACAGACTTGCGGAATGATTGGTAATTTTCTTCAAGAAGCTGGTAGAGATATAAATAAAGACATAAAAATAGTAGCAGAATCAGGAACAGATAAAGCAATAAGAAATGGTAAAACAGTGAAAGGATTTGGAATAGCACAATGGAATCCTTCAGAAAAAGCAGGAAATAGATTAGGCAATTTAATAGAGTTCTCTCAGAGAAGAGGATTAGATTATAGATCGTTGTATGCTCAAGTTAACTTTGTTAAATTTGAACTTAATTTAGAACCTGAATTCTATGGTTTATCACAGTTAAAAAAAGCGAACAGCGTTAAAGAAGCCGCTTTAATTTTTAGTAAAAAATATGAAAGACCTTCTTCTAAAATTAACAAAAGAACTGGAAAGCCAGAACATAGAAATGATTTAAGAATTCAGTTTGGTGAAGAAATATTTAGAAAATTAGGTAGAGGCGCAGGAGGAACAGAAAGTGGCTAAACAAGTAAGACAAAAAAGCTTTAATGTAAGTGCTGGAGAAGTCGTAACTCTTCCATCTGATGCAGGAACTAATCCAAGAATAACTTCGATTACTAGAAGAAAAAGTGAAAGTGCAAATTTTGCTACTAACTTACCTCAAGCAGGAAATTGGAAAATAGTAAACGGTGCAGTGCAATTTATAAAGGGTTTTGCTAGAGTTCAAATATTTTATGAACCACAATTAACAGATGAACAAGGCGCTGCAATTTTTGGAAAAGACAACATGGACAACATTGCGGCTTTTAGAGGTCAGATGGCAGCCAGTGTGGAAGGTCTTCAGTTTGATAAGATGAATCTTGAAGGAGCAGTTGTTAAAGACTTTGGTGAAAGCGGAGGTTTTAAAGCAGTACAAAATTTTGCTCAGCCATTTAAAAATTTAACAGATAGACCGATGCTGGCAAAATCAACTGCAAGTGCTGGCTTAGGATTAACTGAAGTTTCAACTCAATTAACAGCTATTAGCGCAATTGCTGGAAAACAAAGAAACAATGGAGTATTGAAAAAAACTACAACGCAAATGAATCCAAAAGCTATGTTAAAAGCAGTCGAAAATTTCTTTCCTAATGCCTCTAAAGAAACATTAAGAAAATCTGTTTCAGCTGCAGCACTAAATCCAACAACTGTAGTAACTACACTTGCACCTGAAAATGAGCCAAAAACTAAAGCTAATAATATAGTAGAAAAAACTTATAAAGAAAAAATAAGTGAACTTAATAATTGTGGTGCTAAGTTTGATCCTAAGTCTTTACTAGGTGGTATAGGAAGATCTAAACAAAACGCCTTTGCTCATTTAGTAGGTAAAGCAAAATCTGTAATACAAAATCCATCTAGTCTTGGCAATGTTTTAGAAGACTTAAAATCGACTAATGCGGTCGTTCCTGGAGTAGATTTTAAAAATTTAATTACAAACGCGTCTACTAATATTAGAGGTAATTTAACAAAGGGCGATCAGGTTACTAATGAACTAAAACCTACTACTGTTTTTGACATAACTCGTGCAAATGAAGATTTTTTCGGATTTAATACTCCTAAAGAGTACGTGTTTACTACCGTGTCGTCGCCTGAAGAATTATATCTAGAACTAGCAAATGCTAATAGAACCATATTAGATACTAAAGAATCTATAAGAGCTTTAATAGTAGGCTGGACTGCGCATTTAGATGGCCCTCCAGAAAAAGTTAATGCTGCTAAAATTCATGAGTTAAGTAAAAAGTTTGATCAAAGGTTTTTAGCAAATGAACTAAAATCCACAGGTTCAAACTTAGATGGTTCTACTGTAAATCAAAAAGTATCAGAAACTATAGCAAAAGATCCAATGAAGTATGGTATACAACCACACTACATTATACTTAGAAATGGTGACATACAAAGAGGAAGACCTATAGATCAAACACGAAACGGTGATTACGCTCCATATAATTTAAGTGGACTAAAAGTTGCATTTGTTGCAACAAAAGATAAACCAGTTAATGATAAGCAGTATATTTCATTTGACATTTTAGTAAATCAGTTTTTCAAAGTTTTTGCTGGTAACGACGTGATGGCAGATTTTGAGATAGACAATTCTTATCAAGGGCCTGGGTTTAATGTTAAAGATAGAGTAAATGCTAAATATAAAAGGCAGTTTATAATAGAAGATCCTAGAGATTTTTCAGAAATGCCAAGTAAAGTTGCTCAATGTATAACACGCCCAAAGAAAGTAGCGCAGTCATCTTCAGTAGGACCTAAAGTGGTGGATATAAATAATGTTAATCAAGATATTTTAGAAGTTACAAGAAGTAAAAGTTTTAAAGATGACTTAGCAAAAGCTCAAGATGCTCTAAAAAACAATTCAGGAGATGCACTGAATAATTTTCAAACTAAATTAGGCCAGCTAAATAAAGCAATAGATTTACCAGTAGGCAATACAAAAAATTTATTAGATAAAAGTGTATTAGATTTAGAAAAAAAGGCAGATGGATTTTCACAAACTATCAATGATGCCGTAAAAGCTACTTCAAATCTACCAACTCAAATTGAAAGAACAGCAAGAGCAATATCTAATGCAGAAGTTGTAAATACTTAGGATAAAATATGTCAAAAGAACTAGAACAAGCAGATTTATTTATAGACAAAGGTGAGTTAAATTCTTTAAAAGATCCAGTCGACGGATTTGATGATCCTAACGCTGCGTATCCTACAAAAAAGAATCTTGGAGTATCTAGTGTAAATCTTATAGCAACAGGAGCTGATGTAGCAGGTGTTTATCTAGGAGGAGCTTCTAAAGGAGTAGGCTGGGATTTAGCTGACGAAACTGGGTCTCAATATCCAAATGCACAAGTCACTGAAACGGTTTCTGGTCATATAACAGAATACGACGATACTTATGGTAGAGAAAGAATCATGTTTAGACACCGCAGTGGTTCTGGTGTTGAAATGCGAGCTGATGGAACAGTCATATATAGTTCTACAAAGAACACGTGTAGAATAATTACTGCAGATGAAAAAGTTACAGTTGAAGGAGATGCCGAATTCATCTACAAAGGCAATGTAACTATGAAAGTTTCAGGTGATTTTAATCTAGATGTTGGAGGTAATTTTACAACAACAGTTGCTGGTGATATTATAAATGAAACTAGAGGATCTTTTCTACAAGATATTGAAAAAAACTATGACATGAGATTAATAGGCGATAAAGCTGAAAATATAAAAGGAACTTCTACAGAAACTGTATTAGGAAATAAATTTACAACTGTTAAAGTAAATCATGAACATGAAGTTGGTGGTACATTTGAACAAAATGTAGGAGATGAATTAGTATTAACTTCTGAAAATGAAATAATAGTAGCATCAAGAGATATTAATGTAGGAGCTTCATCTTTAAGTATATCAGGCGATAGTGGACATTTAGGTGGACCTGAAATTGTTGCGTACGCTAAAACTGCACATATACCAAGAGTAAATTCTACTTCTATACACGCATCTCAAGGGGTAATAGCAGACGTTGGAATGACAGCACCAACGTTTAATGGTAATTTATCAGGCAATGCTAACACAGCAGGAACAGCAGGAACGGCCGCAGTAGGACCATCTGCAGGAAGTGCACAAGCAGCAGTAACTTTTACAAGTGCTACAAATAAAGTCACAGCAACTATCACAAAAGAAGTAAATCAAGAATATTTAAATAAGACAGACTTAGGAATTAAGAGAATACAAATTGATCCTAATGATGATTTTGCAGAAAAAATAGATCGTTCTCGTAATTATGGTGGATTATCAAAAGTCGATTTAACTACTGAAAGAGCAAGATCAAAATTAAGAGACCCAAACAATTTAAAAAACCAAACATTCACTGGTGCATTAGTTTCAGCTAATATAATATCTAAAAACTTTGCAGTTCCAACTCCTATAAAATTTGGAAGAATAGTTGGTCCAGAAAAAAATACTATGAGAGGTTCTGAAGATATCGGTACTCAAGATGGCAGGGTAAAAGCTTTTAAAGTGCAATCAACTAGAACTGGAGACTTAGCAAATTTTACTTTTAAAACTACTTTTGTTCCTGATCATAAGTATAATGTTTTATTTCAAGATGACATCACGCCAAGAACAAGATTGGCTGATGGAATATCTATGGCAAAATTTTTAGGAGGATTTGGCGATCCAGTTACTATGAATAGTTTAAATGATAAATCAGATAGACTTAATTTAGCTAAACAATATATACTACATGCCGAAGCTATGAAAACTGTAAATGAATCGACAGGAACTAAAGAATTTGAAAATTTTAGATTAGAAGTTCTAGAAGGATTTTATGTACCAGAAGATACAGAAAGCTTAGATACGACTGATGGTATTAATCATTTTAAAACAAATGGTCAAACTATAGTTTATCATTTAATTAATAACTTTGGCGAAGTGGCAGTAGAAAAGACTTTTGATCTAGCTTTATATTGGAAAGATCACCTAAATTTTGAAAAATTAACGGTAGACTATGACACTTACAATCCAGATGGTTCTTTGCATGCTTGTATAATTTTAAAGATGCCAAAAATAGTAGCTCCATGGACTGTTACTTACCAAAACTTAATAGAAACAAGATTCAATAATACAGTTCAAACTACAAACGAGTTGATGGAAATATTAGATTCAACTGAAAATATAGAAAACATAGTGATAACTTGATATAAATAGGATAAAAGGAATTTAAATATGCCAGCACGAGTTTTTTCAGTAGAAGACGGAAATATCGGTAATACTACTGTTATTACAGCTAGAACTAAAATTTATTCTGATATAGATTTATCTTTTGCAAAGAAAGGTTCTGGCGATATTTTTAAAAAACAACACGCTGCGGCTGTTAAACAAGCAGTAAGAACTTTATTATTAACTAATTATGCAGAAAAGCCGTTTTTACCTAGGTTCGGCGCTGACTTAAACTCTATGCTTTTTAGATTAAGCACTGAAATTGATGATGATAATTTAGAAGACGACATAATTCAAGCTATAGAAACTTTTGAGCCAAGAGCAGAAGTTCTTAATATTAACACGGTGATAAGCCCTGATAATAACAACTTAAAAGCCACGATAACTTTTAAAGTTATAAGCACTCAAGAAGAATCAGCTGTAGAAATTAATTTAACAAGGTTAAGATAATGCCAACAACAATTACATCCACTCAATTAGACTTTGATCTTATAAAAGCTAAACTAAAAGACTTTTTAAAAGCTCAACCAGAATTTACCGACTACAATTTTGAAGCTTCTGGACTTAGTAACATATTAGATGTCTTAGCTTACAATACGCACTTTAATGGTTTATTAGCTAACTTTGCTTTGAATGAAAGTTTTCTTACGACAGCTCAGTTAAGAAGTTCTTTAGTTTCTCATGCAGAATCTTTAGGATATGTACCAAGATCTTTTGCTTCTTCTGAAGCAAAACTAAGTATAGCTGTGACAGTTACAGATACTAACAGACCTAGCACTATCACTTTGCCAAGACAAACTAAGTTTTCTGCAAGTGTAGATGATGTATCATACATTTTTCAGACACGCGAAGATTTTATTGCTACAGACGATGGCAACGGAAATTATCAATTTATAACAAGCACTGATGAGACTGACATACCAGTTTTTGAAGGAACAGAAAAAACTAAAACTTTCTTGGTTGGAGAAACTGCGGATTCTCAGATATATGTAATACCTGATCTAACAATAGATACTTCTACAATAAGAGTTAGAGTTTTTGATACCGTGACTGGAAGTACTTTTACAACATACACTAATATTTCAAAAGCAATAAGAATTACAAAAGACTCAACTTTTTTTCAAATAAAAGAAGTTCCTAATGGTTTCTATGAAATAATATTTGGTGATGGCACTAGCAGTGGTAAAGCACCAGTCACAGGTAATAAAATAGAAGTTGACTATCTTTCCACAGCTGGACCAGTTGCTAATGGTGCAACTTCTTTTACTACTACAGCTCAAATAGAAGTCAACAATGCCAATTACAACATAACAGCTACCACAACCTCTACCAGTGCTGGTGGATCTTTTAAAGAAAGTATAGAATCTATAAGACAAAATGCACCCATAGCTTTTAGTTCTCAAAGAAGATTAGTAACTTCAGAAGACTATAAAGCTCAAATATTAGAAAATTTTGGTTCTTATTTAGATGATGTCATAGCTTGGGGTGGCCACGATAATGAACCTCAAATTTATGGAAGAGTTTATGCTGGATTAAAATTTAAATCTAACATATCGACTTCTACTCAAGAAGCTGTTAAAACAGACATTACTCAAAACTTATCAGAAAATTTAGCTATAATGTCAATAGATTTAGAATTTGCTGATGTAGAAACCACTAACTTAGAAATTTCAACTACTTTTAATTTAGATCCAGACTTAACTAGCAGAACAGCATCCTCTATGGAAGCTAGTGTTCAAACTGTTGTTAATACTTATTTTTCCACTACCTTGCAAAAATTTGGTGCAGTGTTTAGAAGATCAAATTTGTTAAGCTTAATAGATGATTTAGATGTTGCTATATTAAACTCAAAAATGTCTATTAAGATGCAAAGGCCTTTAGTACCAAGTATTGGAAGTACTTTAACTTACATAGTTAATTTTCCAGCTCAAATAGCTAGTCCAGATCCAGAATTAAACACAGTGACTTCCACTGCTTTTACGTTCAACTCAAGACAGTGCAGTATTAAAAACAAACTGAATACTAACACCCTTCAAATAATAGCTACCGGAGGGCAAGTTGAAGTTGATAACATAGGAAGTTTTGATACTACTAAAGGAACATTAACTTTAGTAGGATTTAATCCAACTGCTATAGTAGGATCTTCTATTAAATTTTCTGTTGTTCCTGCAAATCAAAGTACAATAAGACCATTAAGAAATTTTGTTCTCGACATTGATACTCAAATTTCAACTTCAAGTGCGATACTAGATTTTCAAAATACCGCGGTAACATTATAATGCCAATTGAATATCACCATAATCGAA
>MDTG01129585.1_pt1 | contig 16369 bp, 22 predicted proteins | sample 811421 | NCBI WGS metagenome assembly MDTG01 (sample SAMN05326645, study PRJNA326480) | marine metagenome | isolation source: seawater | place: Pacific Ocean: South East | collected 2011
GTTAGATATTTCTTCTATAGAAGAAGTTGACATAGTGGACATACTATAAAAAGTTCCAAATTTTTCAGCAGCTCTTGCACTTGCCTTATCACCTTCATGGTGAAAAAGTCTCTGCATAGCAACTGGTGATAAAAATAATGGCATATCAATTTTTTGACCCAAAACTGTTGTAGATAGATTTGGCTGTCCTACGCTTGCAAGAATATTTGGTACTAAATCACATTTTGTGAATGATTCGGTATTTCTTTTTAGAGTTGTTTCATCATCTGATCCTCCATCTATGTAATGAAAAATAGGAGCAGGTAAATTTTTTTTAGCTAATTTTCTAAAATCGTCAAAATTATAACAATCTTTTAAATTCATTTCTATTAGAAATTTTTAGAAAATGTAATCTGCTGATTATCAGTACCAGGGTTTCTTTCACCCCAATCATTATTAGAAATATGGCTATAACTATAACCTAGTTTTGAGTCTTCAAAAATATCAAATGCTAATTTAATCTCGCTCTTAAATTCCAAAACATTTCCTAAATCTTTACCGTCACCTTTTTCGTAATATCCTGGGGCGAAACTTGGCAATATCTTAATTGGTCCTACACTGTATTGCCCTTCAATTCCTGTATACAAGTAAAGTGAACTATCGCCAGTCATAAATCCCCCAGTGATCGGAGAAAATTTACCAAAAGGAGTATTTCTAAATAAATTTGGATTTTTATGTTCTATTCCTAATAAACTTGTTTGATCATCACCCTCTTTGTCAATCACATCAAAAGTTCCAGTGTATAATGAAATATCACTAGAAGAGAAGTTTTCATTCAAGGAATTTTTTTTTATACTGGCTTGTCTTTGAGTCTTTTTTCCATCACTGTTTTTTATTTTATCAGCTTTTACTATTTCTTCACAATTTTTACCGGCCTTAATTCCAAAAAAGAATCCTTCGCAAGTTGCTTCTCTAAGTTTTTCCATTGCAGTTCGATTAGAAGTAGATTGCTCGATTTCAATTTCTTTAACTTTTGCGTTTTTTTGTGAGGAAGTTTTTTTTATTTTATCGCAGTTTTTTCCTGCTTTAATACCAAAGAAAAAACCATCACAAGTTGCATTTTTCATTTTTTGAAACAAACCACCCTCATTATTTTCATCAGAAAATGAAGATGTGTTTGTTAAAAAAAAGATTGCTGCAGAAATTATCAATAAATTTTTCATTTTATAAAAAGTACTACCTTAATCAAAAAAAGTACACCTTCAATTACCTTTAAAATACTTGGCTTTCCTAGTAAATAAAAAGATTATTAGCCCTCCCAGAATAAATACTAAATAAGGCAAAACCCATAAAAAAAAATTGTGCTTACTATATGAAGGCTTATAAACGATCCATTCTCCATATTTTTCAACCAAAAAATCATAAATTTCCTTTTCAGATTTGCCGCTTTTAATCTGATCAACAACTACTAATTTTAAAGTTTGTGCAAATTCTGAATTAGAGTCAGCAATTGACTGGCCCTGACAGACTAAACAACGTAAATTTTTGAATATCATATTTGGATCTTCAATTATATTCGAAGCGTAAGAAAAACTAAAACTAAAAAAAACTAAAAAAATTATTATTTTATTTATCTTCATTTTTTATAATATCTATAATTTTATTATATTCAGTTGTAGCAATAGGGCCAATAAATTTTTCTACAATGACTAATTCTTTATTAACTAAAATACTCTCAGGTATTCCATATATACCAAAGTTGATTGATTGCTTACCATCCGAATCTTCAACTAAATAATCATAAGGATTCCCAAATTCATTTATAAATTTAAGAGCAAGGTCCTTTTTATCTTTAAAGTTTATACCTAATAAATTTAAGTTCGTCTCTTTGTTTAGTCTAAGTAAAAAAGGATGTTCTTTTCGACAAGGACTGCACCACGATGCCCAAAAATTAATTAAGGTAAAATCATTTTTTTTAAGTTCTTTTTCTGTAAGTAAATTTTGATTATTTATGTATCTTAGCTGAATATTTGTTAATTTTTGTCCTATTAAGTCTTTTGTATCATAGTTAGAATTAGTATTTAAGCTAACATAAAAAACTCCTATGATAAAAACTAAAAATGTAATTATAAATATCTTAATGATTTGTTTTTGCATTTTGAAAAAATCTTATAAAGCCTCCTAATGAAATGAGAATTGCTGAAATCCAAATCCACAACATAAATGGTTTTTGTTGAAACTTAATATTGTAGTATTCAGATCTGTCGATATTACTCATGGTAATATAACTATCTTTTAAAAATCTAGATTTTATGGAAGCTTCATAAGTAAGTGTGCTTGGATTTTCGTAAATTCTAATCTCGGGATTTAAAAATTGATCAATATTAGTTTGTTTGTTATTTATTTTAAAATTTCCTACAATAGCCTTGTAATTTTTAGAGTCTCTAAGTTCTAAATCCTCAAATTTAATAGAAAAGTTTTCAAATTCTTTAATTTCTCCCAATTTTAAATTAAAATCTCTTTCGATAGAAAAATTATGGCTTAATCCTATAAACAATATTAAAAAGCCAAAAGCTGTGTGAGAAATTATTCTAGCAAAATCAAATTTCTTAATTCTAACTAACTTAATTGTGTCTTTAAAAGAAGATATAATAAGAAAAATGGAAGAGATCACTACTAAATTAGAGAGTATACTATAGCCTTGAAAAAAATAAATTATAAGAAAATTAATTAATATCGAGCCAGCTAAAATAAGAATTAGTAATTTTAAATTATCAATTTTGCTTTTAATCCATTTTATTTGAGGACCTAGAGACATAAAAAATAAAAAAAGTATCACAATAGGAATAAGTATATTATTGTAAAAAGGTGGTCCTACTGAAATTTTATGTTCAGAAAGGACTTCTGTAAATATAGGATATACTGTGCCTAAAAGAACTGTGACTAAATAAAAAATCATAAACCAATTATTAATTAAAATAAAAGTTTCTTTGCTATTTGCATTGAGATTATAAAAACTACCTTTAAACTTTTTAAAAAAAAGGAACACTGATGCAAAAATCATGAAACTTAAAAAAATTAAAATATAAATACCTCGAGAAGGATCATTTGCAAAAGTGTGAACAGAGTTAAGAATACCAGATCTCACTAAAAAAGTCCCTGTAACACTTAATATGAAAGTCAAAAGACAAAGTATAATTACCCAAAAATATAAAATATTTCTTTTTTCCAAAACAATAAGTGAATGAAATAATGCAGTCATTGAAAACCAAGGTAGAAGAGATGCATTTTCGACAGGATCCCAGAACCAAAATCCTCCCCAGCCAAGTTCATAATATGCCCATATTGAGCCTGTTATAATTCCAAGTGTTTGAAAAGACCAAGATAATAAAACCCAATTTTTAATTGATCTAGCAAAGTTTTTATTTGAATAATTTGAAAGCAAAGAAGCAATTGCAGCAGAAAAATAAATCGATGCACCTACAAAACCGATATATAATAATGGGGGATGAATAGCTAAAGCGGGATCTTGTAAAATAGGGTTTAAACCTAATCCTTCACTAGGAATTGGCGTAATAGGACTGAATGGATTTGAATTGAATAAAATGAAAAATAAAAAACCAATAATCAGAACATTTTGAGTCGCTAAAGTGTAAATTCTAAAATTCTTGGGATGGTTTTTATTTGTGATTAAAAAAATAAATGAAAATAATGTTAAAATAATTACCCATAATAATAAGCTTCCTTCATGATTTCCCCAAGTACCAGAAATTTTGTAAAAAATAGGTTTTAACGAATGAGAGTTTTCGTAAACAGTAATTAATGAAAAATCTGAAATGATAAATGCTGCAATTAAGGTAAAAAAGCATATAATTATTAAGGTGCTTTGAAGTAGGCAGCAAGTATAAATTTTTTTGCTGATAGAGTTATTATTATTCAAATTTTCTATAGATGAAAAGATTATAAACAAACTTAAGAGTAAATTTATAACCAATAATAAATTTCCAATATCACTTAGCATTTTGTTCCATTAAATTTTTTAGTTCAGGAGGCATGTAGTTTTCGTCATGTTTTGCAAGAATTCTATCTGCAAGAAAGTATTTCTTGTCTTTGAGCTTTCCTTCAGCCACTACTCCTTTGCCTTCAGCAAAAAGATTGGGAACTGTACCAGAATAGCTTACAACAATTTCATTTTTGAAATCAGTTATAATAAATTTTATTTCCCTATTATTTATTTTAAGTGAATCTGTTTTAACCATGCCTCCAACTCTTATTTTTTTACTAAAAATTATGTCTTGTTTTAATTTAATATCTGTCGGAGACTGAAAATAAAGAATATTGCTTTTTAAAGACTGTAGAATAAAAAAAATTCCAATGAAGCTAATCAATAAAAATGAACTTAAAAAAGATATTCTCTTTTTTACTTTTTTTGTAAGCATTGAAATGCTTTAGATAGACTTATTGTATGAGGCAAAAACTTGGGTGGCAACTTTAGATTTTTCTAAAACCAATTTCCTTTTTGTCACAGAAAGCTTTGTAAGTTCTTTAGCAAAATCCTTTTCTTGCTTTTTCATAGTTTTGTAAGTTTTATAGTAAACTGCGCCACAAGCTAAAATAGTTATTATAAAAGAAGACCATACAAACAAGCCGTATCCATTCATAACAATTAAGTTTTGTATTAGAATCATATTCTTTTAATATTTCTTTTCTTCATCTTAATGATTTCTGTCTTGTATTTCATTAGAAAAATTAACGCACAATACAATAAGAAAACTAATAACATCAACATTAATGGCATTAACATAGATGAATGTATTGAGCTAGCACCATCTATTTTTATACTAGCAGGTTGGTGAAGAGTGTTCCACCAATCCACAGAATACTTTATAATTGGAATATTAATCAAACCAGTAATAGCAATGATATTAGATATCTTTGAAGCGTTTAATTCGTCAGCAATCATTTTATTCGAAAAAATGTATAGTAAATAAAATAAAGCAAGAATTACCATCGAAGTTATTCTCGCATCCCACACCCACCAAGTTCCCCAAGTAGGTTGTCCCCAAAGTGATCCAGTTATAATTGCTAAACATGTGAAAAGTAAACCGATTGGAGCAATACTCTTACCAATTAAAATAAAATTTTTTATTTTAAAAATAATATTAAATATTGATAATAAAGCCAAACAAACAAATGACGCTAAACCTATCCAAGCAGCTGGAACATGTACATACATAATTCTTACACTATCGCCCTGTAAATAATCTGGGGGCGAAAATATTAAAGCAAAAGTAAGTGCAATAATCAAAAGTATAAAGAAAACTGAATTTATAAAATTAATTAATTTTTCAATTAAATGAAAAATTCTACTTGGATTTATCAAATCAAACATCTTTTTATGATTACTATAACATTAATTTTAAGTGAAGAGACATAATGAGCCTAATTGAGAATTGAGAGGGAGTAAAAGAAGTATGGGTTAATCCCCAATTAGGCAACAATGATAAAACCTAACTTAAATCTTTGTCATAGATTTGAGAGAATAATGTTTAATTTTAGGCAGTTAGAATGAGATTTAATTTGAAGGCTTAAAATAGTTAGAACCTTTTTTACCTGAAAAAATTTCTTCAATTAATGGATGTTTCACTGGTTCCTTAGACTTATCTAATAACAAATTTTGTTCAGAAACATATGCCTCGTATGTTACGTCATTACTTTCAGCTAATAAATGATAAAAAGGTTGATCTTTTCTTGGTCTCACATCTTTAGGTATAGATTGATACCACTCTTCTGAGTTATTAAACTCGAAATCCACATCGTAGATCACTCCTCTAAAATCGAAATGTCTGTGTTTAACAACTTCACCGATTGAAAATTTTGCGTTATTTGTTGATCCCATGCTTAATAGTTAATATTTTTTTTATTAAAATCAATATCTAATTTAATAAATTTTTGTAATATGTTAGAGTTTTAATGTGAATAAGTCATTTTTAAAATTTTTAGCTGACTTTGGTCCATTATTAATTTTTTTTACAATATATTATAAGAGTGGCAACAACCTGATTGTAGCAATTCCTCCATTGATTTTTGCAACAATTGTTGCAGTTGCTATAGTTTATTTGATTGAAAAAAAAATACCCTATATTCCTTTAATTGGAGGATTAATTATCTCTTTATTCGGTGGATTAACATTATATTTTAATAATCCAGTATTTTTATATATGAAGCCAACAATTATTAATCTAATTTTTGCTGTTATTTTAATTTCTGGAAAAATTTTTTTCAAGAAAAGCTTATTAAAGTTCTTTTTTAAATCAGCTTTTCAATTAAATGAAGAAGGTTGGGATAAATTAAATTTTAGATGGGCATACTTTTTTATTTTTTTAGCAATTCTAAATGAAATTGTTTGGAGAACTCAGCCTGAGTCGACTTGGGTTAATTTTAAAGTATGGGGAATAATTCCTCTTACTTTTATCTTCACTGCATTGCAACTACCGATGATAAACAAACATAAAATATGAAACTAATTATTAATAACACTATCAAAAAAGAAAAAGAAAAATTTTTTATTAAAAAAGAACTAAAGTGTATACTTAATTTGTACGCTAAAATGGTCTCAAACGGATCTTGGAAAGATTACTCTTTTTCGTCATGCTCTAGAGAAATATCTTTTGACGTTTATCAGAGAGCATCTGATAAACCAGTGTTAAGAATATTAAAGAATTTAAGCCCCAATTATTATAATGAAAAATTTTTAATCAAAGACAAAAATGGAAAGGTGCTTAAAAAATCAGAAAATTTAAATCAACTTATTGATAAAACTAGTTGGAATAATATTAAACTCGTAAAGTAATTATCTTCTTTGACCAAAAAGTCTCAAAAGCATAATAAATAAATTAATAAAATCTAAGTAAAGCGTTAAGGCTCCCATGACTGCCTTTTTGCCAATCATTTCTCCACTATCACTTACTAAGTACATATTCTTGATTTTTTGAGTATCATATGCAGTCAATCCTACAAATATTAAAACTCCTAAAATTGATATTACAAAATACATCATCGTTGACTTCATGAATAAGTTAACAAGAGAAGCTATAATTATTCCAAATAAACCCATCATTAAAAAAGATCCAAATTTTGTTAGATCTCTCTTGGTAGTATAGCCATAAATACTCATAGCTCCAAAAGTTCCTGCAGTGATAAAGAAAACTCTTGTAATACTAGCGCCAGTATACAGTAAAAAAATTGAAGATAGAGACGCGCCCATTAAAGCTGCGAAAATCCAAAAAGTTGTTTGAGCTTTTGCGGCTGACATTTTGGCAATACCAAAACTCATATAAAAAACTACTGCTAGCGGCGCTAACATGATTACCCATTTTAATCCCGATGCATAAATTGTGTTCCCAAAATTAGTTAAGCCAATGATTTGCCCTCCATCACTTGTAACTACTGCCATCTTGAAAAATGCTAAAGCGATGAAGCCTGTAAGTAAAACGCCCGATGCCATGTAGTTATATACTTTAAGCATGTAGGATCTTAAGCCTTGGTCGATAATTGCTTCAGAGGTTGAAGATCTTATTGAAGTGGTATGTTTATTAAATTCCATAGAATAAATATATGAATTTTTATTCACTTTTCAATAGTCAATAATTGCATTAAAAAAAGCACTAAAATTGAGGATTTTATGAAATTTAAGAAATTAGGTAACACAAATTTAGATGTTAGTTTGATTTGCTTAGGAACAATGACCTGGGGCACTCAAAATTCTGAAGCAGATGCTTTTGAACAAATGGACTACTCTTTGGAGCATGGGGTAAATTTTTTTGATACTGCAGAAATATATGCCGTACCTCCTACAGCAGAGACTTACGGCAAAACTGAAGAGATAATAGGAAATTGGTTCAAAAAAAAGAAAAATAGAGAAAAAATTATTTTAGCTTCTAAAGTTGCTGGACCTCGATGTGATTGGATAAGAAATGGAGAGAATAACTACACTGAAAAAAATATTGGTAAAGCAATAGATGGAAGCTTAAAAAGATTAAAAACAGATTATATAGATTTATACCAATTGCATTGGCCTGAAAGATCAACAAATACTTTCGGTAGAAGAGAGTATTCAATCGATAAAAAAGAAAAAGAATGGAATAGTTTTGAGACTATTTTACAAGCACTAGAAAAATATATTAAAAGTGGAAAAATTAGATACATAGGAATGTCTAATGAAACACCATATGGTTTATCAAAATATTTAGAGGTTTCTAAAAATAAAAATTTACCAAGAATGATGTCAGTTCAAAATCCTTATAGTTTAGTAAATAGAACTTATGAAATAGGCATGTCTGAAATTTCAATTAGAGAAAAATGTGGATTACTTGTCTACTACCCTTTAGCTGCAGGAGCTTTGTCAGGCAAATATAGAAATAATCAAATGCCTAAAAATTCAAGATTAGCTTTGTTTAAGGGCTGGGAAAGAATGATAAATCCCTTAGCAATGAAAGCTTACGATGAATATTATAAGTTAGCTAAAGAAAATGAATTAACAATGGTTCAGTTGGCACAAGCGTTCGTTAATTCGAGGCCTTTTGTAACTAGCAATATTATTGGAGCTACAACAATGGACCAATTAAAAGAAAATATTGAGAGTATTAACATTGAGCTTAATGAGGAAATAATGGAAAAAATTAATTTAATACATAATAACAATCCAAATCCATCACCATAATTCGAGCCATTGAAATAGCTAAATTTTAGTATAAAAATAAATCCATGATATTTAAAAAAAAATTTATTTTTATATTAATGCTGCTATTTAGTTTTAATGCGTCAGCTAATGCACCGAAATCAACTGGTAAATATAAAAACTGGGAGAGTTTTACGGCAGAAACTAATAAAGGAAAAATTTGTTTTGCTCAAACAACACCTACAAAAAGAGCTCCATCGTCCATTCAGAGAGACAAATCAAAATTATTTGTAACTTTCAGACCTTCTGAAAATATAAAAGATGAAGTAAGTTTGACAAGTGGCCATGATTATAAGAGTTCTACTGTAACAGCGGCCTCAGGGAAAAAAAGATATTCCTTTTTTTCTCAAAAAAACTTTGCTTGGCTACTAGATGATCAAGAAGAAAAAAATTTTATTAAGATGATGAAAAGAGCAACAAATCTAATTATCAAAGCAAGAACAACTAAAGGTGCTGAAACCACTGACCACTATTCCATGATGGGATTCACGAAGGCATACAATACTGCAAAAAAAACTTGTAATTAAATGAAAAAAATTGTCTTAGCTTACTCGGGAGGACTCGATACCTCCATAATTTTAAAATGGCTACAAGAAAATTATAAAGCTGAAATCATTGCATATACTTCAGATATTGGCCAAGTAATGAATAAAAAAAAAATTATCAGAAACGCAAAAAGCTTAGGTGTTAAGAAAATAATTATCGAAAATCTTAAAAATATGTTCGTAAAAGATTTTGTGTTTCCAATGATAAGAGCTCATGCGATTTACGAGGGAGTTTATCTTTTGGGAACATCTATTGCTAGACCTTTAATTGCTAAAAGACAGATAGCAATTGCAAAAAAATTTAAAGCATTTGCTGTTTCTCATGGAGCTACTGGGAAAGGGAATGATCAAATAAGATTTGAACTAGGATATGCTTTTTTTGGGGGAAAAAAAATTAAAGTAATTGCTCCGTGGAGAGAATGGAAATTACAGTCTAGAACTGATCTGATTAATTATGCTAAAAAAAAAAATATTCCTATACCGAAAGATAAAAAAGGGGCTCCTCCTTTTTCTGTTGACGATAATATTTTCCATACATCGACTGAGGGTAAAGTTTTAGAAAATCCGAAAAATTCTGCTCCAGAATTTATATTTCAAAGAACAATTTCTCCCGAAAAAGCTCCTAATAAAAAAACTAAAGTTAGAATTACATTTAAGAATGGTGATGCAATTTCAATAAATGGAAAAAAATTAAAACCAGAAAAGCTTTTAGAAAAACTGAATTTGCTTGCAGGAAAAAACGGTATAGGAAGAGTTGACTTAGTTGAAAATAGATTCATAGGAATTAAGTCAAGAGGTGTATATGAAACTCCTGGTGGCACAGTTCTCTATAAAGCTCACAGAGCAATTGAGTCAGTTACTTTAGATAAAGAGACTGTCCATGCAAAAGAAAGGATAATGCCAGAGTATGCTGAATTGGTTTACAACGGATACTGGTTTTCCAAAAAAAGATTAAAATTGCAAAAAATAATAGACAAAAAAAGAAATCAAGTATCAGGTGAAGTCACTTTGAGTCTTTATAAGGGCAATGTGACTATTTTTTCAAGAAAAACAAAAAATAAAGCCTATTCAATGAGAAAAGTTTCTTTTGAAGAAAATAAATCTTTTAACAAGTCGAAAGTTGAAAAATTTATCAAATATCACTCAAAACAGTTAAATAAATCTTAAAATTCTGATAATAATTAATTTATGAATAATACGATTCGAAATATTCAGTTAACCGCTGTACTTTTTGTTTTATTCTCAACAATCGTAGCATTTTTTCTTGAAGTAAAAGAAATGTATGACAATAAAAATATTGAATTAGCAGACTTGTTGCTTATGTTTATTTATATTGAGGTAATTGGTCTTGTTCGCTCTTATTGGGAAACACGAGCAGTTAGGATTTCATATCCTCTAGTTATAGCGATAACAGCTCTAGCGCGGTTCATAATATTACAAGACAAAGACAGCGATCCATCTAATTTAATATATATTTCGACTGCAATTTTAATTGTAGCTATTGCAACAGTAGTTATAAGATTAAGAAATAGTAAATTTTTAAATTTAGATAAATCTAAGTCAAACGAGCTTTAAAGCATTTTAAAGTATTTTTTAATAAACAAGCAATTGTCATAGGCCCGACTCCTCCAGGAACTGGTGAAATCGCTTTTACTTTATCCTTTACTTCATCATAGCTGACATCACCAACAATTTTATTTCCTTGTTTGTTTATTCCAACATCTATTATAATTGCACCTTTTTGTACCCAATCTTTTTTTACTAAGTTAGCCTTTCCAACGGCTGCGATTAGTATATCTGCTTTTTGACATTCCTCCTTGAGATTTATAGTTTTTGAGTGAGTGATTAAAACTGTACAATTTTCTTTTAGTAAAAGTTGAGCCATTGGCTTTCCATTTAAATTTGATCTACCGATTATTACAGCCCGCTTTCCTGAAAGATTTTTTTCAACTTTTTTTAAAAGTAACAGGCACCCCAAAGGAGTACAGGGAGCCATTGCATCATTTCCGGAAGCTAAATTACCAACATTAATTGGGTTTAAACCATCAACATCTTTTGATGGGTCTATTGAATTTATAATTTTCTCTTGATTGATTTGATCTGGCAGAGGAAGTTGAACTAAAATACCCGAGGTTTCCTCGTTGAAATTCAACTCTTCAATTTTTGTCAGAACTTCTTGTTCAGTTACATTTTTTGGATACCTTATAACATTTGAATGAATTCCAACTTCTTTAGAATTTTTTTCTTTATTGCGAACGTAAATTTGGCTAGGCGCATAGTCACCAATTAAAATAACAGCCAGTCCGGGAACCTTTTTAGTTTTTTCTTTTAGTAAAATAATCTCTTTCTTGATTTCTTCCCTTAAAATTGCAGCTTCTTTTTTTCCATCTAAAATCATAATTAAAATAATGAGGGTGCAAACATTTCAAAAACTAAATTTCTCATAAACAATAAAGCTAAAATTAATATTACTGGTGAAATGTCAATTGAACCAAGGTTAGGAAGAAATCTCCTAATATAATTCAAGGGAGGGGCAGTTAATCTATAAGAAATTTCCAAAATCGAATAGACCAATCTATTACCAGTATTTAAAATGTTAAAAGCAACCAGCCAACTTATAATTGCGTTAATAATTAATATCCAAATATATAGAGTGATAGCTTGATCAAAAAGTATAAGAACTGATTTCATTAATTTTTTTCTACGTAAATTGATGTACTAGGGAAAGCAAAAGAAGCTTCGTTTTTTTCAACTATAGTTTTAATTGCTACAGCTAAAGTATCTTTAACATCCATCCACTCCAAATAATTTTTTGTCTTTGTGAAACAGATAAGCCTTATATCTATTGAACTTGCAGCAAATTGTTCAATTTTTACTGACAAAAAAGTATCCCCGGTTTTAGAAAATAATTCACTATTCTTTATAAAATTTTCTATTTCTTCTTTAATTTTTTTTAGTTGGCCGCTTGAAGTTCTATATTCTAAGCCAATAACCCAATTTATCCTTCTGTTAGTGGTTTGCGAATTATTAATTACAGCATTTTCAGCAAATTGAAAATTTGGTATCGTTGCTAACGATTTGTCAAATCTTCTTACAACAGTAGATCTAAAACCAATGCTTTCAACTGTCCCTTCAATAACTCCTTCTACAAAAATCCAGTCACCTACTTGAAATCTTCTTTCGACCAGAACCAGTATTCCAGAAATTAAATTCTTAAATAAATCCTGGGCTCCAAGAGCTACAGCAACTCCAAATAATCCTAGACCAGCTATTATAGGTCCTATCTTTATTCCCCAAAGTTCTAAAACTGCAGCTGCTCCTAAAATAAGTATTAAAATTTTTATTGCTTTGATGATCCAATTTATTAAGTCTTTGGAAAGTAATCCGCCTACTGATTTAATAACGACAGAAAAAGGACCAATTATTTGATGGAAAGACCAAAAAATTAATATTGTTATTAAAGATCTATTTATTAATTCTATAGCTCCATGTTCTACAGACAAATAGCTAGTGGAAACAAAAAAACCTAAAACTATTGGAAAAAACTTTGCAGGTCCCTCCATAGAATAAACTAATGAATTATCAAATTTGTTTGTAGTTTTTGAAACATATTTCTCTAATCTTTTAATAACAAATTTAGAAAAAACTCCTCTTAAAAAAAGAAAAAAAATAAAAATTACCAAAGCAATTATAATTTCTGAAATATTTACACCCGACACACCTTCTTTCCAAACATCTAAGAACAAATCTTTAAAATTTTCTAATATCCTCATTGTCTATCATCCTTTAGTTGCAACAATTCTTCTCCTGGATTAAAAATTTTTACTTTTTTCCATTTATTATTTGAAAAAATATCTGCAACTTTTTTACTTATACACATAACTTTTGATCCTGTCATTAATGGATAAAGAGAGTATTTTTTTACTATTTCTATAAAACTTAATGCGCTTCTAGACGAATAAACAAAAATTATGTCAGGAGGGTGGCTTTCAATAATCTTTTTATTTTCCTCATTTAAATCCTTTATTTCGCTAGATAGGTAATTAACAATTTTATTAATATTCATTCCATCCCTTTTAAGTTCAAAATGAAGATCATAAGAAATATTATCACCACAAAAATAGGCCATTTTGGATTTTCTATCAATTTTTTTTGAATTTATGATTAAATTTTTTAAGGCATTTACTGTACCACCTGCTGAAATAGTATTGCTGTAACCTTTTGATCTTGCAATTTTTTCAGTCATTGCCCCAACACAAAAACAAATCTTATTCTTATCTTGTTTAATAACATTAAGATTTCTGATTGCATTAGCGCTAGTAAAAATAAAAGCGCTGTAATGATTGGCATCAATTGGTTCTATTTTAGCAGGTGAAATTTTTAAAGTTGGTAAGTGAATTATTTTATGACCCAGTGAAAAAAGCTTACCCATTAAGTCTTCAGCATCAATTAATGGTCGTGTTATTAGAATATTCATTTTTTAACAAATTTATTTCCAGCTAAGCTTAATAATTTTTTCCCTGCATTTTTGCCAATATCTAATGCATTTTCTACTGACCCAGTTAATTCGCAATTAAAACTTTCGTTTCCTAAATCTGAAAACAGTTGTGCTTTTAATTTTAAATTTTTATCATATATCTCCGCCAACCCGCCTATTGCTGTGTCACAATCGCCTCCTACAGTTTGAAGCATCTTCCTTTCTGCTAATCCACAAAGCTCAGTTTCCTTATCATTAATATTTTTAATTATTTCTAAAATAAAGTCGTCATTTTTTCTGCATTGCACTGCTATAATTCCTTGTCCCACAGCAGGTAAAATTTCATTTATTTCAAATACAAAACCAATTTTATTTTCAAACCCTAAAGTTTTTACTCCTGCAGCTGCTAAAATAATCGCGTCAAAATGTTTTTCTTCCAATTTTTTAATTCTAGTATCAATATTTCCTCTCATATTTTCTACTATAATTTTTTTATTAATTTTTTTTAATTGAAGTTCTCTTCTTCTTGAACTTGAACCGATCTTTATCCCTTGTTTTAATTCTTTAAAATCTTTAATTTTACTGCTTATAAGAATGTCTCGCGGGTCATTTCTTTTAAGGTAAGCACCAATAACCAATTTTTCATGTTCATTGGACTCCATATCTTTTAGCGAGTGAACTCCAATATCAATATTTTTATTTAATAGATTTTCTTCGATTTCCTTGCAAAATAAATTTTTTCCACCGATGTCAGAAATTTTAATATTTTGATTGATATCTCCTGAGGTTTTTATTGTTTTTACATCAATATTAATATCTTTTGAATTGCGTAAAATGAGATTTTTAACCTTTAATACATATGCTAGAGATAATTTACTTCCTCTAGCTCCGATTATAATTTTTTTCATTATTAGTATATATATTTGATAGATGTGTTTTATACTATTTTAAATTTTTACGCATTTATAATGAAAGAAAAAATTACTTTTTTAGGGATTGAAACAAGTTGTGATGAAACGGCTGCTGCTGTTATCAGAGAAAACGAAAATGGAGCTGCAAACATATTATCAAATGTAGTTTCTAGCCAGATATCTATTCATGAAGCATATGGGGGGGTTGTGCCTGAGTTGGCTGCACGAGCTCATTTGGAAAATATAGAATTCATAATAAATAAATCTTTGAAAGATAGTAAAATCTCTTTAGATGAAATAGATGGAATCGCCGCAACAGCAGGACCAGGTTTAACTGTTTGTTTATCAGTGGGATTAAATATTGGAAAGTCTATAGCTGCTTTCTCTAATAAACCATTTATTGGTGTCAATCACTTAGAAGGTCATGCACTTAGTCCTGGATTAGAAAATGAAGTTAATTTCCCTTATTTGCTTCTTTTAATTTCAGGGGGCCATACACAGTTTCTAATAGTTAAAAATGTAAATGACTATGAACAACTTGGCACAACAATTGATGATGCTTTAGGAGAAGCATTTGATAAAACAGCTAAAATGTTAGAGCTTGGTTTTCCTGGTGGACCAAATGTTGAAAAATTTGCAAAATTAGGTGATGAAAATTATTTTAAATTGCCAGAACCAATTATTAACAAAGCTGGGTGTAATCTATCTTTCGCGGGATTGAAAACTGCAGTTTTAAGAGAGGCCAAAAAAATTAAAGGAGATGAAAAACTTAAGTACAATCTTGCGGCATCCTTTCAAAAAACAATTAATAAGATTCTTTTCAAAAAAACAAAGATTGCAATAGAAGCTTTCAAAAAAAAAATTAATGTGGAAAAAGTTAATCTTGTAGTCGCAGGGGGAGTCGCAGCAAATAAATCAATTAGAAAAAATTTGTCTATTCTGGGGAAAGAAATGAATTTTAATACTATTTATCCAGATTTAAAGTTTTGTGGAGACAATGCTGCAATGATCGCTTGGACTGGTATTAAGAGATATAAAAAAAGATTAATTGACTCAGTAGACATTTCGCCCAAATCAAGATGGCCTTTAGATCAAAATGCTCCTTACATGAAAGGTCCGGGATTGAAATTGTAACAACAAAGATGAATTATTGGTTATTAAAATCTGAACCCGATGTTTGGTCGTTAGATCAACAAAAAAAAGCTGGTGCCATGGGGGTTGCTTGGGATGGAGTTAGAAATTACCAGGCCAGAAATTTCTTAAAGAAAATGAAAAAAGGTGATCTATGTTTTTTTTATCATTCTAATATTGGTAAAGAAATAGTAGGTGTTGTGGAGGTTGTAAAAGAGGCTTTTATTGATAAAACTGACCAAAAAAAGATATTTTTTGCAGTTCAAGTTAGGTTTAAACACAAGTTTATTTCTCCTATTTCATTAGAAAAAATAAAAAAAACCAAGATTATTTCGCACCTCCCTCTTATAAAGCAGAGTAGATTATCAGTAATGCCAATAGACTATAAAAGCTGGAAAATTATATGTAACATGGGTAATATCAGAAAAATTTAGTAGGAGAAAAAGTGGCTAAAAAAAAAAGAAAAAGAAAAATTAAACGATCTAGGAAAAAAACTAGAAAAGTTAAAAAATCTAGGAAAAAAACTAGAAGAGTTAAAAAATCTAGGAAAAAAACTAGAAAAGTTAAAAGGTCTAGGAAAAGACAA
>MDTG01136799.1_pt1 | contig 16369 bp, 19 predicted proteins | sample 811421 | NCBI WGS metagenome assembly MDTG01 (sample SAMN05326645, study PRJNA326480) | marine metagenome | isolation source: seawater | place: Pacific Ocean: South East | collected 2011
AAATCTTCAATGAATTCATCCTCAAGTTCCTGAGTTGATGGTAGATTTATACCAGGGAGGCCCGAGCGATAATCTATATCTTCTTCTCCTGCTTCTACTCTTCTAATAAATTCAGCGGCAAGAAGTGCGTTAGTTTTTGACTTTTTGGATGAAATTGCCATGCAATTCATTACATTCTGTAGTGTAAAATCAAATCTCATGAACTTGATCTTACCGTTTATGTCAAGGCCTGATTTCTTATCGTCTTCAAACTTTTTGGTACAAGCAATATACCGCATCATCGGTACATCGTATTGAGGTGATACGAGATCGTTTACAAGGTCTGTAAAGCTGCCACCAACGTGAAGATGACCTTCACCGTACAGCTTGAGACTTATTGGTACGTCTTTACCTTCTGACCGGCTAACAAAGTCTGCAATAGTACCTTTGTTTGCAGGAACCTGGAATCCACCCGCAAGAACAGCTAAGAAAGCTTCGAAGTTAAATCCAGCAGATGCTGCATTAAAGTTAGAGATAACTTTTGTAAGAGTTTTAAAGAAGACCATGTACGATAGTGCGACTCTAATTTGCTCTGCAGTGCTTGAAGCTTCACCATCTGGAAACATCATAGACATGGCGCCATCTGGATCTTGATAAAATCTCTCTAAAGATGCCACCTTTTCCACAAAGTCTGACCCTTCAATGTTCTCTAGAAACTGACTGAGCCTTTTTCTTTCTGGTCCTTCAATTTCTGAACCTACTTCTCCAGAAACGTCGGTCCAACCAAGTTCAGAAACAGCGATTTCTGGTATTGCTTGCAAAGTTAGAGTCATCTCTTTCTTTTCGTTAAGAAACTGCTCCTTTAGGACCTCTAATTCGCTTTTCGCTTGTTTGAAAAGTGTTCCTTTCTCTACCTCGTAGACCTCCTCAATAAGTTGAAAAAGTTCTCCCATAGTAGAAATGGTTGGTCTCTTATTATTTTTTGATAAAAATTGTTCATGCCAAGACATTATAAAACTCCTGTTAGTAATTAGATAATTTCGTCTGCAATTCCCATTTTAATTGCCTCTTCTGCGGAGATGTATACATCTTTCTGAGTCTTGAGAAGCTTTTTGATCTTGCTTGGGGTGAGCTTTGTATAGGAAGCAAGAGTCTCGATGTAGCGTTCCTGCACCCATTTAATCTCTTCTAGTTCGTTCTCCATGGAGAAAATAGTACCTCCCGTACCGGCCATCACATTGTGTAGCATGATTCTGCAATTCCGCCCTACTTTGCGTCGGCCTTTAGTGCCGGCTGCTAAAATGGGTACGCCAGCTGACATCACCTTTCCTATACCAAATGTCTCAATGTCACATGTCCTTTCCTTGACCATGTCCATGACATCTAAAATTGAAAACATGTCGGACGCTACGCCTCCATGAGTAGATACCATCATCGAGATAGATCGTGCAACGTATTGCTCGCCCAAGGAAGGATCGGAAGGGTCGATCAAAGTTGGAGTAAGAGAAGAATTTTCCAGATACAACAACGCGGCTACGACGTCGGCGCCTTTTTGTTCTGTTATATCGCCATAAAGATTGATAGTTCTTAACTCTAAGTGATCTTGAGATGGCGGCTGTATGTTATTGATTATAACAATTTGCTTATCGTCTTGATCTTTTATGGGCTTTTCTTTCTTCGGCTTTTTTGTTTTAGTTTTCGGTTGCGATGAAATTCTTTTTGTCATTTTTTACTCTTTCTAATGTTTAGTCTGAACTAACTTTAACATACTATTGCCAAGTATTCAACAAAAAACCCCACAAAAAGTGGGGTCTAATGCGAATACATAATAAGGATAACTGGTACCAACTACTTTCTGTTGCTTAAGATTCTTTTTGTTACTCTCTTGAGTACTTCTCTTACGATTTCGTCCTTGTTTTCTTGCATGGCGTTGTCTCTATAACCTGCGGCTTCTTCTGTATCTGGGGCCTCTTCTCCCATAGGCTCTTCTACTTCGTCACCCATAGGCTCTTCTTCGTCCATCGCGCCCATGTCGTCATCCATTTCATCGTCCATTTCATCGTCCATGGCTTCTTTGAGTCTTTCGCCAAGATCAATCAGAAGTTCTGCTTCTTCTTCTGTCAGACTAATATCAGCGGCGCCCATTTCCATTTCTGGCTCGCCCATTTCGTCGCCCATTTCATCGCCCATTTCATCGCCAGCGGGTTCTTCCATTGCAGGCTCTTCGGCTGCAGCTTCTTCTGGTGCCTCTTCCTCTTCTGGTTCCATCTGCTCTTCAAGCGCTTCCTCTTTGGTGTACTTCTCTTGAATAAAGTTGTCCGTAAGCGTCTGGACGTTAGCTAGCTTCATGAAGCGTCTCACGGTATTTTCGTTTAATAGTTTGTTATCACTCATTTTGTTTCTCCTTATTAAGTGGTGATTATAATCAATTTTAAATAGTTTATTTTTGCATAAAAAGTCAGTTTTTTATCCTTTTGGATAATTTCTTCATTGCCTGTTTTTCAATTTGAGATACTCTTACCAAAGATATATTTAGACGCTTTGCCACTTCTGCAAGGGTCATTGAGCCGTGTTTCTCAATTGATACATACATACAATTTTTATCTTCCGGATAATCTATCCAGCAGCGGCATGCTTCTCTGCTACACCCGGGCTTTCTTTTATTGCTCACTGTTACTCCTTTTCTTCAATTAAATCGAACAATGCAGACCTATCTGATTCTGTAATACCAAGGTCCTTCAAGATCTGCTGACCCGAGTACATTTCTTTTATTGAGTTTACACTCTTAGCTTTTCCCATTCTTGCTCTCTTAAGCTTAATCTTTTCAAGAATGGGAAAAAATTCTGGATCTCCTTCAAGATAAGTTCTCAAAACCTCTTGAAAAAAACTACTCTGAGTTAATCCATCATATTTTACTCTAATTTTAAAATCTACTGCCTGCTTTTCAAGGCAGCTGAATGTCACTGTAACTTCTCTGTTTGGCTCTTTCATTTGCTTAAAATGTGAGTCCTACTCTCAAACAACCCCGAAGATGATTGCCTAATGAACTTAGCTTTTTGGCGAAATTCTTCTAGATTTCGAGCACCAGTATAGGACAATCCTGATTTAATGTTTTTCTCTAGTTTTCTAAGAACATCCTTGACTGAGCCTTTATATGGTATAGTGGTTGAAATACCTTCTAACGACCTAGCTTGACCTCTCCAGGCGATTTGGGCTTCAGGAGAAGCCATACCTCTATAAACTTTGTACTGCTTATTGTCGTTTGACTGAAAAACATCTCCTGGAGTCTCTTCTGTTCCTGCCAGCATCGAACCCAACATCACCATGTCAGCCCCAGCAGCGAGACACTTAACAATGTCACCAGCGGTTTTAATGCCTCCGTCAGCGATCAAATCTGCATCCCCAGCGGAGTTGCAATCAATTATAGATTGCAAAGTCGGCACGCCATGGCCAGTTTGGATTCTGGTTGAACAAATTGAACCTCCTCCAATCCCTACGCGGATTGCATCGGCGCCCCAAGCGGAAAGATCTTCAAAAGCATGAGCAGTTGCAACATTACCTGCAATAATTGTGATGCTAGTTCCAAATGTATGCTTGATCTCTTTTATAGCTCTCTCGACTAGCGAATGATGACCATGAGCCACATCAATACAAAAAATCTTTACCCCGCAGTCATGAAGAAATCTAACTCTATTTGAAAAATCTCGAGATGTACCGATTGCAGCTGAAACTTTACCAATACTAGAACTGCTCGTTTCTTCTAACACTGCTGTTATGTCTCTAACCATCTCGCACTGCTCTTTCGAGGAGTTGTACCGGTGCACAATGCCAAGCCCTCCGTGTTCAAACATGGAGAGTGCCATGGATGATTCAGTTACCGTGTCCATTGGGCTGGAAATAATTGGAAGCCTAAAACTGTGGCCTCCCAAACGCGAAGTTAAATCAATTTCATCTCGTGAATCGATGTCGCTTCTTTGCGGTACCAGCAGCACATCATCAAAACAAACTGTATCTTTAATCACCCTCTTGCTCCCCATGGCAGTCAGTACAAATCAAATCAATACTCTCAGAGTCCTTTACGATCCTCCACTGATCAATGTTTTCACCCTCAGCTGGAGGTCGAGAACATGAAGCGCAAACCACTTGCTTTTTGAAGTTTAGCATAGACTTTTTAAAGTCCTTCATAAATTGTTTGCGCGCTGATACAAACTGCTTTCTCTTTATTCTTCTAGCGAAGCTTGCCATTACTTATCTCCTGTTGAGCCTAGTGCTCCGGAGCCTCTAGATGTCTCTTTGTCATAGATGTTATCTTCTTCTATTTCCCAAAGAGATGGCTTCTCAATCCTGACAAAGACCCCCTGGGCTATCTTTTGTCCCGGCTCTATGAACTGCGGCGTAGTACCGATATTGTGCAGATTCACAAAAATCTCTCCCGTATATCCTTCATCCACTACGCATGCACCAGCGATAAGGTGTTTCTTGCTTGCAACACCGGACTTGTTCATAATTTGTAACATGCAACCTGGGGGTACCTGCATCTTGATTCCTGTGCCCAATAGGACTGATTCACCTGGTCGCAACCTTGCTATAGACCCTTCATGGGGACTGTAGAAAAAATCCATGCCAGCATCGGTGGCATGAGCGCGATGAGGCAGTTTTGCCTCGGGTCTTGTACGAAAAACTTTTACTTTATCAAACAACATTAGCAAACTCCTTTCTTTACTAAGTCTTTCTCTTCAATCAACGTATATGTGAAACTGTTTCCCCACCTATCTCTAGCGTCAGAGCATGTTTCCATAAATTCTGCAAAGTCAACACTGCTTTGAAAGACTTGACAGCCAGCTGAAGCTCCTCCAGTGTTTACTCTTGCATCTGATCCTCGATGCTTATGAATGTTGATTCCATACCACCCTACGTCCTCAGGGCCATGATAGTCTGGCTTTAAATCTCTATTGTTATCTCTCCATACGCTAACCTTACCACCTCTCTGGCATAGCGCCATGTGGCCCCTGTCTCTGTTTCCATGCCAGCCAATCTGATACGTACTTCTGTATTGGTCTGGTACTAAAATTGCAGTGCCTTTATGAGCCACTTCTCTTAATGGACGCTTCAAAATGCTGGGTCCAGGCTCAGTGGTCACAGGATAACTGTCGCATATCCACGATCCGCTTACTTTGTAAAGTACATTGATAAAATCATCAAACTTTGATGCGTCACCAGAATCGCTGCGTACGCCGATTATATTGAGATTATAATCTCCATTTTCAAAAAATGCGAATCCCTTTTCATTCAAGGTTTGTTTATACTGTTCTGCTATTACCTTTGCAGCCAGTCCTGTTAATCTTGCCATTTTGTCTCCTTTATGCTAATAGCTTAAACATTTTTCTCATACTAAAAGTGGAGAACCCCCACTGTTGGTTGTAATTTAACCTCGCCATGTAAGGCCTATTGATCTGTACGATGTCTTTTTCTGGGTCGACACCCCAACAACGGATAACTGTTGTTTCGTTATTGTCATCAATAACTTTCACAACGTAAAAGTTTTTACCGTTCTTTGATTTCTTGAGTTTGCATTCTCTCGGAATAAACCAAGTCACGCCCAGCGAAGGATCAAACTCTGAAATTGGTGGAACATAAAGCTCATCTAGCTTTTGCCTAACTCTTGGTGTTACCACTGCATTTATTGGAAAAACACCTGTCAAGTTAACAAGATGCTCTAATTTTTCTTCGTCCGAGAAGTCACCTTCAGGTGCGTATTTCTCAATGTTCTCAGCCAAGTTCTTTTCTTTTCTTGGCCTGTCCTCTGCTACAGCGGCCCAAAAGTGTTTCAATCCTGTGAACCTATCGTCTACCAAGCTGTTCATTGCTTGTGATAAGGTCAGAGCATGAATAGATTTCTTGTTCAGTTTCGAGTACACAATTTCATCGTGGAATAAGAACTCCTCAATAGTATTGAACGGTCGGTGACTGATAATTTGCTCAATTGCCTTTTCGCCAAGTCCCTTGATAGAAGTCAGTGGCTGAATCAAAGTGTCGCCTGATTCGTTGATCTCCCAAACTGTTCCCGATGTGTTCACATTGAGCGGCTCTACAGTGTAACCCATAGACTTTGCTGTTGCGATCGCTCTCTCTTTCCTAGTCTCCGGTTCCTTATCAAGGAAGGCCGCTAACCATTCTGCTGGATAATAGTTAAGTAAATAAGCACACTGGTAAGATAGTACACAGTAGGATACAGCATGTGACTTGTTAAAGCCATAACCTGAAAAGTACTCAAAAGTTTCCCAAAGCTCTCTTGCTTCATATTCTTTCATTCCTTTCTCGACACAGCCTCTGCGGAACTTGTCGAAAATCTTATCTTTCTCTGCCGAAGCGGAACCAGTCCCCTTCTTAGTAAGTAGTTTTCTGAGCTTGTTACCTTCATCCAATGTCAGGTCCTTGCCCAGCTTGTGAGCAAGCATTGCAATCTGTTCTTGAAAAATAAGGAAGCCGTATGTTTCTTCCGTAACTTCCCTAACCACATGGTTAATGTAATCAATGTCTTCAGGGTTCTCCTTAGCTCCGATGTACTTCTTGTCAACGTTAGCGCCGAGGGGGCCTGGGCGGTAAATAGAAGTGATAGCCGCTAAGTCGATAATGTTGTCAGGCTTTGCGTTCTTACAAAACGTTTGGGCACCTGTTTCTGTAAACTGAAAGATTCCCGCCCATTTACCTTCATGGAACACGTTCTGCCACACTTCTTTATCGTTTAAGTCAATGACCTCCGGGTGCAAATTCTCATTGTAATAGTTTCTGATGTCATCAAATGTTGGCTTTTCAACTCCATGATGCCGACGCAAGATTCGCTCGATGGCACCCTCAAGCATTCTCAAAGAGGCAAGACCCAGGATGTCAAACTTGATGAAACCCATAGGCTCTAGGTGGCGAACATTCTGGCCCTCGGACCACGGAGTTTGGCGCACACCTCCAGAATTAATCAGAGGCATCCATTGGTCCAGATTCTCCCCAACAACAACGCCACCTGCATGACGAGAAGCTGATCTAGTCTGGCCATACAACTTTTCAATGTGAGTCTTGATGTGCGGATACTTTACTAAGAACTTTTGCAAAGACTCAGAGAACTCCATCAACTCCTCAAACGTCGGAGCATACACACCGGCTGTGATACCATGCTTCTTCTTCGCTAGCGGCGTTGCTTCGTAAACCATCTTGCTTGTTACGTTGTTTACCTCTGTGAATTCAATCCCGTAAAACTTTGAAATGTCCTTGATAAGGGATCGAAGCTGAAGTGTATTCCAGTTTGTAATAGGCACCACTGAGTTGTCGCCCCAAAGGTCGATAAGTTCTTCCTTGAGAGTCATCGGGTCAGAGACATCATAGTCGATATCTGGATACCCAGAACCACCCTTTGTCAAAAATCTCTCAAACTGAAGCCCGTACTTGATTGGGTCAACTTGAGTAATCTTTAGCACGTATGCAACAAGTGAGCCAGCCGCCGAGCCACGGCCGGCGCCGACAAGCTGCCTTTGGATAGCAACATCTGAAATAGCTTTCATTGTCAAGAAGTACTTCGAGAAACCCCTCTCTTCGATGACAGTAACCTCGTGACGTAACCTGTCCACATACTCTTGGTTGTTTTCCAATCCAAGCTCACGAAGACCCTCAACACACAGTGCTGCCAGGGTTTGGCCTGCCGTTGAACCTTCTGGCACAACAAAGTCAGGTAATCGAACTGTGTTATCAGGCAAGAACGACTCGATTCTCTCATGGGCAATCTGGTGAGTTCTTTCGATAGAGTCTCTGACAATCTTGTCGTCATACTCTACACCACACTCCGCTGAATACTTTTTGTAGCTTTCCCACATCTGGTCGCCGTTCTTAGGGTACAACTCATACCCAACCTCTTCAACAGATGTTGGTAGCTCATCGGAAAGATAGTCTGGCTTGCCACGACCAAGCCAACCAAGACGCTTGTACAGCTCTCTATCTTTCCAGACCGTCTCATTGTAATAGTGTGAGTCAGCAGTAGAGATGAGGTCGATGCCGAACTCTTGATGCATCTGAATAATGTATCGGTTTAACTCATGCTGTTCTGGCACATTGTTCCACTGAAGCTCTCCGTACCAGCGGTCCCCAAAGATAGCCTGCATGTTTTGCGTTGTCTCTCTCATTGCATGCAAGATGGCGTCAGGGCCAGTGTCTCGGTTCTCCCAATAGTTGCCAGCATACACGCCACCCAAACAGGCAGATGCAGCGATAACTCCTTCATTGTGCTTCTGCAGCATGTCGTAGTCAACTCTAGGGTAGCGATAAAAGTTGTCGCCGGAGTAGGACTGCGAAATCATCTTGAAGATGTTTTGAAGGCCTGTTTGGTTCATGGCCAAAAGGATAAGGTGACGGCGGCGATTGAGAATTGACTTAATCTTCTTCTTGGAAGCGCCTTCGTCTTCTACTGTTGTACCAGAATTATCAGCTTCATAGTCTGACTTCTTCTTGGAAGCCGCCTTGATGTCTTCGTACTCTTTCTTCCACTTCTTGACAGATGGAATAAAATATGCTTCACAACCAAAGATAGGCTTGAACTCCTTACCGGCTTTCTTCATCTTCTTGGCATGAAGAACCTGCCAGGCGAGCCCATTCATGTTGCCGTGGTCAGTTAGCGCAAGAGCATCCATACCATTCTGGTATGCAAACTCCATGTGGTCAGGTGGATACCCAAGGGCATCAAATGGTGAGCCAGCAACGGAGTGAGCGTGCAGCCCAACAAATGGAATTGAACTTTCAGTTCTAGAGTTCATCAATTAAACCTTTCATTTCATCTATAGTTTCTAGCAGAGTTTCTTTTACTGCCTGTCTTTCATTTTCGAACAAGTCTATTATAAACTGTTCCTGCTCATTTGTCAAGAAAATATATGCATCTGGAAAACCGACGCAGGCTTTTATATGATATGGCATTTCATTATAAACTTGCTCAAGATATTTCGTGTTCATTTTTATCTTTCTTTACAAAATATGGTTTCATAAACTGCTTTGAAGGTAAAGGTATTTTTTCTCCTGACGCATAAAACTCTGACAGAGAAATCCACGATTCAAGGTCCCAATAACTTTTAACTTCTACCTTATTATCTACATTTATTGTATCATGGTTAAATATTTTGTCAAGAGTAAAATTTTTTCCTGACCATCTTTGTTCTAAGGGTAAATTTTTATTACCGCCGGTGCACTCGTTCTTTATGTTCCACTTAAATTTCGGCCAATCAGATGGAAAAAATGTAAATCCTAGGTATTTTCCGTCTCTCACAGTTTTGCCCTGGTAAGACAAAAAGAATGACTCTGAGCCTCTGATTATTGATTTATGCTTTTCTACCAAAGAAGGGTTGTAAATACCAAAAGGAAAGGAAACATAGAATTTAGTTGGCAAAACCCACCTGCTTACTTTGTCTGCTATCTGAAAAGCAGATAAAGCTCCATGCAACACTGACCAACCCAAAGAGTCTCTTCGGTTCCTATCTTTCTGGTTAATTGGGGTGTAATAAACTGGTAACCATCTCTGATGATAGTCTGGTCTTTTCACAAACCTTATCTCTTTAAAAAATCTTGGAGACATAACGTAATCCCCTATTCTTTTTTTAATTAGAGGGGAAGTGTCGTCATTACAAACTATCCAAATGCTATCACATCCAGCATAGGCACATTCATAAACAGACCTCTCTATTGAGAGGAGCCCTTCTCCTAGGGGCTGCAAGTAATCCGGCCAAGGAAAATTGAAAGAATTATCCCACCCAGATAAAGGAATGATACCTATAAGATTGCGTCCTTTAGGAGCCGAGTCCATGAAACATTTGCTCCGTAGACATGTTTATAAATTTTATGGAATTAGAATCTTGATACAAATTATTCTCTCTTTCAATTATGAGCCTCTTTTTGTGCTTGACTTTTGGCTTTCTATATTTTGGCTTGCCGCTTTTGTAATACTTCATAAATGTACCATGGATTCCTATCGATGTCAAGTGTCTAATTACAGCAAACCTAATCATAGAATCTGAGTAATCGAAACTGTTTAACTGTTCTCTCGTAAGTAACGACTCGACTACGCAATCTGTTACGTAATTTGCTCCATCTACTCGATCAGATGAATAAAAGAAGATTTTCCTGGCGAAATCGCATGATTCGATCTTGTGTTCTAACGTGGGGTGTTTTCCACCCAAGTTAGATAATTCTAAATCATCTATAACGAAATATTGATTTGGTCGGTGTTGTAGTATTTCATTTTCGAGCTGGATCCCTGTTGTGTCAAAAATTTTACAATCCCCAAACTCATATCTGTAGGTGGATCCTATTGATGATAATTTTACAAAATTATTTGAAATTTTTACATTTGTGTCGACGCTGCAGTCTATTAATTTTCCAGACAATGATAGCATTAAGATTAAACGTGACCAACAATAATCTTTTCGATTTGTAGAAAGAAATCGAAAACTTTCAGCCTGATAGAACAATGGGAAATAATGCCCACACGTTAAATAGTAAGAGTTATTCAGCAAGGCATAAAGCGCTGACTTTGTGCAGCTTCCAACTACCAAACTTTCTAGTAGCATAGCTTTCGTTCATAATCATAACTTGGATGCTCGTGAGAAGTAAACTCATACAAAGGTATTAAAAGACTCGCCTGTTGATTTTCACGCGGGAGGCAAGCCTCATCAATGATTGAGACCAAATCGTTATACATCCTATTTGCATCCGAGGTTAGATCAAATCTTTGCCCATTTCCTGCTAAAATAAATTCTTCCCACTCATCACCATCACTACCCTGGTCTACAAAAGCGTAGAGCTTGGTATTTACCGCGGCTCTAAGTGCGCCAACAAGAGTAGCGTCTGAGAGAGATGGAGATAAAAATGTTTGCGGCTCTTCATCTGAAAACAAAATTATGATTCTTGCACTGTTTGGTCTCCAGGTGATTGTAAAATCTTCTTTTTCTGGTACAGAATTTGTTCTCGGTATCCAGTTTGCACTCAGAATGTCATAAGGTGTATTTGCCGAAATGTTTTGAATAGAAAAATACAGTGCATCTTTTAACATCTCGTCTCCAGTATCCATTCCATCAGTGCCCAGCGCAGCGAAAGAAGCAAGAAAATCCTCAAAAGGAGAAATGTCGCTGACTTTGACTAACCACTCTGGTGAATTATGTCCAGGCTGAAACTCTTTTGGACCTATGATCAATCCCCACTGCATTGCCTCTTCTGCAGAAAACTGCTGGGCGAACTGATTAAGAGCTACTCTGACTGCTTCGATTTCATCATCCATTGAACCAGACCAGTCAACTACAAAAAGTATGTCAGTGTCTCTAATCTCTTCTCCATAATCTATCTCACCATCGCAATCATTATCTGCGCCGTCACACACTTCATCACTCGGCGTGACCTCCCCGTCGCAAAACCCCGGTGTGAAGACTCCTTCAATATCGCTACCCCAGGTGCCCAGGTCACAATAGACACTGCCGGGCTGACAAACGCCTACTCCTAAAGTTTCGGGATCTGCTGTATAGCAAGCTTGTACTAAATTCTCATCTAAAAGCTGATCGCAGTCCTCATCGAATGCGTTGCATTCCTCCCTGACTAAAGCCATGCCTAAAAACGGATCACATTGTTCATCTGGGTTTGGAAAGTAATTGCAGAACGCCAGACAGTCAGTCATCCTCAACTCTGTACAGTCTGGATCTACGCAGTCGCACATTTTAAATCCCTGGCCGCAGCGTAATGGCGGTTCAGTGCAAGGTTGCAAGTTTCCCACATCTTCTACGTCACAAAGACAATTAAGCTCCTCGTCTACTTGACCGTCGCAATCGTTGTCTGCACCATCACACTCTTCATCTTGTGGTCTCGTGGCGGTACAAGAGATCCAATTACCTTCACTGCACGTCTCTATGCCCCTTTCACACGGCGTTTCGCAAGCTTGCACAAGCTGTTCATCCGTAATTCCATCGCAATCGTTGTCGATACCGTCGCAAACCTCAGATGGTAAAGGGCCACAGGCATCACAGGCATTTCTCTGATCCTCGTCTACTTGGCCGTCGCAGTCGTCATCTGTATAGTTGCACCGTTCCTCTGAAGGTGTACATGTAATGCATTCTCCATATTGTATGTTTCCTTTTGAGCAAATAATTCTTTGCGTACCCTCTACACCTTCTATCTCGCACCGCACTGTTATTGTTATGTCATTATGAAGATTGGGTGGGCACTCTAAGATAGATCTGCAAGACCCTTGTGACAAAACCTCGGGAGGTGGACAGTTAAAATTTTCAGAACGGTTACAAGGCTCATAATTGTCATCGCATATATTCATAACAACATCTAACGCGTTAATGCCCAAACCAGACGGTGGACAATACCACTGCTGAGTCTGGCAACATTGTGGCTGGCATTCGCAAAAGTTGTCACTTGAACTTGTAGCATTCAAGCATGGATCAACATATGCGTCCGGAAATGTAAAGTCTATCAAATAGAGATCTGGCCCATAATCTAGTGCAGCATCTTGAATAAAAAGTACCCGGCTTGCGTCTGACTGTGAACCTTTTTTCACAGATGAATCCGAGCAACCAATCAATAATAAGCTAGCAACCGTCAGTAATCGTATCATAAATTCTTCTCACTTTCTTTACGTAATAAAGTTTTTCATAGAGGTTCCTCTTCCTCAAGCATACGGAGCCTGCGTTGTACATACAAAGAGCTTTGTCTTCGTTTCCTTTAGTGTAATTCTTGATTATGTAACCTAATATCTTAGCCCCTACTGCTATAGAGATTCTGGGGTTTTTAAGTTGTTTGCAGGTGTACTTCTTCCTTTCGGTTTCTCTTCCGCCGGTCCATTTAGGTATCACTTGAGTTAGTCCACAAGCATTTGCATCGCTAACAACGCGAGCATAGAATCCACTCTCAACATAAATAACCGATGCCAAAAGTTCTGGTTCGATATGGTTCTTTTTTGCTTCTGCGACAATGATGTGTTCATACTTGCACACATTTTTTGCTTGTGTTTTGTTCATTTGTAATGCGGTAGGCATAACCATGCAAAGGGACAGCATCATTGTTCCCATAATTAAAGCTCCATATTGTGTTTTTTAGCGTATGCTTGTACAGAGTGTGGAAAATACTGCTTTGCAATCTGCAAACAAGCTTTGGCTACTTGTTGAATTTCCCACTGAGCGCCTTCGTGAACCCTGAGAGAAACAAACTTCAATAAATTATGAAGATTGACTGTCCCAAAGTACTCAGTGTACAAGTTTTGAGGTAACACTCCCCTGGCCTGTTCTCTGCATACTCCAGAGTCTAGTAGACTATTGTATAAGCTCAAACTATTTGTGTGATGCCGAGATACTGCCTCAGAAGCAAGTGCGGTGCCGCCCTGTAGAAAAGAAGAGTTTAAAGTAGGGTTGACCAAAACATCCTCGCTTGCCTGTCTGTTACTTTTGTGTTGGGTTCTAAATGTTTTTGGGCTATAAAAATTCATGTCTACAGAAGTATAGCGTCTACTGATCTCGTTATAGGCCCAAGTGCGATGCCTATGGTGTTGGCTTCGAATAAATAAAGGAACAGTGAACTTATAAGTAATCACACAATGTTCAAAAGGGGAGCTGTGATTGTGAGCCATAAGATAATTGATCAGTTTGATATCTTTTTCGTCTACTTCTTTTTTTTCTGTGCCGAAAGATACTCTTGCCGCATTAACGACTGACAAATCTGCACCCATATGTGAAACGTACTCAACCGCACCCATTCCATCCTGAAATAAATTAACTTTCATCTTGGACTCTTTGATCAAGCGCTCCAACAACATAGTTCTCCAGTACAACATGAAAAGTTTCACTTTTCAGGCTAATTTCTCTAATCATGGAGCTGTCTACAATAATTCTTCTATCTGTTGTATTTGATGTTGATTTTAAAAAGTCCAATTCTCGACTACAATCTTCAGCCATTGCCAATACAGTAGCTTCCACATACAGATCTTCTTCTGGTGAATAATCTTCCGGCAGCATCACTCCTGATGGAGTTTCATTCTTTTTTGTGTGTGGTATAATGACCAAATGTCTATTAACAGGCTTTAATTGTCTCATTTTTAGACTCCCGTAATTCTTCCAACCGAACGCTGACATTTGTTAACATAATCAGTTAAGATTTCCATGTCTGTTTCTGACTTGTACAGCCTGTAAGCTTTTACAGCCAGTCTCATTTCTTCTTTTGAAAGCCAGCCGTTTTCAGCGTAAGATTCTCTTAAGTCTTTTCTTTGTTCCTTAAATGGCTCCATAGCATCTTCAATGGCTACGAATGTCTTGATGTAATTTGCTAAGTGCTCCTCTTTTGAGGGTGCTTTGTTATCTGTGAAACTCATAATTATTTCCTTTCTTTATTTTGAGCTGTGTTACTATCATATTCTATTTTATCAGGTTTGTCAATAGTTTTAAACTGAAAAACTTTCTCCGCAGCCGCAAGTTCTTTTTGCGTTTGGGTTGATGAATTTAAAACCTGACTGATTTAATTCGTCTACAAAATCTATTTCTGTGCCCATTAGGTATAGGTAACTTTTTGGATCGACATAGAGTTTGACACCATGACTATCGATTTCTCGGTCAGTGTCTTTCTTGTTATCAAATTTCAGTTGATAAGTGAATCCAGAGCAGCCGCCTCCTTGGACGCCTGCTCTAATTCCTGTTTCCTCTTTGTCAACAAGAAGTGCTTTGATCTTGTTTGCAGCAAATTTAGTCAATGTTATCATTTTTTTTCTTGTAATCCTCAATGGCAGATTTTATAGCATCCTCTGCCAGCACTGAGCAGTGTATTTTTACTGGTGGGAGCGCGAGATGATCTGCTATTTGTTTGTTTTTTATTTGTGCAGCTTCATCAAGTGTCCTACCCTTTATCCACTCAGTCACCAAAGATGATGATGCTATAGCAGAACCACAACCGTATGTTTTGAACTTTGCATCTTCAATCACACCATTGCTGTTTACCTTAATTTGCAATTTCATAACGTCGCCGCAGGCAGGTGCTCCAACAATTGCGGTACCCACTTGACTGTCTTCTTTGTCCAAAGAGCCCACATTACGGGGATTTTCAAAGTGATCCACTACTTTGTCAGAATAACTCATACAAATTTCACTTCACAAGCGCCGCCGGCGCAGGCTACCTCGCCCTTAAGATCTGTATTATCTTCTTCTTCATTAATCTGAGTTAGGTCGATACTGGTCAATGATCCCAATAAAGCTTCATAAGTTTCTTTTGAGCAATCTTCAAATGGCGCTTGCTTGTAAGTGTGGTCTGTGAATGGCAAGACTGACAATCCGTTGTAACTGTTGCGATTTTCCCACATCCATTCTCCGACATCAGCCCATTCGGCATCTTTTATTGATACGGTTGCAGAAATATTATGAGTATTCTGTCCTTTGCGGAAACCAGGCTTTACCCACTCGTCAGTAACGTGCTTAACTCTTTTGAGCAACTGTAGGGCCGATTCTGTTCGAAGAATCGAACCCTCTGGAGCTTTCTGCGGGATTGAAATAACAGCCGTAGTATGTGGGCTGAAATATTCATCCTCGATAAGTTCTGGGTGGTTTTTCGCCAAGTATGTGTAGATCGGCTCGTTCTTACCAACTCTTACTCGTCGAATGTAATAATCATTGTGCCACGCGTGGATTCCAGAGCTTGTACCAAGTGTCAAAGACGTCGTGCCTGCAGGCTTTACACAAGTGGTTCTAGCCGCGGCTTTAATACCGAGCAATTCAGCTGCTCTTGCATTTTCTTCCTTTACACAGTTTGCTGCCTCTTTCATATCTAAATTTAGGACAGCGCCAGAGGCAATTCCTGTCATAGATACTCCAATAAGTGCATCTCTTTCTGTAGTTCTGCGCCAGATGTCGCGTAGATAATGAAAATCAGTATAACTAGCCTGCAATGTCCCTATGAAGGTCGCTGCTTTAACTCTTTCGTTGAGATCTTCTTGACTTTCTACGTTAGATACATTTACTTCTGTGAGATTACAGAATTGGTATGGACGTAGACCAATCTCGCAACAAGGGTTTGTACCCCAGTCTTTATCGTTTGAAAAATAAAAACCTGGCTCCCCTGCGCCAGAAGCTTTAACTCTATCCCATAGATTCATAAAATATTCTTTATCAATCTTGTGTCGTAAAAGAACCACTGAGTTATTCGCTCTACCTCGTTGTGGATTGGTCTCCCACCAGTTGCCGGTTTTGGCGGCAATCATATCCTCGTCATCTGCCGAGAAAAGTGAAATAAGAGCAGCCCTACGGATACCGCCTGCCAGCACAGCGTCAGCTATATGACAGATCATATCGTGTACTTCGATCGGCGTTAGTTTATCTCCATTTTCCTTCTGTGAGAG
>MDTG01255449.1_pt1 | contig 16367 bp, 11 predicted proteins | sample 811421 | NCBI WGS metagenome assembly MDTG01 (sample SAMN05326645, study PRJNA326480) | marine metagenome | isolation source: seawater | place: Pacific Ocean: South East | collected 2011
GCAAAAACTGCACAAAGCCTCCTCCGATTTTTTAAAAAAACAAAACTCTTTTTCCCCCAACTCCATAAATTTGGAGAGGACATACCGATTGAAAAATCCATTCCCAAAGAAGTCGATCGGGTGATTGACCGCTTTGGAGAGGTTCGGAACCAGGCCTCTGACTCTCTTGCTGTCATTCGCAAACAGATGGATCAAGTTCGCGGTAAAATCAGCCAGAGTTTTGGATCAGCCATGAGCAAGTATCAAAGTTCAGGTTTTCTAGACGATATTAAAGAAACTGTTGTTTCAAATCGCAGGGTGTTGGCTGTGAAGGCGATGTACCGCCGTAAGGTCAAAGGGTCTCTTTTAGGAAGCAGTAAAACAGGGAGTATCGTATACATTGAGCCCCAAGCTGTCGTACAGTATAGTCAGGAAATGGAGAACCTAATCTATGACGAACAAGAGGAAATCGATCGCATTTTGAGGGAGTTGACCAATTGGATGAGACCTCATAAAGAACTGCTCACCAATTATCAACGCTACACTACTGAAATCGATATGATTTGTGCCAAGGCATTGTATGCGCAAGAAATGAGTGGTGTGATACCAAATTTAAATAATAGTGCGGACTTGGACTTGAAAGATGCCTATCACCCCCTACTCTATTTGTCAAACAAACAAAAAAATCAAGACACCTACCCCCAGACCATCCACCTACATAGTGAACTCCGAATTCTGGTTATCTCAGGCCCCAATGCGGGAGGGAAAAGCATTACCCTAAAAACAATTGGGTTGCTTCAGCTAATGGTTCAAACTGGCTTTCTCGTTCCAGTTCATCCTCAGTCTAATATGTGCATATTTGAAAACGTTTTAACGGATATTGGAGACAACCAATCAATTGAAAATGAATTGAGCACATACAGCTATCGACTCAAAAATATGAATCGATTTTTAAAGAAATGCAATGAGAAAAGCTTATTGCTAATCGACGAATTTGGAACTGGATCAGACCCTGAACTTGGCGGAGCATTGGCGGAGATTTTCCTGGAAGTATTCTACGAAGGAAAATCGCTTGGCGTGATTACAACGCACTACACCAACCTAAAGTTATTGGCTGACGAGTTACCCCATGCGGCAAATGCCAATATGCAGTTTGACCGAAATAAGCTCTCCCCTACCTTTCAACTGGTTATGGGTGAAGCAGGGAGTTCCTTTACTTTTGAAGTCGCCCAGAAAAATGGAATCCCTTACAGTTTGATCAATCGAGCAAAGAAAAAAATCGAACGTGGAAAAGTCCGTTTTGATGCAACACTTGCTAAAATGCAACTCCAGCGTTCAACGATGGCAAAAAACACAAAAGAGTTGCAAGATGAAGCCCTAAAGTCTAAAAAGCAAAATGAGAAATTAGAAACGCTGAATGCGAAAGTGAAAGCAAAATTGGAGAGTTACCAAACCCTTTTCGATCAAGATCAAAGAATGATTGTGCTAGGGAACAAGGTTAATGAGCTCGCCGAATCCTATTTTCTAAATGGCAAAAAACGGCCCTTGGTTGCGGGACTTTTACAGCTTGTTGAATTTGAAAACTCAAAACGAAAAAAGCAATCTGCTGCTTTAGTTCGCAAGAAAAAAGCGGAAAAGAAAAAGCTAAAAGTTGAAGTTGAGAAAAAAATTGAAAAGGTTAGGGAAGAGAAAAAAGAAAAGCCAAAAGTAGTGGTTAAAAATCGCCCAAAAGTGCAATTCTACATTGGTGACCATGTCCGTTTGTATGATGGAAAGGCAGTTGGTACCATTGATGGTTTAGAGAAAAACAAAGCTTTTGTTAACTACGGAACGTTTACAACCCAAGTCCATACAGACGAATTGGAACTTGTCAAACGATCTTAATGAACTCTCCTCAACATCATGTTGTTTTTATTGACGGTATCTGTGTATTGTGCAATCGGCTATCGAGAATCTTAATCCGATTAGACTCAAAAAAACAGTTTTTATTTTCAACGCTTGATAATCCTTACGCTAAAAAAACACTTCTTCAACCAAAAGAAGATTCAATTTTGGTGTTCAGTCAAAAAGGAATGATTTATGCAAAAAGCAAAGCGGTTCTATTTATCATTCGTCAGCTTCCGTATGTCAAATGGATTGGCATATTGTTTCACATTATTCCGACTTTTATCTTAGACCATTTATATGATAGAATCGCAACCAACCGATATAGATGGTTTGGAAAGCACGACGCCTGTCCGTTCCAAACTCATGATCGATTCGTTCGATAACAAAACTGATGAGTCTTTCGTTTTTATTATATTGCAATAGTATGAACCCAAATGGTTCACCAAGTTTAAATCAATTCAAATCCACTTCCCCATGAAAAAACTCGCATTATACTGGCAAATTCTCATCGCTTTCGCACTGTCCGTATTGTACGGACTTTTTTTTAGCGAACACGTTCATCTTGTTGCTTGGATGGGCGACATCTTTATCAAAGCCTTGAAGATGATTATCATTCCACTCATTTTCACGTCCATTATTTCAGGGATTGCAAATGTTGGCAGTGGAGATAATTTAGGAAGGTTAGGGTTCAAAACGATTGGCTACTATCTGAGTACAAGTACTGCTGCCTTATTTACAGGCTTGGTCATTGTGAACATCTTTAAACCTGGTGTTGGTGCCGATTTGGGATTTGCTAATCAAGTAGAAGGTCTCGGCGTTGCAAAAGAGTCTTTTGGGAGTACCTTAATGAATATTGTTCCTGATAATCTTTTTGTCGCCATGGTAGAAAACCAGATGTTATCAATCATCTTTTTTGCCATATTAATGGGTTTTTTCATCACGAAAACAAAAGAAAAAAGTCAAAAAATATTACTTGTATTTTTTGATTCCTTATTCGAACTAATCATGAAAATCACCTTGTTTGTGATTCGGTTTACGCCTTATGGGATCTTTGGAATCGTTGCCAAGCAAATCGCCGAAAATAACGACTTAGGGGAACTTTTTTCCCGTCTAGGTCTGTTTATGCTGGTTGTTATTCTTGGGCTGTTTATCCATGCCTTTATTGTGTTGCCTATCGTATTAAAAACCATTGGTCGAGTCAGCCCAATAAAACATTTTAATGCGATGCGCTCGCCACTGATTACTGCTTTTTCAACTTCGTCGAGCAATGCCACGTTGCCACTCACGATGAATGCCGTGAAGAAAAACAGTGGGGTTTCTACAAAAATCTCAAGCTTCACCCTACCACTCGGAGCTACAGTCAATATGGATGGTACAGCCTTATACGAACTCGTCGCAGCCATGTTTATCGCTCAAGCTTACGGAATCGAATTGACATTTACCGAGCAGATTATCGGTGTACTCACCGGGCTTTTGGCTTCCATTGGAGCCGCAGGAATTCCGATGGCAGGACTTGTCATGATTTCTGTTGTTCTTTCTGCTATGGGGCTTCCTCTGGAGGGTGTCGGTTTGATCCTCGCTGTGGATCGAATACTGGATATGTTCCGCACAACAGTCAATGTATGGAGCGACAGTTGTGGTGCAGTGATTATTGCAAAATCTGAAGGAGAAAAGCTAAAGTTATAAGAAGACGCTTTTCATCAAGTTAAAGTATAAACGAACCTAGATATCGTTAAAATCCCCAATGATTGAGTTTGTACGCGCAATCAGGAAATAATCGGCAAGCACAAGTGATGCCATTGCCTCGACTATGGGGACTGCACGAGGAACCACACAAGGATCATGGCGACCTTTACCTTGCATGGTAATCTCTTTTCCAGATTTGTCAATTGTATTTTGATCCTGCATAATGGTTGCAACTGGCTTAAAGGCAACGTTGAAATAAATATCCATTCCATTGCTGATTCCCCCTTGAATACCACCAGAGTAGTTTGTTTTTGTGGTACCATCTGTATTAAAAAGATCATTGTGCTGACTTCCACGCCAAGATGCACCTGCAAAACCACTTCCATATTCAAACCCTTTTACGGCATTAATTGAAAGCATGGCTTTACCGAATTCCGCATGAAGTTTGTCAAACACGGGTTCTCCTAATCCAATGGGAACATTTTTAATCACACAAGTAACCAATCCACCAACGGTGTCTCCCTCTTTGCGAATTTGCTTGATGTATTCCTCCATTTCCTTAGCCATTTTAGGGTCAGGACAACGAACAGGATTGGACTCAACTGATGAAAAATCATTGACGAGATGTGGATTTTCAAGCTTGAGATTTCCTACAGCAGACACAAAAGCATGAAATTGTACACCAGACATTAATTGTTTTGCAATAGAACCGGCAACAACTCTTGCCGCAGTTTCGCGTGCAGAGCTTCGACCACCTCCTCTATAATCGCGGAAACCATATTTTTTATCATACACATAATCTGCATGAGACGGACGATAAGCGTATTTGATATGGTCGTAATCTTTTGATTTTTGGTTGCTGTTGTGAATTACAAAACCAATAGGTGTGCCTGTTGTCATTCCTTCAAAAACCCCAGAATAAATCTCAACTTGATCGGGTTCTTTTCGCTGGGTTACAATTTTGGATTGACCTGGCTTTCTGCGGTCAAGATCTGCTTGTATGGCATTTTCATCAATGGATACACCAGCTGGACAACCATCAATGACTCCACCAAGGGCAGGCCCGTGTGACTCACCAAAAGTGGTTAATGTGAAAATGTGACCGAATTTATTGCCTGCCATGAAACTATTTTTTGCAAAAATACGATGATTTTACGGAATGTATTCTATCAATTGAGAATACTAAAACATTACTTACCTTTGAAAAAAATAAAAAAATGCGTTTACTAGCTCCATATATTGCTCTCATACTCTTTATCATCGGTTGCTCTTCTGGGTCATCCGAATACACCCTAAACGGAACAATCGACTTGGAGGATGGCCAAAGCGTTCTTCTACTGGGTGTAGATGATCAATCTCAGCTCATGCCCATCGACACGGTAAAAGTTGAAGCTGGCACGTTTAGCTTTTCTGGTTCTTCAAAATACCCTGAAATGCATTATCTCAATTTTGAGGGGGTCCGCAGCTTGTTACCCTTGGTTTTAGAACCAGGAACTATAATCGTACAGGCGATTAAGGACAGCATTCAAAATGCGAGTGTTAGAGGTACAAAGTCCAATCTTGATGTGAGTCATTTTTTAGAAGAGGTTAGTACATTTAATCTGGCTTTACGCGAGATTTCGTTTGAACTTCGAAATGCCATGTTGAGCAAAGACAGCTTAAACATCTCTGATTTGCAAGATCAATATGACAATATGGTCGCTAAATTGACAGATTTTGAACTCAGCTACATTACTGATAATCCAGATTCTTATGTCTCATCTTTAATCCTTGAGCAGCAAGTGACATCTGGTCAAATCGATTCTGCTGAAGCACAAATTCTGTATGATCAACTCGATGGAAATATCAAAAAAACAAAATCTGCTCAAAACATTCAGAAATTACTCAATCCGGAAGAAGTACAAGAGAACAAGGAATCTCCAGAAGTTGGGGAAGTGGCTCCTGACTTTCAAGCACCTAGTCCTGAAGGTGAGCTCGTTTCCCTATATGATACCAAAGAAAAATTCACTGTGATTGATTTTTGGGCTTCTTGGTGTAAACCTTGTCGCGACCAAAGTCCTGAACTTGTTGACCTCTACAACACCTACCAAAGTAAAGGAGTGACCATTATGAGTGTATCATTGGATCGCAACAATGAACGATGGCTACAAGCGATTAAAGACGATCATTTGAATTGGACGCACGTCTCGAATCTCAAACACTGGAAAGACCCCATCGCAGCTGAATACAATGTACGTTCGATTCCTGAGCTATTTTTGATTGATAATCGCGGTGCTGTTCTTGCTCGTAGCCACGATTTGGCATCGATTAAAAGCATCCTTCAAAATGCAACGGCTGATCTATAAATTGCCGTTTCTTTTCATCACCAAATACACAATCAAGGGAATCATCATTAGTAAGATGAGGTTGGTTTGCATATAAATCAAACTTGGAAAAATAAACAATGTAATCGCAAAGCCCGATACTGCTCCCCCAAAATGTGCTGTATGTCCGATATTATCTCTACGACTTTTCATGCCAAACAGGGTATATAACAGATATAAGATTCCAAAAACATATCCTGGCATTGGGATTGGAAGGAAAATCAACGCCAATTGCATTTGCGGAAAAAGAAGTATAGAAGAATAGACTATCCCAGAAACCGCACCACTCGCCCCCACTGCGCTATAGTTTGGTTCATTTTTATGGTTGACATAGGTAAAATAATTCCCTGCAAGCAAACTGAGGATATAAATCAACATAAAAAGAAAAACCCCAGTGATTTGAATCACAACGTCGCCAAACATGTAGAGGGCAAACATATTGAAGATCAAATGCGCAGTGTCTACGTGTAAAAATCCAGAACTCAATAGCCGAAAATACTGCTGTTGCTGAAGTGCTAGTACCGAAAACTTGTATCGCTCAAAAAAGCGAGATTCTGAAAACCCTTTACAGGAAACCAAAACATTGAAAACAATCAATAGGAGTACAGGAATCGACATGGCTAAATTTGATGTCAAATATATATATATTTGCACATCGAAAAATTAGCATTTTTCAAGCGACCTTGATGAAATTACTTACTTATATTCTTGCGCTCCCCTTTATCTACACCCTTGCCTTGATGCCATTTCGTTTGCTTTATATTATTTCTGATGGACTCTCTTTTGTGCTCTATCATATCATTGGCTACAGAAAAGAAGTTGTACGTGCCAATCTAATTTGCACGGGCTTTGGCAATGACCCTGTCAAGCGTTTGGCTATCGAAAAGGCAGTTTATAAGCATTTTTGTGACTTGTATTTGGAGACCTTTAAATCCCTGACGCTTTCTAAACGCCAAATTCAAAAGCGATTTGTTGTTCACAACACCTCAATAATGCAAGATCTCGCTTTGCAAGGAAAATCCGTGATCATGATGTGTGGGCATTATGCGAGCTATGAATGGCTTTTGTCAATGGGATATTATTCTGATCATACCGCATATGGAATTTACGCTCCCTTGGCCAATTCATATTTCGACAAACTGATCATCAAAGTAAGACGACGATATGGTGCGTTTTTAATTCCACGGCGTGAAACGGTTGCTACCATTAAAAAACATGCTGAAAGCAATCATTTGGCACTCTACGGATTTGCGAGTGATCAGTCCCCCAAAATCAGAAAAAAGACCTACTTCCGTTCTTTTTTCGGCACGGAAGTTCCTGTATTTACAGGAGCGGAACGCATCGCTAAAGAACACGATATTCCAGTGTTAATGGCAAAAGTTAGACGTAAAAAAAGAGGGTTTTACGAAACGGAAATCATCGTGCTTTCGAAGAACCCAAAAGAAGTTAAAGACTACGAAATTACTGATCGGTTTACAGAAGAGTTAGAATCCCTAATCAAAGAAGATCCAAGTCATTATTTATGGACTCACAATCGTTTTAAACGGCTGCGAAAGACTACTCCTTAACCAATCTCTGAATTTCCTCGACCAGTTCGTCGAGTCGCTTTTCTGTTTTTGCTTCTGCATAGATGCGGATAATGGGTTCTGTATTGGATTTTCGGATATGCACCCATCCATCTGGGAAGTCAATTTTTACGCCATCTATGGTCGTAACTTGAAACGCAGCATGAGCAGATGCTATCGAATCAAGTAAGGCGTCAACATTGTGTTGTGGAGTCAATGTCACTTTGTCTTTTCTCATCAGCCAATTTGGGTACTGACTTCGAAGTACAGATACCGTACAATCTATATGACACAGATGAGACAGAAACAAGGCAATACCCACCAAAGCATCACGTCCGTAATGTAAGTCAGGGTAAATCACTCCGCCATTGCCTTCTCCGCCGATTACAGCATTGGTTTTTTTCATCAGCTCTACAACGTGAGCTTCACCAACAGCACTTGCAACATAGTTTCCACCATATTGTTCAGTCACTTCAGCAAGGGCTCTAGTAGAAGACAAATTCGACACCGTGTTTCCGGGATTGGTACGCAAGACATAATCGGCACAAGCCACTAGGGTATATTCTTCGCCAAACAATGCCCCCTTTTCGTCCATAAATACGAGTCGATCAACATCGGGATCAACGTTGATACCCAAATCCGCTTGATGCGCAACAACGGCTTCTGACAAATCTGTCAAGTGATGCGCAAGAGGTTCAGGGTTGTGCGGAAAGTCTCCGTTGGGCTCGCAATGTATTGGGATTACTTCGACACCCAATGCTTCCAGCAATTGCGGAACAGCGATTCCACCACTGGAATTTACGCCATCGACAACAACTTTAAATCTTTTTGCTTGGATGGCTTTAAGATTGACGAGTGGCAAGTTGCGTATTGCTTCAATGTGATGCTGAATCGCATCTGTCTCTGAACAAATCGACCCCAAATCATCAACAGCAGTAAAATCAATCGTAGACAAATTTTGACTCATTTGATTGATCTGTTCGCCTTCATCCGCACTTAGAAACTCCCCCTTTTCGTTAAGTAATTTCAAAGCGTTCCATTCTTTGGGATTATGACTGGCGGTGAGTATAATCCCCCCTTGTGCTTTGTGGCGTACAACCTCCAATTCTACTGTTGGTGTTGTTGATAGTCCAACGTCAATCACATCAATTCCTAGTGAAATCAATGTTTGCTGAACCAAGGCTTGAATCATTGGGCCAGAAGGTCGTGCATCACGACCGACTACAACTATTGTCTTTTTGTGATTTTGCAACAACCAACTTCCATAGGCACTGGCAAAGCGCACAACATCAATTGGAGTGAGGTTATCCCCTACTTTACCCCCAAGGGTTCCGCGTATACCTGAAACTGAGCTGATCAATGTCATCTTCTGCAAAGATAATAAAGAATACGTCCGACATTCCTATTTTTGGGGGATGAATTATCTCGGCCATATGGTTCTTTCTGGGGGTGATGAAAAAATCCTATTGGGAAATTTTTTGGGGGATCATGTCAGTAATAAGACACTTCACCTATATGATTCGTCTATTCAAAAGGGAATTGAACTCCACCGAGAAATTGATCTATTTACGGACAGTCATCCCATCAGTCGAGAGTTACGCGCTATGTTGTTTGATCAATATCGTCACCGGTCACGTGTTATTTTAGACTTGTTTTACGACCATTTTCTGGCATTTGATTTTCGCGATTTCCAAGGTGTTTCTTTATCCGATTATGTTATTAAAGTATCTGATATTCTCCAAAATCAACTTCACTTGATGCCAGAAAGTGCCAAAAATTATTTTATAGCCATGGAAAAGTATGGATGGTTAGCAGGTTATGCTTCGATTGATGGCATACGCTTGATTTTAAACCAGATGTCGAGACGTAAGAATATGGATCCAATGGGGACTTCTGTCGAAGTTTTAGAAAAACACTATCCGCATTTTAAAGCGCAAACACACGCGTTTTTACATGAAGCAATCGCTCACTTCGTTGTGGATAAAATCGGAGTGTAAACTGTTTCTTTAATCGATTTAAAAAAAGTATCTTGCATGTTTGCTCATGGAAGAAAAAATTGTTGTTAAGGGGGCTCGAGAACACAATCTAAAAAACATAGATGTTTCCATTCCACGTGATGCACTTACCGTGATCACAGGTTTGTCGGGCAGCGGCAAATCATCACTTGCATTTGATACCCTTTATGCCGAGGGGCAGCGTCGTTATATCGAAACCTTTAGTGCCTACGCACGTCAATTCATCGGTGGTATGGAACGACCAGACGTTGATAAAGTCGATGGCTTATCACCCGTCGTTGCGATTGAACAAAAAACAACGAGTAAAAGTCCAAGATCTACAGTCGGAACAATCACAGAATTGTATGATTTTTTCCGTTTACTTTATGCAAGGGCTGCCAATGCCTACAGTAGCGCCACCCAAGAGTTGATGGTTCAATACAGTGATGATGAGATTGTTTCTCTGATTCATAACGATTTTAATACCCAAAAGGTCATTTTATTGGCTCCTGTTGTGCGTTCTCGAAAAGGGCATTATCGCGAATTGTTTTCGACAATCTTAAAACAAGGGTTTACTCGAGTGAGAGTCGATGGAGAGTTTGTCGATTTAAAACCAGGGTATAAAGTAGATCGCTACAAGCTCCACGACATTGAAATTGTGATTGATCGCTTATTGATTAACAGTGAAAAAGCAAGTTCAAAAAAACAGCTTAAAGAGAGTTTGCAAACTGCGATGTATCACGGAAAAGACACCATAATTCTATGGGGACAAGACAGTGAAGAAAATCGATTTTTTAGTCGAAAATTGATGTGTCCAAGCACTGGAATTGCCTACCCTTTCCCTGAACCAAATAGCTTTTCATTTAATTCCCCCAAAGGGATGTGTACAAATTGTAGCGGACTTGGCGTAAAGTATGAGGTCAACCTAAACAAGGTGATTCCAGATGATACCGTATCGATTCACACTGGGGGGATAAAACCTGCTGGAAGTCAAAAGAACAACTGGACATTCAAACAGTTTGAAAGTATTGCAGCTCGCTATAAGTTTTCCTTGCAAGACCCCATTCATTCGATCCCGAAGGATGCTATCGAAGTGATTCTTCACGGTGGAAATGAACAGTTTTCTGTGGTCTCTAAAACACTTGGATTGACTCGAGAATACGCAATCGACTATGATGGCATCGTTCCCTTTATTGAGAACCAATTTAAAGAGGCGCATTCTGTATCACTAAAACGATGGGCAAAATCGTTTATGGATGAAATCAAGTGCCCTTCCTGTCATGGCTCGCGATTAAACGAAGCGGCAATGTGCTTTAAACTGGCAGGTAAAAACATTGCTGAGGTATCATCGATGGATTTGAGCGAACTTGTGCTTTGGGTAGGTAAACTGGAATCAAATCTCTCTAAAAAACAAGTGGCAATTGCTTCCGAAGTCATTAAGGAAATTCAAAAACGTATTCAATTTCTATTGGACGTTGGTCTTGAGTATCTGACACTTCAACGCAGTTCAAAATCACTGTCAGGTGGTGAAGCGCAACGAATACGATTAGCAACCCAAATTGGCGCTCAACTGGTTGGTGTTTTGTATATACTCGATGAACCGAGTATTGGACTTCATCAAAGAGACAACGACCGACTGATTGAATCTTTATTGTCGTTACGTGATATTGGCAACACCGTTATCGTTGTAGAGCACGACAAGGAGATGATGGAGCGTGCAGATCATTTGATTGACCTTGGACCAAAAGCAGGTAGGAATGGCGGTGAAGTAATCGCTCAAGGTACTCCTAAAGAGGTTAAGAAATTAAAAACCATGACAGCCGCGTTTTTAAACGGAAACGAACAAATCAGCGTTCCAAGTTCTCGACGAAAAGGAAATGGAAAAGCTTTGAAACTGCGCAATTGCAGGGGAAATAATCTAAAAAATATCGATGTAGAATTTCCCCTTGGCATCATGATTGGGGTTACGGGTGTTTCTGGAAGTGGAAAATCCACCCTGATTAACGAAACCCTCTACCCCATACTCAACAAATACTTTTTCAATGGCGTTAAAGAACCCCTTGCATACGATTCGATTGACGGATTAGAACATATCGATAAAGTCATTGATATCAATCAATCTCCCATTGGACGTACGCCGAGGAGTAATCCAGCGACCTATACAGGCGTGTTTAGTGAAGTAAGAAGTCTATTTACCAAGACTCCGGAAGCGCAAATTCGTGGTTACAAGCCTGGAAGATTTAGTTTTAATGTGGTAGGTGGACGTTGTGAAACCTGCCAAGGAGCGGGCCTAAAAACCATAGTGATGAACTTTTTACCAGACGTCTATGTCCCCTGTGATGATTGTCAAGGAAAGCGATTTACAAGAGAGACCTTGGAAGTCAGATACCGAAACAAAACGATCAATGATGTGCTAAATATGACCATCAATGAAGCTTGTTTATTTTTTGAATCTCACCCTAAAATCTACAGAAAACTCAAAACCATACAAGATGTTGGGCTTGGGTATATCAGCTTGGGACAACAATCGACAACCGTTTCAGGAGGGGAAGCTCAACGTATTAAACTAGCAACTGAACTCTCCAAAAAAGACACTGGAAAAACATTTTATATCTTAGATGAACCAACCACAGGTTTGCACTTTGATGATATTCGAGTCTTGCTCGAGGTTCTTCAAAAACTCGTTGACAAGGGTAATACCGTTTTGGTGATTGAGCACAATCTAGATGTGATAAAAACCGTGGATCATATCATTGATATTGGCCCAGAGGGTGGCGCAAAAGGTGGGCAGGTCGTGTGTACAGGAACCCCTGAAGAAATTTTATCATCAACAAACTCTCACACGGCAAAATATTTGAAAGACGAACTTAATAGATAGATTATGGATAAAAATTATGCATCAGGTTGGAATGAATTAACAACCAAAAACTCATGGATGCTATTCAAAATCATGGCAGAATTTGTCGATGGATTCGAAAAAATGGGACTTCACAATCCATGTATTTCCATTTTTGGATCAGCTCGAACGCCAAATACACACCCAAATTACAAATTGGCATGTGAAATCGCACAACGAATTGTTGACCTTGGATTTGGAGTTATCACAGGTGGTGGACCAGGAATTATGGAAGCTGCAAATAGGGGAGCGCAAGAAGCAGGTGGTGCCTCTGTGGGGCTAACCATTGATTTGCCCTTTGAAGAAAATCACAATAAATACATTGACAAGGACCGAATAATCAATTTCGACTATTTCTTTGTTCGCAAGGTAATGTTTGTCAAATATGCACAGGCATTTGTTGTTCTTCCTGGTGGATTTGGTACTCTTGATGAATTGATGGAGGCAATCACGCTTATCCAAACCTCAAAAATCAAAAAAATCCCAATTATTCTCGTAGGAACTTCGTTTTGGAGTGGACTCATTGACTGGCTTAAACAAACTCTCTTAGCGCAAAACAACACCATAAGTGAAGGAGATTTGGATCTATTCAGTTGTGTTGATACAGCAGATGAAGTCATCGATTTACTCAAACAGTATTATTCCGATACAGACACAGGACCAAACTTTTAGACTTGAAAAAACGGTTTTGCTTCCTCTTGGTTTTTCAATTGACGTTTTGCTTCGCACAGCAATACGATGAAATTGACGCACAAGTCGACCCATTAAGTGGGCTTATCCAAGTAAAGCAGTTATTTCGCTATACCAATCATGGCAATACAGCTTTGGATACCCTGTATCTTTATGATTGGAATCATGCTTATTCGGATACATCCACGCCTTTGGCTGTCAAACTTGCAGAAGAATTCAATTTTAAGTTTGAAAAATCGCAACCAGATGAAAAAGGATATACCAAAATTCAAAATTTTCGATCATATCTAGGCATTTTAAACTGGCACCGTCTAGAAAAACAAAAAGACATTATTGCGATTCATTTGGCCGACCCAATTCAACCAAAAGATTCTTTTGAGTTTACCGCTCTTTATTCGATTAAACTTCCTGCAAATCACTTTACAGGATATGGAATCGACAATAATGATGAAATCAGCTTTAGAAATGGGTTTTTGCAATTTGCAGATCTGGGTCTCGACGGGAAGTGGAATCTCGACTCTAACTATGGATTTAACGATCGGACTGCGTTACGTTCATCTACAAAATTCACCATTTGTTTTCCAGAGTATTATACCATCATTCCTTCAATAAAAGGAGCTTTTCAAAACGGTTGTTGGCAATCAAATGATCAAATTCAGGGTGATTTAACGTTTTATTTACAGAAAACTAGCGATTTCAAGTCTTTCAGGTCGTCTAATTTTGAGATCTTATCAGACATGGCAGAAGATATTGAAACAACCTATGCAGGAGTTGAAATCACAGAACGAATGAAGAAATTTGCAGAGGATTTTTTCGGAAACCTGAGCAATAAATATTTTTTAATCGATTCAGAGTTTTACAATCAGAATCCAATTGTTGGTTTTGATTTTCTTCTGAATACTTTCCGCTCAATTTCAAAAGAGGTACAGTTTGAACTAAAAACTATTCAAGTTTTAATGCGAAAATTGGTTAAAAACAAATTTCCTGACAATTACCGTCAAAATAAATGGCTTGCTGATGGTTTATCACATTACCTATTTATGCGGTATGTAGATACTTATTTCCCTAAATTACGATTGATCGGGAATCTGGCCGATTTTCCTCCCCTTAAGACCTATCAATTTGCGCAAGCTCCATTTAGCTTTAAAACCAATTTACAAGCTGCTTTTGTGTATCGGAGAAATCTTGCGCAGCCACTAAACACTCCAATTCAGGATTTGACAAAATACAATCGTAAAATTGCTTTGCGATCACGTTCAGCCTTGTGGATCAAAATCCTTGAGGAAACAGAAAGTAAAGAACAAGTTGATGCGTTTATCTTTAATCTCTTCACAAGCAAAAACCAACTAAATCCGCTTACGATTCAAAACCATTTCGAATTATTTTTTGAAGATCGAGCCAAATGGTTTTATAAGGGATATTGTACCAATAATAGGCTAACAGATTATGAAATTCGTCAGATTTTGAGATCCGATAATCTTGTTGAAGTCGAAATTACGAACCACACAGCAACGCAAACCCCTGTGAAACTTAACAGTTATTCAAAAAACAAGCTCCTTTCATCAATTTGGATGCCAGGTGGAGTTAAAAAACAACTCCTAGTTTTCGATAAAACAAAGATTGATAAACTCGTCATAAATCCTGAACAATTGGTATTAGAAACCAATACAAACAACAACAATATTAGGCTAAATAATATTTTTACAAAACGTGACAGAAAGCTTCACTTGTTTGAAGATATTCCTAGCTCTCATTATGCATCGACATTTGTTGCTCCCAACTTAACGTTCAATGCCTACGATGGCGTTTTATTGGGGATGGTGATCCACAATGGACTTATTCTTAGACAACCAACCACCCTGTATTTTTTTCCACAATACGCAACTAAAGAAATGAGCCTAAGTGGTTCGTTCTCAATCCGGCATCGATCCTATTTTCAGAAAAATAAATTGGCCAGTATAACTTATGGTTTTGGGGCAGAATCATTCCACTTTAATACAAATCAAAGATATTATCGTTTCAATCCACAAATCGATGCAACGTTTCGACCTGAAGGTTTGGAAAGTAATAAACGCTCTATTGTTGGGGTTGAGTTGATGTCTTTATTTCAAGAAGATCAAAACAAGGATATTACTGCCGGAGATTTTAATACTTCAATATCCTATCTCTATCGTGATAGTAGTAGCTCTTCATCGGAAGGAATTGGTGTAGCCCTACAAATGGGGAATTCTTTTACAAAGTTTTCTGCCTCTTATCGAAATCGAAAATACTACAGCGAGGGGAAGCAATATTCCTATCGTTTTTTTATCGGAATACTCTCTGATTCAAATAATAGCGGGAATTTTGATTTTGGTATATCAAGAGTCAATGATTACTCGTTCAAGTACAACCTCTTAGGTCGATCCGAAACAAGTGGTTTCTTTAGTCAACAATATATACTTGCTGAAGGAGGTTTTAAATCATTTTTCCCTACTCAAACTGTTAATCAATGGATGGTATCTGCCAACTTTAATACAACTCTTTGGCGAAGTCTTGAGGCTTACAGTGACATTGGTTTAGTTAAGAATAGAGGGAATAAGAAGTATTTTATTTACGATACTGGACTCAGCATAAACTTAATACAAGACTATCTGGCAATATATTTTCCCTTATATTCAAATCTTGGTTGGGAAATTGATGATAAGTCATATTCATCCAAAATTCGCTTTACTCTATCTGTACAAGCTAGTGACCTTCTATCTTTATTTACAAGAAGTTGGTTTTGATGCCATGATATTATGACGGTTTACCGAACAAATTTGTAAATTTGAGCCCCATTACCAAATGATAAACGAGATCACTTCAGAAATTTCATTTACATCTTTTAAGGAAGAGATTCTAAAAGATTATAAGATTGTTTGCCTGAGTAGAGCGGTGAGTTTATTGGGTCGTAAAGAAGTCTTAACGGGAAAAGCAAAATTTGGCATATTCGGAGACGGCAAAGAACTTCCACAGATCGCCATGGCTAAGGCTTTTCAAAAAGGTGATTTTCGTTCTGGTTACTACAGAGACCAAACTTTTATGATGGCCATTGACAGCCTAACTCCCCAACAATTATTTGCCGGTTTGTATGCACACACAGACCCTTATCAAGAACCTATGTCTTCTGGGAGACAAATGGGGGGGCACTACAACACAGACTTGATAGACAAGAACGGATTATGGTTGCGCCAAACCGATCGATACAATTCAAGTTCTGATGTATCCTGTACAGCAGCACAAATGCCTAGACTTGTAGGTCTTGCAATGGCCTCCAAACTCTACAGAA
>MDTG01109639.1_pt1 | contig 16366 bp, 22 predicted proteins | sample 811421 | NCBI WGS metagenome assembly MDTG01 (sample SAMN05326645, study PRJNA326480) | marine metagenome | isolation source: seawater | place: Pacific Ocean: South East | collected 2011
CCATTTTACAGTTCCGTTAACTTGTTCTGCCATTGCAAAATCCTTATAATTGTAATACACTCTATTTCTAAAGTGGTCGAAAATAAAAAGTAAATACTATTCTATGTTTCAGTTAATAAAGTATAGCAAAAAAAAATTACAATATCAATATTTTTTCACTTTTGTAGTAAAAAAAGGCGATAGTTACATTAATTATGCATAAAAATCGTATATTTTACTATATTTTTATTAGTTCTTTATATTCATTATTATTAAATCTTTCTTCAAACCATGAAGGAAGTATTTGAGTTAAAAATGGGTAAGTTATTAGCATATTACAAAATACATCATACACGCACGAAGCATCTTCACTTGCATATTTAACTTGAATATCAGTTAGATTTACATTTTCCCAGTTTGATCTAGAAATTCTTTTAGATTTTTGTAAGTTTTTATTTAAAAAAAGTAAAACACTTTTTTTTGCTCCAATATCATTTGGATATGCCATTTTAGATTTAAATAATGAACCAAAATCAATACAGCATTTAGGTCTTATTCTAAACTCTTGATATAAAGCTGAATTATCTCCATTTAAGCCAATTCCGACTTTTACAATATTTCTATTAGTTAGGATATTAAGAAGAGGTTTTATATTTCTAATTAAATGAACTTGAAATAAATAACAATCAGTTGCATTAGACATTTGGATAATTGCTATTGGACTTGGAGGAACGCCTTTTTGGAAAATAGGTTTTTGCTCTGTGTCAAATCCAAGAATTTTTGAAGTGCTTAAATCTAAAACTGCTTCATTTAAACCTTCTTCATCTTTGATAATATGAACTTTTTTATTTTTCATTGTGTAGTTAGGTAAGTTTTCATCTGTGTAGTTATTAATATTGTCTAGTTTTGTAATAAAATCAATTAATTTATTTGTTTTCTCATCAAAAGATTCTGTAACATTTTCAAAAGCATTTGAAACAGCTTTTTCTATTTCTTCACCAGCTTTAGTTCCACAAATCTTTTTTATTAAATCTACTCTACTCTTATTTATAAATGACTCTGATATATCTATCTTCAAAAAATCTCCAAAATTTGTACTTTAATGAAATAATATCTAAAACTCTATGAATAACACCCTTAAGTTCAATCTTTATTAAGATAGTTTTTAAAAGTCAAAAGAAATCAAGCATAAAAAAAGGGAGTTAACAATTTTGTTAATCTCCCTTTTTTTGATATTGCAGTTAAATAAAACTCTTATTTAACTAATCACTACACAGTGATTTAAATTATTATATTAGTTTGTAACAATACTAAAAATGTGAAACCTTCGTCATTTGCACCTCCGTATTATTTGCTTACTGACATTATAACATCTTTTTAAATTAAAGTTAGCTTAATTTTAGTATTATTCTTATAAAATAATCAAAAGGATTTTTATGTTTTTAGATACTATAAAAAAAATATTTGTAAAAGAAGACATTTTTGAGTGTATTATTTGGGATGGCAAAACTATGAAATATCAAGATTTAACTCAAAAACAAATTAATGAAATTAAGAACAACCCAGAATATAAAGACTGGATAATTACTTTAAAAGATGAGTGTTAATATTTTTTAAGATATTATGATGATATGGAATTATTAGATGCAAATGAAAAAATATACCTTTTAGAAGAAAATGATTTTACTTTTCCAAGTTTAAATATGATGAATAATGATCTAGTAGCAATTGGTGGAGATTTTCATCCCAAAAGATTGATAAGTGCCTATGAGAATGGTATATTCCCATGGTTTATTGATGAGAACAATTACATTCATTGGTTTAGTCCAAATAAAAGGATGGTTCTTTATCCTGATGATTTTAAGCTCTCAAAAAGTCTAAAAAAGAGTATTAAAAACAAAGGTTTTATTATTAAATCAAATGAAAATTTTGAAGAAGTGATAAAAAACTGTGCAAATATAAAAAGAAAACATGAAGATGACACATGGATAAGTGATGAATTTATTCAAGCCTACACTAATCTTTATAACTTAGGCTATGTATTTTCAATAGAGTGTTATTTAGAAGATAAATTAGTTGGTGGATTATATGGGCTACTTATCAATAATGTTTTTTGTGGTGAAAGTATGTTTGCAAAAGTAAATGATGCTTCAAAAGTAGCTTTTTATCATTTATGTAATCAATCTAAAGAAAATGGAATTAAGATAATTGATTGTCAAGTACATAATAAGCATTTAGCTTCTTTAGGTGCAAAAGAGATAGATAGAAAAGAATATTTTGATATTTTAGAGGTTAAATATGAAAACTAAACATGATTTAAAAGAATTACACAACTTTATTGAACTTATATCTGATTTAGTCTTTGTAAAAAATATTAAAGGTCAATATACTCATGTAAATAATGCATTTATAAATTTTTTAAATAAAAAGAGAGAAGATATACTTTTTAAAACTGATTATGATTTATTTAGGAAAGAAGTTGCAATAAAATTTGTAGAAAGTGATAAAAAAATATTAGAAACTAAGATAAACAATAACAATATTGAAGATATGATAATAAATGACGACAATTCAATTTCATATTTTGATTCTTCAAAACAAATTCTTTATGATTTAGAAGATAATGAAGTTGGCTTATTTTGTATTGCTAAAGATACTACAGTAAAGAAAGAATACGAAATAATATATCAAGATAATAAGAAGTTATTAGAAAATATTGCCATTGAAAAAAACTTAAAAAAAACATTGAACAATATAGTTATTTTTGCAGAAAATAGAAGTAAGGGAACTAAATGTTCTATTCTTTTATTGGATAAAAGTAAACAATATTTATTAAATGGTGCAGCTCCAAGTCTTCCAGATTTTTATAATAATGCTATAGAGGGTCTAAAAATTGGAGAAAAAGTAGGATCTTGTGGAAGTGCAGCTTTTAAAAGAGAGCGAGTTATTATTGAAAATATTGATACTCATGAAAATTGGCAGCCTTATTTAGAATTAACAAAAAAAGCAGGTTTACATGCTTCTTGGTCACAGCCTATATTTTCATCAAACAATGAAATTATTGGAACTTTTGCTATGTATAATACAATGCATAAAGCACCCTCTGATTTTGAGTTAAAATTGATTTCTGCTTATTCAAATATGGCTTCAGTTGCAATTGAAAAAGATAATACTTATAAACAAATCCTTGAAAATGAATACCAACTTGCGCAATTGTTTAACAATACTCAAAGTGGACTAATTCACGTAGATAAAAATAGAAATATAGTAAAAGCAAATGATCGTTTTTATGAGATATCTGGATATGAATCTGCAGATGAAATAATAGGAAAAAATACAAGTAAACTGTATCTATCAAAAGAAAGTTATAATAAATTTGAGAAAAAAGCAATTCAACAGTTAAAATATAAAAAAGTTTTAAATGTCGAATATCAATTTATAAAAAAAGATGGATCAGTAATTTGGTGTGAAGTTTCAGGAAAACGCTTAAACAAATCACTACAATTAGCATTGCCAGATGGTATTCTTTATACGATAAATGATATTTCATTAAAAAAATCTTATGAAAGAAAATTAAAAAATAGTGAACTATTAAATAAAAGTATTCTAGCAACAATTCCAGATATAATTTGGTTAAAAGACAAAAATGGAATTTTTATAACATGTAACCATGAATTTGAAAGATTCTTTGGAGCTAGTAAAGAAGATATTATAGGTAAAACTGATTATGATTTTAAAGATAAAAAAACTTCTGATTCATATAAATTACATGACAAAATAGCAATGGATTCTATTGGTCCTGTAAAAAATGAAGAATTAATATCATATTTTTCAAATAAAAAGAAAATATTATTAGAAACAACTAAAATAGCAATGCGTGATAATAATGGGAATATCATTGGTGTTTTAGGTATTGGTCATGATATAACAAAAAGAGAAGAAGAATTAGAAGAGTTAGAAAGACTTAATAAATTATCAACATCTTTATCAGAATCTCAAGCTTCATTATTGTCATTATTTGATAAAGGTGATTCTGTACTTTTTAAATGGCAAAATAACGATGATTGGGAAATTGAATATCTATCAAATAGTATTGTAAAATTACTAGGTTATAGTAAAGATGACTTTATGAGTAGAAGAATAAGGTATGAAGATTGTATTCACAAAAATGATATAGATAATGTAAAAAAAGAAGTTAAAAACGCACTTGAAAATGATTTGAGATATTTTAAACATGAACCATATAGACTTATACACAAAGATGGTGAGGAAAGATGGATTTTAGACTATACTGTTTTACAAAAAGATTCAAATAATAATATTACACATTTTATAGGATATGTTACAGATATCACAGAACAAAAAAAACAACAAGATATAATTTTCCAACAATCAAAAATAGCTTCAATGGGTGAGATGATAGGTAATATTGCACATCAATGGAGACAGCCATTATCAATTATTTCTTCAATTGCAACAGCTTCTAAACTTGAAAAAGAATTAGGTATTTTATCTGATGAACAATTTGAAGAACATATGGGAATTATAAATAAAAATACTCAATACTTATCTGAAACAATTGAGAATTTTAGACAATTTATTAAAGCAGATAGAGAGTTAAGTGATTTTAATTTATCTAGCACTATAAAAAGTTTTCTAAGTGTTATTGATAGTACAATTAAGAAAAGTAATGTTGAAATTGTATTAAATTTAGATGATAATATTATTTTGGTTAATTACCAAAATGATTTAATACAAACATTTATCAACATTTTAAATAATTCAATTGAAGCATTTGAGCAAAAAGAAGAAAAGAAGAAATATTTCTTTATTAGTACAAAAAAAGAAGATAAAAAAACTATTATTAAATTAAAAGATAATGCAGGTGGAATTGAAGAGGAACTAATCACAAGAGTTTTTGAACCTTATATCACAAGTAAAAACAAAAGTTTAGGAACAGGGTTAGGATTAAATATTTCATATAATTTTATAGTTCAAGGAATGAATGGTAAAATATTTGTTGAAAATACAAGTTTTAAATATGATAATAAAGAGTATAAGGGTTGTGAATTTACTATTATTTTCAATAACTATTACGATAGTTAACTTTTATCTTTTTCCCTAAAACTTTTGGTTTAGTCATTAAAATATTTATATCTAAAAAAGCTTTTATTTGTGCTAGTTCCTCTCTTTCTAGCATTTTTTTATAAGCTTTAGTTCCTTCTATATCTTTTGCTGCAAAACCAATAGCTCTTTGACCTTTTTCATGTGCAATGTAAAGTGCTCTATTTAAATGAAACTTTTGAGATACAATAATATAATCATCTAATCCAAAAACTTCTTTTGCACGAACAATTGAATCAAATGTCCTATAGCCATAAAAATCTTTTGTAATATACTTAGAAGGAACTCCAGCTTTTATTAAATCTTTATACATTAAAGTTACTTCATCATAATAAGTACTCTTATCTCCTGATACTACAATAGCATCAATTTTTCTTGCTTTCCACAACTGTGCAGCTGCACGTATTCTATAAGTATAGAAATAGTTTTGTTTTCCTTTAGCTATATATTTAGCAGTTCCTAAAACTAAAGCAGCTTTTTTAGCTGGTACTTTTTTGATGTCAGTAAAAATATCTTCATTTATAACTTCACAAAAACTAAAGCTTGTAAAAATGACACTAAGTAAAAATAGTTTATAAATATACCTCATAGCCCTACTTTGTTTTAACTTCTTGGTTTAATAACATAACAGCAAAGAAAATAAAAATAGCACCTGTAATTCTTTGTATATAAATACCAATTTTTGAGTTACTTGATACTTGTTTTATTTTTACTAGAAAATTAGCAAAAGTATAAAACCAAATAGCAATAAAAAAAGTATGAATAGATACTAATACAAAAGCATCAAAATAAGCAGCATTTTTAAAATCTATAAATTGAGGAAAAGCAGCAAGATAAAACATCGATACTTTTGGATTTAAAAGTTGAGTTAAAAAGCCTTCAATAAAAGAGTTTTTGATACTTCCTTCTTTCTTTTTTATAGTTGTTCTAGAAGAGTTTTCACTTATCTCTTTTTTCTTAAAAGACGAATATATAGCTTTTGTACCAATATATAATAAATACGCTGCTCCAATTAACTTAACAGCCATAAAAAGTTCAGAAGATTGTAAAACAAGTGCAGATAATCCAAAAATAGAAAAAGCACCATGTAAAAAAGTAGCAACTACAAGCCCTAAGATATTTATGTATGCAAATTTTTTAGTACTTGCACTCATTGTTTGAATAATCAAAATACCATTTGGTCCTGGTGAAACTACTAATAAAGCTGATATAAGTGTAAAAGCTAAAATCTCATTCATTATTTATTCCAAGTATTTGCCCAGTTTTTTTGCTCTTCTTTTGAAAGAAAAGTCCAGATTACAATTCTTGATATTTTTTGTCCATGTTGCATTTCTATTGTGTCATATTCAACTGGCTTGATTTTGTCTAGTTCATCATAAATGAAGGGAAGATTATCTTTTTTTGAAACAATAGTTGTAAACCAAAAGCAATTTTTTGCATATTTTTTACTTTGTTTTATCATTGCTTTTACAAAAGCAACTTCTCCACCTTTACACCATAGCTCATTGTTTTTACCACCAAAATTAAGTGATGCTTTTTCAACTACAGTTTTTGTAAGGTTTTGAACTTTTCTTTTACTTCCAGCTTGGGCATCTTTTTGCGATTTATGAAAAGGAGGATTACATAAAGTAAAATCGAATCTATCATCTTCTTTTATTACACCTGTAAAAATACTATCGTGATTTAATTGTAATCGACATTCAATATTTCCTTTTAAAGAAATATTAGAATTGATAATATTTTCACTTGAAGCAATAGATTCTTTTTCAATATCACTTCCTACAAAAGACCAATCATAAACACTATTTCCAATAATTGGATAAATACAATTTGCACCAATTCCAATATCCAAACCTTTGATTTTCTTTCCTTCTGGAATTTTACCATCATTACACTGGGCTAATAAATCAGCAATATAATGTAAATAGTCAGCACGTCCAGGAATTGGAGGACAAAGATACCCATCTGGAATAGAACAAGATTTTATATCATAGAAATGTGCGAGAAGTGCTTTGTTTAAAATTAAAACTGCTTGTGCATCTGCAAAGTCAATTGAAAGTTCATCATATTTATTTTCAAATACAAAATCACCAAGTTTTGGTAAGCTTTTAATTAGTTTAGGAAAATCATATCTTTTATTGTGAGGGTTACGTGAATGTAAACCTTTTTTGTGTTTTTTATGTGCCATAGTCTTTATCTTCATAGTTAATTTTTTGTATTGTACTATCATCTTGCTAATTGTGAGTTAATCTATAAAAATATATCTTTGTTTTAAAGTAACTATTTATATTGATATAGTAATATGTCACTAGAGAATTGCCCGCGTGGAGAAATTGGTAAACTCAGTTGATTCAAAATCAACCGCTTCACAGCTTACCGGTTCGAGTCCGGTCGTGGGTACCACGAAAATATACTTCTTTTATTTTCAGTTAATCTATAATATAATATTTAAAAATGTTTCTCACATATAAAAGGACATAGAAAATAATGTATAAAACAAATTTCTTATTATTAATTCTAATCTTCATATCTTCAGTAGCAAATGCTGCAACTAATTATGTTTCAGATGATTTACATACTTTCATACACTCAGGTCCTGGTACTAAATATAAAATTATTGGTAGTGTGAATACAGGTGAACATATAAAAGTAATTCGTAAAGAATCAAATTTTATTCTAGTAAAAGACTCAAAAGGTCGTAGTGGATGGATTAATTCTAAATATGTATCTAGTAAACCAGGTTTAAAAGAGCGGTTACCAAAACTTGAAGCTGAACTTTCAAAGTTAAAAAAACAGTTAGATGAAGACAAGGGAAACTTAAATTCAAAAGCTTCACAAGTTACTAACTTAGAGAATACAAATTCTAAACTAACTAAACAATTAGAAGAAGTTCAAGCCTTAAATACTGAATTAAATGAAAAACTTGATACTAAAAGAACTGATTTACTAATAAAATGGTTTACTTATGGTGGTATGGTTGCAGGAGCTGGTCTTCTTTTAGGTTTAATTATTCCTTTATTAATTCCAAATCGTCGTAAAAGTCGTTGGTAGTTTATATTCACTAAACATTAATCTAGTATATTCATCCTAAAATATATTAATTTTATAAAAAGGATGATTTATGAAATCTTTTGATTTCTTCAATACATTAATGCCCTCAAGTAAACAGCAACTCCTTAAGAGTTGTGAGTTTAAAAAAATTCCTCAAGGTGTACAACTTTATGCCCAAGGCGATATTTGCAATGGAATACTTTTTTTGACAAAAGGAAGAGTAAGAGTAGTTCGTCAAAATGAAAATGGTCAAAGTGTGTTACTTTACTATTTTTCACAAGGAGAGCAATGTAATGTAAACTTTACAAGCTCATACAACTCAGCACCTGCTGTTGGAACTGCTATTGCTGAAACTTCATTAGAAGGTTATGATGTACCTGTTGAATTAATAGCAAAGCTTTTTATTGAAGATAAAGAGTTTCAAAGATATGTATTTGACCAATATGTAAATCGCTTAGAATCAATGGCTACAGTGATTGAAGAAGTAAGATTCTTAAGTTTAGATACAAGACTACTTCATTGGTTACAATCTCAAGAAAAAAAGCAAATTAATATCTCTCATGAACAATTAGGTGAAATAATTGGAACATCAAGAGAGGTAATTAGTCGAATATTAAAAAGTTTTGAAAAGAATAATATATTAAAACTCTCACGAAAAAAGATAGAACTTTTATAAAAGTTCTACTTTTCTCTTAATCTATCTATTGAAAATTTGTTCAATTCAATAAAATATGAAAGAATAAAAAAGAATACTGCATATATCATTTGAGAAGACATAACATTCCAATTTTCTTGTAATCCTGAACCAAATACTAAAAATACTATTAATAGTCCACCTAATAAATAAACTCTACTTGTAAATAAACCAAAAATAAGTAAAATACCAAGAATAAACTCTGAAAAAGGAATCATATAAGATGCAATACTAACCATAAATTCAGGCAAAATCGTATTAGAAAATTTCCCTATCATCCATGAATTAAATCCATCAAGATTTAACATTCGTGCAATACCATGAGTAAGCATATTTACACCCATAGTAAGTCTTAGTATTAAATAAGCTAATTCTATAGTTTTTTGTTTTGAATTATTCATCTTTTAACCTTTTTAAAATAATGATGATTGATAATAAATAATATAAATCCCTGCAACAATAAGAAAAACTGCACTTATTTTTTGCATATGAGGCAAAATAGAATTTATTTTTCTACTTATAAAATCTTTTGCAAAAATTGAACTCATGATTGTAATTAGCATTAATAAACTAATTCCAATAAAATAAGCCACAATATAACTCACCCCTAAAGCCGTATTAGGTTCACTAAAAGCTTGTGTTGCCACTACTAAAAATAGTGGGAATAAACACCCTAATGCTCCAATAGCATAAGCTATTCCAAAGAAGAAAGCTTCTTTTACTTCATTTTCATGCTTTTTTTGATTCATATGAATATTTACACTAAAATCTTTTCCAAAAAGCATTAATATAGCAACTATAATAAGTATAGCCCCTAGTGAAACTGCTACATATTTCATGTAACTTTTGATTAACTCTGCTGCAATAACTATAAAACCACTTGCAATTGCATATATAAATAAAATACCTAAGATAGAAAAAAATGCTAATTTTAAACCTCTTAATAAAAGATGAATTTTACTTTGATTTGATACATTATTTCTAGAGATAAAAGATACGATATAAGCAGGAAGAAGTGCAACGGCACAAGGGGCAAAGAATGCAAATACCCCTTGAAGAAAAGAAAAGTATATAAAACTATTCATTTCTTAATGAATCATCTAACAACTTAGTATACTCTTCTAGTGTAAGATGCCCTCTGTCTTTAAATGTAATTTCACCTTTTGAGTTAAGCATAATCGTTGTAGCTTGTCCTGTTACTCCAAAAGCAACCATAAGCTTTGGATTACCTGCAACTGAAGGATAAACTAAACCATGTTTTTTTGCTAATTTTGTAAGTACTTCGTTTGTATCTGTTGGATCAATACTAATTGATACAAAATTTACTCTATCTTTATATGTTTTATAAACACTATTAATTGATGGCCAGTTTTTTGCACAAGTTGGACACCATGATGCTGTAAAATAAACTAATGTTGGTTTTTTTGTTTCTAAAAAACCTTTTAAACTTACTTTTTCACCTGTAATTGTTGTTGCTTCAAAATCGGGAGCCATTGTAGGTGCGGCAAACATAGTACCAAAAAACAGTGCTAAACTTAATATTATTTTTTTCATAATTTTCCTTTAAAATTTATAAGATGAAGAAATTATATATAATAATAAGAAAAATGTATGTGATAAATATCACATAAGACTTCAAATAGCTTTACTATGATAAAATTAATTTTTAAAATAATATATATACCAAGGTGTAATTAGTGTCAATTTTTACTTTACAATCATTAGCAGGTGGATTTCTAGATGAAGACCTAGAACATTTTAATAAATATTTTGATGACTGGTGTATTCAGTTTGAAAGCTATGAAGATGCACAAGATATAGCACAAACATTAGAAAATCAAGAAGCTATTGATATAGTTGAAATAACACCTTTAACTTATCCAAAGTATTTTTTTTCTGAACTTAAAGGTACTATTTATACTACACGTCAAATTGATGATAAGATTATTTGTGTAGTAGAGCCTTCTATGGGTTCTAGTTTTAAAATAGCAATTTGTGATCTTAAAACAAAAAAAATACGATTAACAAAAACTAACTATAAAAGTATTCCAAGTATTGAAGGTGCTTTTGTTAATTTTGGTGTAAAGTAAAAAGCATAAATGAACTTAGAAAAATTAAAAGATTTAGAAGCAGAATTTTTAGAAACATATCCAGAAGGTTTCAAAGATGAAAGTTTCTTCCCTTCAATACAAAAGTTTAATCCTCAGAAATTAGAAGATTTTGCTAAAGAACAACTCAAAAAAGAAAACTTTGAAAATCCAAATTTATTTGTAGAAGGCTTTTTTAAAACCGTACAAAAATCAGTTATGGTTTCACTATTTGATAAGCTTAAATTAAAAGATGCTATTGCAAGTTTGAACTCCTATGAAAAAGATATGTTAAGTATCGAAATATATGAGTTTTTATACGGAAATAAAAAAGATGGTTTTGAAGGTTTAGTAGAATTTTTAGCTCAATATAACTTAGCAAAATGGACTATTATAAGTGTAACTGCATATTGTATAAATAGGCATGACGAGTATTTCATAAAACCAACTACTACAAAAATGGTAATAAAATATTTTGAACTTCCAGACTTAATATATAAACCAAAACCTAGCTATGAGTTTTATAAAAATTATAAAAAAGCCTTAGATAAAATGAAATCAAACTTAGATGCATCACTTACTTTTGATAATGTAGCTTTTACAAGTTTTTTAAAAATAGCTATTGAAGCAGATAAGAGTGATATATCTTAAAAAATTTCTTGATTTTTAATAGCATCTTCATTTAATGGAATAATAGTTTGAATACCAATTCTATCTAATTGATGAATTGCATTATAAATGCCTTTTTCATAAGTATTTTTGTCACCATCAAAAGGGCTAGTCTTCCCTACACCATTAGAGTCTGATAGTATAAAGTTTATACCTTTATCAAATACTATTGTTTTAAAATTATCATTGTTTGCATATAGTTTTGATATTTTCATTTATACATCCTTGTATCATTTTTAGAGTTTATTACTTCTGTCATATTTGCTATAGTCTTTTCAAAGTATGGATTCCAAGTAAGTCTTGCAAAATACTTACCCTCTTCTTGTAAACCCCAAGCTGAATACCAAAGTTGGTCTTCTTGGCTATTATAAATCTTATCTTGTCCATTTCTAAACATTTTAAATTGACTGTTTTTTCCATAAAAGAAATTATCTTTTTTAAATAACACACTTAAATGAGAAAAGTTACCAATATTTTCAGAAGGAATATAAGAAGGTAAATAAGTAATTCTATTATCACTAAAACTCTTATCTTTTCCATACCAAATAAGTTGACTTTTTGGATTTTTAAACTTATTTGTAAAAATTGATACTATATCCTTAGAATTTATAACACTATCATCTTGGCTAATAGTTATAAATACTGGTTTTGAAAAACTCTTAGAATCAAAAGCTTCTTCAACTTTTTGTAAAGACTTATAATATAAATTTGAAGCATTCATTGATAGAGATTCATATCGCAAGATATTTTGACTATAGTCATTTTGAAATAGCCATGTTTTGAAAAAAGAACCAATTCCAGAAAAAGGCAATAATGTACTTTGATTTGAAGCAAAGCCAGGTGAGAAAAGTAATAAACCTGAAATATCCTCTTCATTTTCAAAAGCATAAGAAGTCACAAGATTAGCTCCTGTTGAAAATCCTCCAAGCCATAACTCATCTACTTCTTTCTCTAATAGTTTTATATGATGTTTTACTAGATTTTCCCATTGCTCAAACTCTACGTTTATTAAATCAGCAGGTTTGCTACCATGACCTGTTAGTAAAACAGTTCTTACTAAAAAACCTTGAGAAACTAGTTCTTGTGCTAAATCCTGAAAATAGCCAGGAGAATCACCAAGTCCATGAACTAGCAAAATTCCTTTTGATGCTTTTTGATTGATAGGTTTTTTTTCAAATGGTGAGTTTAAAAAAAGCTCTAACTGCGGACTTTTTGTCAAAAATACTCGATTGTTTTCTAACCATCTTTTATTTTCATTTACATATTTTGAAAAATCTTCTTGGTTAAAAGTTGGAAGTGTTTTAGAAGAAATATATAAAGGGTTTTCATTATTTGCAAAACAAAAATTGAAAGTTAGTATTAGTAATATAAAAAATTTAGTCAATGTTTTTAGCCTTTATCATTTAGTATCTTAACAACATATCATTCCATTGTGAACCACCATGGCTTGAATCTGATACACCTTGATGAATAAAGCCAAAGCCTTGGTAAAACTTAACAAGGTTATCTTTACAAGTAAGTACCATTCCTTTATGTTTATGATTTTTACTAAACTCAATAAAATGTTTTGTAAGTGCTGATGCATAACCTTGGTTTTGATATTTAGGATCAACTGCTAAGCCAAATACTGTTTGGTATTCACCTTGAGGACAATGAAGTTTACTATTTGAATAAAGAGCATCAGGAAGTTCTGGAGTATTATTAATACATCCATTAATATGACCAACAATAATACCATCACTTTCTAATACAAAAAAACATTCAGGAAAAACTGAAAATCGATTTTGAAATGATTCTAATGACGCAGCTTCAGACTCAGAAAAACAAATTCCTTCTATTTCTGACATACGGTTAATATCTTCTTTTAAAGCTTGACGAATTTTGTACATTTAAATTCCTTATTTGTCATTTTAACTCTTTTAGACTTAAAAATTCCGTGTCTCTTATTTATTTTTTCGCTATTATTCGTATTATGATTAGTTAGCAAAAAGGACAAAAAAGTGAAAGTAAACATTCCAGGAAAAGAAGAACTAGAACTTCAAAACATCGTATTTGATTATAATGGTACGATTGCAATTGACGGTAAACTAATTGAAGGCATTAAAAAAAGTATAAATGAACTTTCAAACTCTTTTAAATTTTATGTAATCACTGCTGATACTTATGGAAGTGTTGAAAAAGAGCTTGTAGATACAAATTGTGAGATTATAAAAATATCAAAGTCATCTCAAGATATTAGTAAGTTAGATTTTATTAAGAGTTTAGGTTCTTCTACAACGCTAAGTGTGGGAAATGGACGAAATGATAAGTTGATGCTAAAAGAGTCTATTTTGGGTATTGCTATCTTGCAAGATGAGGGTTTATGTACTGAGACTTTGTTGAATTCTGATATTTTAGTAAAATCAATTTTTGACGTATTCTCTTTTTTGAAAGATGAAAATAGATTAATAGCTACATTAAGGAATTAAGGTACTTTATATTTGTTTATCTCCATGAAAAGTATGAGAGAGCTTTCTAAAAATGTATCTATATATCATTTTTACTAAATGTAAATTAAATTCATTATATATTATTATCATTTAATTAATAAAAAAATTATATTTTATAAGATATACTATCCCTATTAAAACATAGGGAGTTATTATGAAAAAAATTTTAATTGGTACTGTTGCTACGGCTATAAGTTTATTATTAGTCTCTTGTGCAAGTACAAATCCTGTTCCTAAAAATGTAGTATTTTTAAATGATAGTGAAATAAAAACATTATTTAACGATAAGACTGCAAGTGGATTAACTTCAGGTTCTGGAAAACCTTATGAAATCAAGTTCAACTCTAATGGAACTTTTGAAGGAACAATTTCTTCAAATAATATATCTGGTACATGGTTTGTAAAAGGCAACGATAAATGTATGACTATTAGAAATAGAGATTATTGTTCAAAGCATTATAAACTAAATGGTGAATATTTTACTTATAATGAAGACAAAAATAGAATTGTTCCTATTACTATAAAATAAAAAGCATTCATCTATTTAAAGAGAAGTTTTGTATTTTTATACAAATCTTCTTTTATCTTGACTTCCAAATACTTCATCAAAAGCTAGGAATCCTATCGTACTTGTTCCACTTAGCTCTGTTAGTGTCTTTGAGATGGCAATACGAAGTACTAAATTTGCTAGGTCAATTTCTCCACCTGAAAATCCCTCAATTTCCTATTTATTTACAGGATGAATTAAAGAATATTTCATTAAATCATTTAAGTCTCCTAAGTCTATAGCAGTATAATTTACATCTTCTGCTAACTTTTTAATTTGCTTCATATTATATATTCCTCTTTGAGTATAACGTTCGACTTCACTCATAGATTTATCTATTCAGTGCAAAGACTTGTTATCATATTTAAATATTTAAATGTATTTTATTTGATGCAAATTGATGTATTAAAACTTGGATAAGGTTTTGGTAAGGTACGCCATTTTCTAAAGCTTTCTTCTTAAGTTCATAAATATCATTTTCATTAACTCTTATAGATATAGCTTTTTTCTTTTGGTGTTTTACATAAGACTGTAATTCTAGTAATCTTTCATTAATATTTTTTTACTTTCCCATTCACCATTTTCAACACTTTGTAAAATATCTTGTTCATATTCATCTAAATTAGTCATTTTGAGACTCCTTTATTATATTTCTTGTTCATTTGTCTTGAAGGAATAATTGTTTTAAAAATATCGAAGTATCATCTAACAAATTACCACTTTCTATTGCCAATACCACATCTTCAAAACCTATATTTCTTTGTTCTTTTAAGAGTTTATTTTTTTGATAACGACCGAAGTGAGCTACAAGATGGTATAACTATAGAGATGTTTAATCTTTAATATATCTAATTTCATATACTAAAACTCAATATTTTCGCAGTGAAATCTTGTTATCTCCTCTGATTTGTTGTACCTTAATGCTCAAAGTACCATTAAAGTTTATCTTTACTTGTTTATAATTCTATCAACTCTAAACTTTTTTTAATACTTTCATCAAGAAATACACATAAATTATCTTTATCATTTATAGCTTTTAAATAATCATCCCTATGCTCATTTTCAATAAGTGGTGGGACTATATTGTTTTGTATAGCTTGATAAGCCATTAATAATCTTCCAACTCTTCCATTGCCATCTGCAAAGGGATGGATTCTTTCAAATAAAATGTGAAATTCTGATATATCAAGTAAGTCCATTTTATTACTATGAAATTTATAAAGTAAATTTTCAACATCATTTGAAATCATATGAGGTAATGATAATTTTATATCTACACCCTTAATATATCTTTCATCAGTTCTATATGCTCCAATTGGTTTAGATACAAACTCTGGTGCTACCTTTAAAGCATCTTCAAACATAATTGCATGAATATCTTTGATGAAGCTACTATCTATAATATTATGTGGATTTGCAGCTTCACGAATGATTACATCATAAGCTTTTGCAAAGCCTAATATCACAAGTTGTTCACCAAGTGGTTTATGTCCAGCTGTGTGTCCTAGTTCTAGTAACTCTTTTGTTTCTCCAAATGATAATGTAGTTCCTTCCATTGCATTTGAGTGATGAGTGATTGAGATTCTTAATTGTCTAAAAAGTTCTTCTCTTTGTTTGAGTGTTAATTCGTTTAGTTTTTGCATATTCATTATTCCTATTATTAATGTATTTTACCATTAATTACTTTTATTTTCTTCTTGTATTTTGTCGTATTGAAATTACTAAA
>MDTG01444240.1_pt1 | contig 16364 bp, 5 predicted proteins | sample 811421 | NCBI WGS metagenome assembly MDTG01 (sample SAMN05326645, study PRJNA326480) | marine metagenome | isolation source: seawater | place: Pacific Ocean: South East | collected 2011
CGGGGCCGGAGCCAGGGCCGGGGCCGGAGCCAGGGCCGGGGCCGGAGCCAGGGCCGGGGCCGGAGCCAGGGCCGGAGCCGGAGCCGGAGCCGGTGGCGGGGCCGAGGCCGGGGGCGAGGCCGGAGCCAGGGCCGGGGCCGGGGCCTGAGCTTGCGCCGGAGACGAGGAGCGGCGCTGCGGGAGGGCCTGGGCGACCGCTTGGGCCAAGCGGATCAACGCCTGGGTGGTCGTCGCGCTGGCGTCGGCGAGGGAGTCCACGCCGGCCGGGGTCGCGCTGCTGCTGGCCGCGATCGTGTGCCCGCTCGGGCCTCGGGAGCCGCCGCACCCGACCAGGATCACCGCCGTCGCCACCACCGCTGCTGCTCGTCGCCTCATGAGGACCTCTCTCTCAGCCCTTCCTTCAGGAAGGAGCAGAGGAGGTTGCAGGCGGGTTCCTAACTGGCTATTTGGCAGTGCCTTAGCGGCTAGTCCCTGGCGTCGCGGGCCACGCGAAAGCCGACGGTGGGGTAGGTGCTTTGGGGCTCCCAGGGCTCCCGGGTCGTGACGGTGACGCCGGCCGCCTGGTGCGCCCAGTTGGAGCCGCGGGCCAGGCGGGTGTCCGTCGGTCCCGCGGGGCGCCTGGGGTCCACCTCGGGCTCGCCGCTGAACGCGTGGAAGCGGTCGTCGACCCACTCGCGCAGGTTGCCGACCATGTCGTAGGCGCCGAAGGGCGAGCAGTCGTCCTTGAAGGTCCCCACCGGGGCGAGGTGGGGGTAGTCGTCGTTGCCCATGATGTTCGCCCGCCCGACCGGGCTCTCGTTGCCCCAGGGGTAGGCCTGCGGGCGGCCGCCGAGGGCGGCGTATTCCCACTCGGCCTCGGTCGGGAGGCGCAGCCCCGCCCACTCGCAGTATTCCCGCGCAGCCTCGAAGTGGACCGAGAAGGTGGGGTGGCGGTCCTCGGCCAGGAAGGCGCCCTCGCGCGTCACGTGGGTGGTCTCCTCCGAGAGGCCGCCCGAGCCCTTGACGTCGAAGTCGATGCTGCGCTTGACCTGGCCGTGGGTGGCCTGACAGAAGCGGTGCAGCTGCGCGATCGTGACCTCGAAGCGGCCAATGAAGTAGCCCTTGGTCAGGGTCACGTCGTGGGGGACGTCCCCGGGCTTGCGGTTGAGGTCCACCCGGCCGGGGAGCTTGGCCAGCATCCGGAACTTGGCCGGGGGCACGTAGACCAGCTCCATGCCGTCCTTGCGGTTGACGTAGATCCCCCGCCCCTCGCCGAAGGTGATCCCGCGCGGCAGGGGCACCGGGGCGCGCCGCTCGGGCGCCATGCGGGCGTACCAGTCGGGCACGGAGCGGCGCACCACGCGGCGGACCTCCTCGCCCTCTTCCCCGCGCGCGTCGCGCCAGCGCACGCGCAGCACGTTGTCGCCCTGGCCCAGGTGGATCGGCAGCTCGAAGCGCTCGCCCGGGCTGACGCGGGTCGCGCGCCGGCCCGCCAAGCCGACCTCGACCCAGCCCTCGCCCTCGACCCGCCCGCGCAGCGCGGCCTTGGGGCCGTAGATCGTGGCGCCCTCGGCGGGCTCCGCCAGGATCAGCTTCGTCGGCTTGGCCGCGACGCTCTGCTGCTCGGGCCTCGGGCGGAGCGCGAAGGCCGCGACCAGGGCGCCCAGGATCAGGGGCGCCGCCAGGAGCAGGCCCGCGCCCAGGGGGTGGCGCCGGCGCCAGCGGCGCAGGCGGCGGGCGAGGCTCGGCGGGGTGGCCGAGATCGGCTCGCCCGCGAGGTAGGCGCGCAGGTCGGCCTCGAGTGCCTCGGCGCTGGGGTAGCGCTCGGCGGGGTCCTTCTCGAGGCAGCGGTGGACGATCGTCTCCAGCTCGCGGTCGACGTCGCCCCGCTCGAGGCGCAGCGGGCGCGGGTCGTCCCTGAGGACGGCGCGGACGACCTGGAGGGCCTGGCCCTCGAAGGGGGGCGCGCCGGCCAGCAGCGCGTAGAGGGTCGAGCCGAGCGCGTAGAGGTCCGCGCCCGGACCGACCGCCTCGCCGCCGGCCATTTGCTCGGGCGCGGCGTAGGAGGGCGTGCCGACCATGGCGCCGGTCTTGGTCAGCTGCTCGGAGAGCCCGCTCAGCTGCCGCGCGATCCCGAAGTCGGTCAGCTTGGCGTGGCCGGCCTCGTCGAGGAGCACGTTGGCGGGCTTGAGGTCGCGGTGCACGATCCCGGCCGCGTGGGCGCAGGCCAGGGCCGCCGCGACCTCGGCGCCCAGGCGCGCGACCTCCCGGGCGGGGAGCTGACCCTCGCGCTCGAGGCGCTCCTCGAGCGAGCCGCCCTGGACCAGCTCGAGCGCCATGTAGCGGCGTCGCCCCTCCTGACCGTAGTCGTGGACCTGCACGATCCCGGGGTGGCGCAGGGCGGCCACGGCCTGGGCCTCGCGCTGGAAGCGCTTGGCGGAGCCCTCGGGGTCGCCGCCCTCGTCGTCCAGCTGGAGCTTGAGCGCCACCGCCCGCCCCACGTCTCGGTGGTAGGCCAGCGCCACGACGCCCATTCCGCCGCGCCCCAGCTCCTTGGTGATCCGATAGGGGCCGATCTCCGTCGGGAGGGCGGCGTCCCCTGGCGTCCAGCTCTCGGACCAGCCATGGCTCCAGCCGCCGCCCGGGGTCGCGGGGGGCGCCGCCGAAGCGGCCGCCGCGCCGAGGGCCTCCTGGTAGACGGCGCGCAGCTCGGCTTGCTGCGCGGGGCTGAGCTGCGCCGAGAGCAGCGGGAGGAGCGGCGCGCCGCCGGCCTCTGCCCGGGCGGCCTCGACTTGGGCCATGCTCAGGTAGCCAGCCCGGATCGCCTGGCGGACGACCGCCTGCTCGGCGGCGCGCTGGTTCGCACTCAAGGGATCACTCTATCCGGCTACGATTCGCCCCATGCAGGTCGAGTTCCAGCTCACACGCGCTGGCGCCGAGGTCAGCCGCGGCGTGCTCGCGGCGGGCCAGCGGCTGGTCGCGGGCAGCGGCGAAGGCGTCGGGTTGCGCCTCGAGGACGGCATGGTCTCAGCCCAGCACCTGGCCCTCGAGCTGCGCCCGGACGGGCTCTTCGCCACCGACCTCGACTCCATGACCGGGACCCTGCTGGCGGGGCGCGCGCTGCCGCCCAACCAGCCCGTGGCCCTCGCCCCGGGCGCGGTCCTCCAGCTGGGGGATCACCGCCTCAGCGTGCGCCCCCTCGAGGCGCCGAGCGGGATCCGCGTCGAGTACGAGCGCCTGGGCGAGCTGGGCAAGGGCGCGGCGGGGACCGTGTTCCACGCGCGGCACCGCGCCAGCGGACGCGAGGTCGCGATCAAGCTGCTCCACGAGCAGGTCGACGAGGTCGAGCGCGAGCGCTTCCTCCGCGAGGGCGCCGTGTGCCGGCGGATCCAGAGCCCGCACGTGGTCGCCGTCTACGAGACCCGGGTCGAGGGCCCGCTGGCCTTCATGGTCATGGAGCTGGTCCGCGGACCCTCGCTGCGTCAGCACCTCCAGCAGGGCCCGCTCCAACCCGCCGACGCGCTGCGGGTCGGGCTGGCGATCACGCGCGGGCTGGCGGCGGCGCACGCGGTCGGGGTGATCCACCGCGACCTCAAGCCCGCCAACGTGCTCTCGACGCCCGAGGGGGTGATCAAGGTCGCCGACTTCGGCCTGGCCAAGGACACCCAGTCCGCCGAGCAGCTGACCAAGACCCGCCAGGGCATGGGCACCCTGGCCTTCCTCTCGCCCGAGCAGGCCCACGACAGCAAGCGGGTCGACCCGCGCAGCGACCTCTACGGGGTCGGCGCCGTGCTCTACCGCTGCCTGGCCGGCCGGCCCGTGTTCGACGCGCCCGGCATGGAGATCGTGAACCAGATCTACGACGAGGAGCCCGCGCCGCTGAGCGAGCTGGCGCCCGGCTGCCCCGAGCCCCTCTGCGAGCTCGTCCACTGGCTGCTCGAGAAGGACCCCGACGACCGCCCGCCGACGGCTGAGCTCTTGCTTCAGGAGCTGAGCAAGCTCGCGCCTGGCTGAGTTTGCGCCGGCGCCCTCGGTGCCCGAAGATCGGGGCCCTGCCGAGGTGTGCATGGCGAAGCTGGTGATCCGCACAGAGCAATTCGAGGCCTTCGCCCGCGAAGCGGTGATCGACGCGATCCTGCGCGGCCACCGGAGCGAGGCCGAGGAGGAGGGGATCGACCCCTTCTGCGCGCGGATCGAGCAGGCCCTCGCTCGCGCCGAGGAGCTCGGCTTCGCCGCCGCCGACGCGGGACGCTTCGTCGAGCTCCGCCTTCAGCTCGGGGACGACTTCGAGTCGCTCGGGTGGGTCACCGCGATCCTGGGCTGGGACCGCGACCCGAGCGCCAAGCTGGCCGCGCTGGAGGCGCGGGCCCAGCGCGAGGCCCTCAAGGCCGCCGGGTGGGGCGCATGAGCTCGCAGATCTCGCTCGTCCTGCAGGACGCGAAGCCTCACTACTTCGTCGGCGACGAGGTGACCTTCAAGGTCAGCGTCACGCCGGCGATCAAGACCAAGCGCGCCAAGGGCAAGGTCGTCTGCGACGCCTTTGCCCAGCCCCACGAGATCGCGATCCACAGCTCGGAGACCTTCACCCGCAAGCTCGAGCAGGCGGGGACCTTCACGGCCAGGTTCGCGGACCTCAACCACCGCGTGACCGAGAAGGCGGGCAAGTGCGAGGAGACCTTCGAGGTCAAGCCGCTGCCCAAGGTCCAGTTCGCCGCTGGACCCGCGGTGTGGGTCGAGGACCGCAGCGGCCCGAGCGGCGGCCAAAGGCTCGGTCAGGCCAAGCTCAAGCTGGAGCTGGGCGACGGGTTCGGCGGAGCCGAGGAGCTCCACCCCAAGGGCTCGCGCGTGCGGATCGCCGGCCCGGCCCTGACGACCTCCTCCGAGCACGACCTCGCCCAGGGGCTCGAGGTCACGGTCGACCTCGCCTACCAGGACCCTCAGCGTCCCAGCAACCTGACCCTCGAGGTCCTCGAGCGCGTCGAGATCGGTCGCCGCGCGACCCTCGAGGTCGACCCCCGCGCGCCCCTGGTCGGCCTGGCCCTCGCCAACGACCCCGACCACCCCGCGGACGAACCCTATCGGCCCGAGCAGGTGATCAAGCTCGAGCTGAAGCTGGACTACCCCCTCGAGGAGAAGGCCCACGTCGTGATCCGCGGCGAGGCGCTCAAGGGCGGCAAGGTCCGCGCCACCCTCCGCCCCCAGCAAGAGCTGACCTACACGGTCGAGGCCAAGATCGCCGGCCAGGGCCCCGAGCTCTTCCTCGAGAAGGTCCGCGGCGAAGCCCTGATGCTCGACGAGCTGGCCGACCGGATCCAGATCAAGACCGCCGAGAAGCTCGAGGTCGAGCTCCCCAAGGAGGGCTGGATCGCGCCCGATCGCAAGGACTTCATCGTCGACGACGTGGTCCAGATCACTGCCCGCCTCAACGCCTCGGCGCCCAGCGCCAGCTTCTACGCGGCCAACCTCCACGTCGGCGGCGCGAAGCACGAGCTGCGCTTCGACCAGGGCACGACGGTCAAGACGCTCGACGTCACGCTCACGGAGGCCGGCAAGGAGGTCAAGGTCCACCTCGAGAGCGCGGACCCCAACGCGATCGCCGTGAGCGAGAAGCGGCGCAAGCACCACCTCCACGTCCACCGCAAGAACAAGGCGATGTTCAGCAAGTCGGGCTGGATCGCCAAGGTCGCCAAGGGCGGCGTCAAGCACGGCAAGCGCTTCGGGAAGACGATCAGCGGCAAGAAGGAGGGCCACTACGCGGGCGAGCAGGTGCTGATCAAGATCAGCCTCGCCTACCCGCTCGAGCTGCTCGAGAGCGAGCGCTCGGCGGGCGCCCGTGAGCTCGAGATCGGCACGCTCGCCTGCGACCACTTCGCCGAGCCGGCCGGCTACCCCGTCCGGCTCGGCGACGGCGGACAAGAGGTCGAGGTCGAGGTGACCTTCGGCGAGATCGACGCCAACGCCCAGACCACGATCACCCTCCAGACCACGGACCGCTTCCGCGCCAAGCCGGGCCAGGACCCGAGCAAGACGACGCGCGTGCTCCGGCGCCGGCCGATCGAGCTCCACCCCAAGGCGATCGCCAAGGAGGCCGGGCAGGAGCTCGAGGTCGCCGAGCTCGTCGCGGGCGAGGAGATCCACTTCCGCCTGAAGCTCGAGGGGTCGTCGACCACCGCCGAGCCCGGCGGGACGATCTACGTGTGCAGCAAGAAGAAGCGCGAGAAGCGGGGCAACGTCGACCTGGTCGAGCTCCCCTTCGAGGTCCCCGCCGGCGCCACACAGGTCGACGTCCCTTGGGGCCTGGTCAGCCAAGGCACGCTGACCCCCGCTCCGGCCGAGGTCTACGTCGTCTACGAGCCGAGCGCGGGCTTCAAGGTCGCCTCCAAGAGCGGCCGGATCAAGCTCGCCTTCGAGCCCACTCCGACGCTGAGCTTCGCCAGCCCGCCCCTGGCCCCCGACCCCGACGCGCCCAAGCTCAAGCCCGGCGCCAAGGCGCCGGCCCAGAACGACCAGAGCGGGACCGGCGGCCTCGAGCTACGCGTCGGCCAGGAGGCCACCTTCCGGCTCGAGCTCACGGGGAGCAGCCGCCCGCCCGCGGGCGGCGCCAAGGCGTTGATCAACTCGCCCGCCTTCCCGAGCGCCCTGCGGATCGAGGGGATCACCCTCGCCAGCTGGACCAAGACCCAGGCTCTGCACCAGGACCTCGCGACCACGATCCGGCTCCCGCCCGGGATCGCGGCCGCGGGCGTCCCGCCGACCTATCCCTGCGACGCCACGATCACGCCCATGTCTGGCTGCAAGGCCCCGACCGCCCCCGGCAACGCGCTCAAGCTAAAGGTCAGCGAGGCGCCGCAGCTGAGCTTCCCCGAGCTGGGCTACGTCCTGCGCCAGAACGGCGCCGCCTGGAGCGAGCGCGAGCCGCTGCGCTTCAAGGAGGCGGTGACCGTCGTGCTCGAGGCCACCGGCGCCGCGCCGAGCGTCGTGTGGGAGGCCGAGCTCTTCAGCCCCGCGCTCGAGGACCCGGTCCCGGTCCGCTTCGACCCCGCCGACCAGGCCCAGGTCGACGCCTGGAACCAGGACCACCGGCTCGAGGTCCCGCTGACCTTCGACCAGGAGGCGCCCAGCCAGACCACGATCACGCTGCGGGTCCCGCCCGCCGACCCCAACCTGCCGCCCCCGCCGCCCAGCCCGGTCAAGATCGGGCGCGCCCAGCGCAACCTGCGCTTCGGCAAGGGGCTGAACGTCACCTTCGCCAAGTTCGACGAGGGCGAGTGGTTCCTGCCCGCGGGCCCCTTCATGGTCGGCGACGCCGTCCAGGTCCGCCTGGAGCTGAGCGGCCCGCACACGCTGAGCGCGGACTACGTGGCGGCCAAGCTCAAGAGCCTGGCCTTCAAGCCGCCCAAGCCCAAGCCAGGCCAGCCCAAGCCCGGCCCCCTCGACCCGCCGCTGCCGGGCGTGTTTCCCGCCGAGGTGCCCAAGGACGGGCTCGTCCACGACGTGCTCTTCCACGTCGAGGTCGACCCCGCCGAGTCCGGCCTGGTCGCGCTGAACCTCGACGAGGAGGGCAGCAGCCCCTACGTCCCGAGCGACAAGGGCAAGCAAGTCCTCTCGCTCCCCCTGCGCAAGGCGCCCACGGTGTGCTTCGCGCCCGAGCAGGGCGGGCTGGCGCCCGACGGTGAGCCCGAGCCTCCCCCGACGGAGCCGGTCGACCCCAACGCGCCGGTCGACCCCAACGCCCCGCCGCCGCCCGAGCCCGAGGTCACCTACTCGACCGTGGTCGGCGCCACGATCCCGCTCTACGCCAAGTTCTCGGGACCGATCCCGCGGCGCGGCGCCAAGTTCCGGGTCCTGTGCATGCCCGAGGACCTGCTCAGCGTCGATGGCACTGGCCTCGACCAGCACGGTCGGCCCGAGAACGTGGTCTCCGTCAGCCACCAGGAATACGAGGAGGGCAAGCTCCAGGACGGGACTTACCTGCACCCCTTCAACGTGGTCTTCAACCACAAGACCACCCCGCACCAGCCGACCAACTACTTCACGGACCCGACCTACACGCCTCAGCTGAGCGCGTTGACCGACCTGGAGGAGCAGCAGAAGGAGCAGCGCCGGCGCAGCGCGCTGCCGCCCTGGAACTCGCTCGAGCTGACGATGATGCGCGAGCAGGGCGCCCCCTGCGGTTGCACCGTCGATCCGCTCGAGCGGACCCAGCTCAAGGTCTCGGTCGCGGGCGCCTCGATCTCCTTCCCCACCGACGAAGGCGAGTGGTGGATCAAGCCGGCGGCCTGGCCCGACGACGCCAGCGAGTGGACCGACGAGATGCACTCGGCGATCTTCAACTACCTCCCCTTCGCGCGCGGGGACGAGGTGCAGATCCGGCTGCAACGCAACGGCGGCGACCCCGCTCCTCCGCCCGGGGACCCCTCGATCAAGTCCGTCTCCCAGCTGAGCTCGCTCCCGCCGAGCCCGGGCGACCGGTTCATCGTCGCCGACACCGCCTATCTAACGGGCCAGTACGCCCCCAGCCACGGCGGCACGACCAGCGGCCTGCCGCTCTGCCGAGGCCAGTGGGTGGGTCACTCGACCGAGACGGACTCGACGGGGAACACCAAGGCCGTGTGGCAGAAGGTGGCCGGGACCCCCGTCCTCTTCGCCGGGATCTGCGCCAAGGTGTCCAGCTACGCCTTCGGCAGCAAGAAGTCCACGACGACCGGCGTCGAGCGCCCGGTCTCGATCAGCGTCAGCTGGGACGAGAACGAGCGCCTCTCGCTGCCGAGCGAGCCCTTCCGGCTCGACGCTCCGGACACGCTCTACAAGCTGCTCAAGGACCTCGCGACGGCGGGGCAGCAGTCGCCCGCCTTCTTGACCCTGGCGGCGAAGCTGACCGGCCAGCCCCCCGCGGAGAAGCAGCCCCGCTACCCCGTGGCGCCGGTCTCGATCCGCAGCGCGGTCTCGACCCGGACGCACAGCTCGGAGTCGAGCTGGCAAGACGCCCACGCTCACGTGGTCGACTTCGGCGGCGCGGCGCCGGGCAGCGAGCGGGGGATCCAGCTGCGGGCGGTCCGCACGGCCCAGTGGGACCCGGGTCTGCGCAAGCGCAAGCATCGCTACACGATCCACGAAGAGGTCACGCTCTACGCGGTCCTGAACGCCTTCGCCCCCGACCGGATCCGCTGCGTCGTCCACAGCCTGCTCTTCGACGTCGACGGCGGCTACGCGCAGGAGTTCTTCATCGAGCGCGGCGCCCTCGAGGGCGAGGTCAAGGTCAAGCTGGCCCGCGCGACCAAGCTCAAGGCCGACAAGCGGGTCCCGCTCAGCGAGCGGAACCTCGCCGACGAGAGCGGGACCGCGCAGCTGGAGGGGATCGGGACCGAGTACGACCTGACCCGGGAGCTGGTCCACCTCGAGGTCGTCAGCACACCCGACGTCCACGTGGCCAAGGCGCTGCGCGGCGAGCCCGAGGGCTTCCTGAAGCTGGTCAAGAAGCGCAAGAAGTTCAAGGGCTACAAGGTCGAGCGGCCCACCCAAGAGTCGGGCGAGCTCGATTCGACCTACCAGGGCCGCCTCAAGCAGTGGCGCATCGACAAGGACGACTACGAGGTCCGCAAGCTGGGGCGACGTCCGATCCGCGTCGAGGGGGAGGGCCCGACGGAGTTCGACGCGCGCCTGCTCTCGTGGGAAGAGGGGGAGCTGAGCAAGGGGGGCAACGAGGCCAAGAAGATCGGCAAGGCCTGCGACCTCTCGTTCGAGGTCACCCTCCCGCGCGTGTCCTTCGCCAAGGAGGGGCCCTTCGTCGACCCGCCCAAGGCCAAGCGCGAGACCGTGCTCGAGTGGGTCGAGCGGGTCACCAAGGGCAAGAAGAAGGTCAAGGCCGTGTTCGGCAAGGGCGACCGCGTCAAGCTCGCGCTCGAGCTCGACGCGCCCGCCCCGCAGGGCGCCAAGGTCGAGGTCGTGTGCCTGGCCTTCGGCGGACAGCAGGTCGTCGAGATCGGGATCCCGCGTGACGCGACCTACCACGAGCACGAGCTCGACATCGTCGACAGCTACGGCTGGCGGCCGCTCAAGCTGACCGTGCGCGGCGTGCCGCGCACGGGCCTGACCGACGGCTGGGACTCGATCTACATCGTGGCCTGCGACCTGCCCTCGGTCTATCTGCCCAAGCCGCTGGAGCTCGAGGAGGACGACCCCTCGGTCATGCCCGGGGTGAGGCGCTTCACGGGCCAGCACGACTGGATCACGCCCGCGGGCCCCTACGCGCACCACGACCGGGCCACGGTCGTGGTCCGGCTGACGGAGCCGGCCGGGAGCGAGGGCGCCAAGGCCAACCTGACCTGCAAGGCCTTCAACCAGGACTACGCCGTCGACTTCGCCCCCGGCGCGGACCACGCCCAGGTCGAGGTCGAGTTCGGTAAGAAGCCCAAGAGCCCCAACCAGTTCCTGCAGCTGGTGGCGGTCGAGGGCTGCGTGGCGGGCTTCGGGCGCACCCTCCCGATCGAGGTCTTCCCGCAGCGCAGCGTCTACTTCCCGCCGAGGGCTTGCCTCGCGCCCGCGGGGCCCTTCGTCGAGAACGACCACGCGACCTTCTCGATCATGATGTTCCCCGAGGCCCCGGCCGGGGGCGCCAAGGTGACCCTCAAGGGGCCCTTCCCCGACGAGCCGCTGGAGTTCGAGCAGGGGCAGTGCTTCCTGGCCAAGACGGTCCAGCTCAAGCGCGAGGCCGAGGCGCCGCAGGTCGTCGAGCTCGAGCCCGTCGAGGGCTGCGCGCTCGGCAACTTCACCTCCTTCGAGCTCGTGGTCCGCAAGCCGGAGCTGCGCTTCGCGCCCCAGCTCTTCTTCCCCGAGGCCCAGGCGCGGGTCGGCGAGGAGATCTCGGTCGCCCTGCGCCTGCTCCACCCGGCGCCCGGGCCCAAGCCGCCGGACAAGAAGGCCCTCGACGAGCTGCGCGCGGCCGTCAAGGAGGCCGAGCAGGAGACGGCTGAGGCGGGCAACGAGATGGGCTTCGCGACGCTCTTCGGCGAGCTCGACCCCGACCACGCCGAAGAGATGGAGCAGCGCCGCGTGGACGCCGAGCAGGCGCTCAAGGACGGCGAGAAGCTCTACCAGGGGACCGACTACGGGGCGAAGGTCACGCTCCGCTGCGACGCCTTCGTCGAGCCCGAGGTCGAGGGCTACTTCATCGCCGGCGCGACCGAGCTGCAGATCCCCGTTCGGCTCAAGCCCGAGGAGACCCTCGCGGACGCTGAGCAGACGATCGAGATCCTGACGGCCAAGTGCGACCGGCTCGAGGTCGGCAGCCCGGCCGAGGCCAAGTTCACCCCGATCAAGTCGCCCTACGTGTGCTTCGCCAAGCCCGCGATCGTGCCCGGGCTGGGGGTCCACACCACGGGGCGGGCGAGCGACGAGGTGGTCTATCAGGTCGGCCAGACCGCGACGCTCAGGATCACCTGCGAGGAGCTGCCCGAGCAGTCCTTCCAGGTCCAGGTCCGCAGCCCCGCCTTCGGCGGCAAGGTCTACCTGGCCCAGCTGCGCAAGCCCAAGGGCCACAAGCCTGGGGTCGCGATCGACGGCCAGAAGAAGGTCCGCAAGCTGATCCCGACCGCCGAGATCGAGGTGACCTTCACCCGCGGGATCGAGGACGGGGGCAACGCCAAGCCGCAGCGCTCGATCCCGATCGAGCTCGTCCCGCCGCGCGGCTGGCGCCGCTCGCTCCCCGACCAGGACGAGCCGCTCTGCGAGCTCGAGGTGTGGGTGCTGGCCCCGAGCGCCGAGACGAGCTGCCCCTACGAGACGGAGATCGACTCGAGCGGGCAGGAGGTCGTCAACTGGCTCGACCCCTACGTGGACCCCTGCAACCTGCGCAAGGTGCTCCTGGTCGAGTTCCACGGCGACCTGGCCCCCGACCCGCTCACGGCGCCCGCCCCGCCGCCGCCGCCGCCCGACCCGACGGACCCCAACGCGGAGCCCGCCCCCGAGACCCACGAGCCCAAGGTCGGCACCCGTGAGACCAACCTCGACGTGGCCAAGGGCGCGAGCGCGCTGATCCCCTCCAAGCGCGGCCCCTTCGAGCTGGTCCGCCGCGAGTCGGACGCCGACGACCCGGCCCTGGCGCTGGTCTACAAGCCCGGGCAGCCGCCGGTGCTCCAGGTGATCGCTGGGCGCCAGGCTGGCGCCGCGTTGGACTCCAAGTTCCACGCGACCCACCTCTCGGTGCAGCTCCCGCGCGCCAAGTGGTGCCGCCACCAGTACGAGGAGATCCGCAAGGTCAAGCTGCCGCTGCAGCAGAAGCTGCTCTCCGCCCTGCGCGCGCGGCTCCCGCTCGAGGCACAGCAGGCGCTCGGGCCGGACGTCGCGACGACCGAGGTCGTGCTGCGCCACCACCCGGTGGTGAACCTCCGCGCCCGCAAGGCGACCAAGTTCGGGGTCGGGAAATACAGCGGCTGGAAGTTCGTCTACCCGCCGCCGCCCGACGTGCGCCCCAGGGTCGGCCTCGAGGACGACCTCCTCTTTCCGCATCCGACGAGCGAGCACCAGGGGACCGACGTCGAGGTCGCCCAGCTCAAGCCGGGCGAGGACGAGACCACCGAGAAGGGCTACGCGACCGCCACGACCTTCACGCTCGAGCCCCAGGAGCAGCTCTATCAGTTCATGAGCCGGATCTCGGCCCCGCCCCTGCCGGTTCCGAGCCTGGTCGAGGCGCTCGGCCCCGTGGACGACGCGCTGGCGCGGCTCAACATGGGCCCGGTCAGCCAGAACGTCCAGCTCATCGACGACGTGGTCGGCGGCTACAACACGGGCGCGGAGACGGTGAACCAGGGGCTCGCCGACTGGGCGATCACGGACCCGCAGACCGGCGGCGAGATCGACATGGCGGCTGGGTTCGACCCCGCCACCGGCACCTTCTGCAACTTCCCCCTGGCGCGGATCCTCCAGTTCGTCAGCTTCTTCGCCAAGCCGAAGCAGTATCTGCTCAGCGTGCGCAGCTGCGGCGAGCCGGACATGGACGCCGACCAGCCGGAGCAGCCGACCGAGGACCTGCAGTGCCTGGTCGAGGTGTTCCCCTCGGACGAGTTCAACCTGACCTACAAGTTCCAGCCCTTCCCCGACACGATCAACCTGGGGGTGGACGGGCGCTACGTCGACGGGCAGAGCGGTGAGCTCAAGGCCTGGACGGACAACGAAGGTCACGACCAGTTCCAGGAGGAGCGCGCCGCGGAGCGGGAAGCGAACGACGAGGCGCTGCAGAACCACCAGGACGCGCACGACGCGCAGCACGAGGCGGACGTCAACAGCGGGAGCTACGACCCGCGCAGCGACAGCGGCAGCGTCTACAGCGACGAGCAGAACCAGCAGCTCGATCGGATCGTCGACAACTTCCAGGCGACGTCGATGCGCAACACCGACGTCGAATACCGCGCCGAGCTGACGATCCCCAACCAGCAGGAGCTCGAGACCCGCTACGGCCAGCCGCCCAGGCTCGAGAAGTCGGGCAAGCTCGACCCCGACCAGCCCAGCGACAACAAGGTGGGGAGCGTCCTCGAGTACGCCTACCGGGACGTGCTCAAGGGCAAGAAGCCGCGCGAGCGACCGGAGGAGGACGGGACCCACGGGGCCGTGCCGGCCGGCGCCGCCCCGGGCTGGAAGCCGCCCAAGGACCCGGGCGAGACCCACGCCCTCAAGACCAAGGTCTTCGAGCCGGTCGGCTACGGGCCGACGGCCCTCGGGCCGATCCCGCCCGAGGATCACCCGCCTCCGCCCGAGGACCCCTGGGCGCAAATGATGGGCGTGTGCTCGCAGCGCGTCGACGAGCGCAACGCCTGGCAGCAGGAGAACCTCGGCAACGCCGGCGACGACATGGTCGACTTCGGGATCGACCAGACGGGTCAGGCGGTCAGCCGCGGCACCGACACGGTCGGCGCCGCGGACGACATCGTGAACGCCCGCGACGCGGGCGACGTCGGCGACGTGATCAATGACACCTGGAGCGCCGCGACGGTCTCGCTGACCAACAACGGCCAGGTCGACGACGCGCTCCAGAAGATCTCCGACGGGATCCTGGTCGGGCTCAACACGGCCCGCTGCTTCCTCGAGCTCTTCACCCGCCTGGGAGACATCAACCTCTCCTACGGGTTCGGGGTTCGCTTCGAGGTCGCCTTCCTCGAGGGGGCCATGACCGCCTACTGGGGCTTCAAGGAGTCCCAGGCGGGCGACTACGCCGACCCCAGCAAGGCGTCGCTGCAGAAGAAGGTCTTCCCCTGGTACGCGCTCTGGGTGGACCTGATCCTGCTCTCGCTTCGGTTCATGATCGACTTCGGAGCCAAGGCCTGCTTCGGCTGGCTGCGCTTCGAGCTCGTCGTCTATCTGCGGATCCAGCTCGACGCCTCGGTCAAGTCGGGCTTCGAGCGCCGCGGCCCCGACTCGATCCTGCCCGCCTGGTGCGACACCTGGTGGATCGCCAAGGCCCGCACCGACCTCGGCCTGCGCCTGGTGCTCGTGTCCGAGAACATCTGCAGCGCCGACGCCGCGATCAAGACCGGCCTCGAGCTGCGCTTCCGCTTCGCGCTCCCCGACGTGGCCGACGTGACGAAGAAGGCCCGCAAGCGCTCGGGGCGCGCCACCGGGCGCTTCGCGATCGAATACGAGGTCCACTTCCCGGGCGTGGTCGTGGTCCTCAACGCGCGGATCCTGAGCGGGATCAAGGTCATGAAGACCTGGACCCTGATGGAGGGCAACCCGCCCCAGCTCCCGCTCAAGCGGGGGATCTTCCCCAACAGCGCCAGCAAGTCCTTCTGGAACGCGCGGCAGTGCCTCAAGCAGGGCTGGAACAAGATGCTCCACCAGAAGCGACGGATCATGCGGCGGGTCGAGCAGTGGCAAGACCTGCAGCTGGCCATGGTCAGCGCCTCGGGGCAGCGCAAGCGCGACGGCTCGCCGCAGTACCCGCTGACGACCGTCGCGCCGGGGCTCTTCTACACGGGCGACCCGGACGACCAGGAGACCCGCCAGTGGTGGGAGGCCAACCAGGACAAGTGGCTCGAGCAGTGGGCCGCCTGCCGGCTCTCCTTCTCGCGTGAGGCCCACAAGGTGCGTCGCTACGGACAGAACCGCACCTTCGCGCCCAAGTTCGTGCCGCGCACCCGCAAGCACCTCGGCAACGCGCTCGCCCACTACTGCGAGCGCGTGGAGGACCTGATCGAGCGCAAGCTCAAGCCGAGGCTCCAGGCGCTCAACGAACGGGCGGCGCTGCTGCAGGAGTTCGAGCAGCAGCTCGAGGACGAGGAGGCCAACGCGGATCAGGCCGAGAAGCCGACCAGCGACCTGATGAAGGCGATCAAGACGCTGGAGGGGAGCGACCCCGTGCTCAACTGGAGCCAGCACCTGGGCAACCGCCCGCTGGACCTGCTCGACAAGTACTTCCTGCGGATCGGCTACTACTACCCGCAGCGGGAGGCCTGGTAGTGCGCCGGCGGACCTTCTACGTACTGGAGTGCGAGGCCGAGGGCTGCGTGGTCGAGCTCTTCCTCAACGACCAGCCCGTCGAGCGCCGGGGCGAGGGGCCCGGGCTGGGCAAGTTCTACAACGGCCAGTGCAACCACGAGCTGGTGCCCGGCGAGAACGAGCTGACCCTGGTGATCTCCCCCGGCCCGACCCCGGCGAGCACCCTGCGCGCGCGGCCCGAGCGGCCTGGGCGCGCGCGGCGGCTCTCGATCCGGCGCAACGAGCAGCCGGCGCCGGCCCACGCGCGCTGCAAGCTGACCCGCTACCTCGAGCACGAGGTGATCGGCAGCCCCGCTGGCGAGCTGCTCCTCGACCTGAGCTGGGAGCTGGAGCCGACCGAGGAGCGCCACTGGCCGCAGGTCGTCTCGGCCTCGGTCGACCTGGGCGAGCTTTGGGGGCGCTGGGCCTGGCAGGACGCCGAGCCGCTCACGCTCGACGAGCAGACCCGGGCCGAGGTCAAGCGCTTCCTCGAGGACCTGCACGCCGCGCTCAGCGACAAGGACCTCGACCCCTTGATCGAGCGCAGCCGCACGCGCGTGGCCGAGATCAGCCGCGCCTACGAGCTCCCGGCGGGCCAGAAGGAGGAGGAGGTGCGCCAGAACGCGCGCTTCTTCCAGGAGCAGGAGGGCTGGGGCATGCAGCCCTTGGACTGGGAGCAGGCCGACCTGCGCCTCTGCGGTCGGCGGCGCCTGATCGAGTGCGTGGCTCAGGACGGCATGTCGCTCTTGCGGGAGCTGCCGCGCGGGGAGCACGGGGTCGTCAACTCCTGGCCGCTGTTCCTGGCCAAGATCGACGGGCGGCTCGAGATCGTCCGCTAGCCTGGATCCTGCACGAGTCCGAGCTTGCGAGGACCGTGCAGGGCCAGGCTAGCCCCAGGCGAAGCCTGGGGACTGGGC
>MDTG01172511.1_pt1 | contig 16362 bp, 17 predicted proteins | sample 811421 | NCBI WGS metagenome assembly MDTG01 (sample SAMN05326645, study PRJNA326480) | marine metagenome | isolation source: seawater | place: Pacific Ocean: South East | collected 2011
CTTCTTCTGCCGCTTCTTCTGCCGCTTCTTCTGCCGCTTCTTCTGCCGCTTCTTCTGCCGCTTCTTCTGCCGCTTCTTCTGATGCTTCTTTAGTAGCTCCTTCTGCCACTTCTTCTGCCTCTGGACCAATTTTTTTAGCTAAATTTTTAACAAAGTTTAACCCATAAAACCCAACAGAACCATATGCCGCCCATTTAATTAATTGATCAGGACATTTTTTTATTCCCAAAGTACTACATACCATCATACCCAATGTACCTACTGTTAATTTAAATAAATTAACAATTGCTTTTAATATACATTTAATAATATTTTTATTTTTAATATAACATTTAATCATATAATATGCTAATATTAGAAAAATAACTGATAAAATAATATAGGGTAATTTACTAAAAAATTCTAATATATTCATCATATATATAAATATAAATATAAAATATTAGAAAATAATATAAATAAAAAATATTTAAACAAATAACTGATACTTCCATATAATTAATCCTATATATTAAGCTGCTACCACTTCCAAAGCATCCATTACTATATCCTCAGCTATATCCTCGACAAGGTCATCAATTATGTCTTCAGTGATTTCCTCTAATATTTGTTTAGAAATATCATCTGCAACCTCAGTATTTATTTCTTCTATCATAACATCAGAAAGCTCACCAGTGGTATCTTCAACAGTCTTATCTATTGTTTCTTCCACCACTTCTTCTGTTATATTAGTTGTTGTGTTTGTTACCATTTTTTTTATTAAAAATTCCCCACTCTTAATATAACCAATACTAGCTATTCCTTTTGACAAGAATTTTAAATAAGGTTTAATATCATTATATTTGATTTTGGTATTATTTTTCTTTAAAATTTTATTGTATTTATATTTTGTTTTTAATACAGTTATACCTATTAAGCCTTTAAATATATTATTATAATTGGTAATAACTGATTTAATACATTTTTTTATATTTTTTTTTGTTTTTATGTTTTCATTTTTAATACATGAAATAATATCACTAATTATTTTTGATATTATAATTAAAAGTAATATTAAAAATATATTAAATATAATTGATAATATCATAAATTTTTATATATATATATATATATAAAAATGATATTAAATATTATAGTTTATACATTTATTTTATTAATAATTTGGATTGTTATAATAAATGATGATATTTTTCTAAATAAAACTTATATGGGGGATATAATAAATAATATAAAAACAGACATTAAAAACAAAAAAACAAAAAAAAAAGTTTCTCCAGAAGTAATAGCTGATCCTGATATGAGACCTTTACCCTTCTTGACGCTCAAAAAAATAGAAAAAAAAATAGATGGAAAAAAAAATAAGAATTATGATAAACTAATGTTTTGTAAAAATAAAGCAGATAAGAATATTATATTAAAATTAAATAAATATAAAGATAGGTTAGGAGTATATACATGGCTAAAAAAGTGTATGAATTCTAGTAAATATTTAGACCCCAGATTAAAAACTCGTTGGAATAATGGAATAAAATTAATAAAGTATTTAATAAGTATAGAAAAAAATGAGGTAAAAAAAAATCAGCTGAAAAATGCTCTTGATATATTAAATCAAATCAAACCAAATAGTTTTGAACAATATTTTCGTATAGTTCCTTTAAAAGTAGGAAATTATGAATATAAACCCTCAAATTTATTTCTATTATCAGATCCATTAAATCAAAAAGAAATAAAAATATTAAATAGAATTTTACATGGTAATGAAAAAAACAAGGAATTATATATAAAACAATATCCTTTTATGGGAAGAGCTATAATATTAACTTGGAATAAACCCGGAGAAGGTAACTTATTAGAGAAATCTATAAAATATTTGGATAAGTATACAGGAGGTACAGCTTTAGATGCTATTAATTTGGGTGATGATGTTTTAAAAGGTGTTAATACTAGTATTGATGATTTTTTAGATGGTAATCCTTCAGAAGGTTTAAAAGATTTCTTTAAAGAATCAGGTAAAGGTGCATTAAAAATTCCTGAAGATACATTATCACTTATGAAAGATCTTAAAACCTTACGTCATAATGCTGGAGATAAGGCTATAGATGCTATTATGCCTAAGGGTGAGGTTAGGGAAGCTATAAAAAAAATGGCTTATATTGGTCCGGATGTTTTATTATCAGGCCCTGAAGCTGGAGCAAATATAAGTAAAGCTACTATTGAACTTCTTATTCATGGTGATCCAAAATCAGCCGGAAAATATATGAAAGCAGCCGGAATGGTCTTTGTAGATACGGGTAAGGAGATTGTAGATACGGGTAAGGAGGTTTATGGGGGTGTAAAAGATTTTTTTGGGGGAATATTTTAAAAGGTGTTAATACTAGTATTGATGATTTGATAAATGTTTTCCTAAATAACTTTTGCCACTACAAGGTAGTCCAATTAAAATAATTTTTTTATAAGATTTAAAAAATTTATTTTTCAAATCTATTTTTTCAATATTCATATTTTTTATATAGAATATATTAAATTATTATTATATCATTATTTATTTTATTTATCATACCTAATTTAGACATATCAAACCAAAATCGTTCATATGTTTTATTAACACAATTACAATCTGAAATTATTAATTTATTCATAAATTGATTTAATAATGAAAAACACATCGAAATTCTGTGATCATTATGAGAATTAATATATAAATCGTTTAATTTTTGTTTATAATGGCCTTCTATATGTAATTCTATATTATCTTTATTTTTTATTTTTTTTATATTAACACCAGCTTCTTTTAAGTATTTATATAAAATATCTACTCTATTAGATTCCTTTAAATTTTGATTATTAATATTTGTTAATTTAGTAAATCCATTTGATAATGATGCTAAAATAGCTATGCTTAAAAAAGTATCAGATGAATCCATATCTATTGTACCAATACCATTCAAAACTCCATTGTAATTAAATATCTTTGTACCATTGATGTTAGAATTTATAGTAAAATTACCAAATTTTTTTATTAATTCAGTTGAGAAGTACAAGTCTCCTTGATTATTATTTGATTTTAGATTAGGTATATATAAATTAATTTTATTAAGAATTGAATATATGATAGGATAGTTACATGATGTAGCATCGCCCTCTATTTCATATATTTTTGGATTAATATATTTTTTATTATGAACTATAAATTTTTTAGGAAATCCATTATTATTATAAATAATTTCAAAATCTATATTAAATTTTTTCATTATTTTTAATGTCATTTTTATAAATTTTTCTGATACAATATTATTTAATATATTAATTTTTAACCCATTTGGCATAGAAGCACCAATCATCAATAAACCAGATAAATATTGACTTGATAATGAACAATCTAAATTTATTTCATTTAGTAAATTATATTTAGTGCCTATTATTTCTATATCTTTATTATTATTATAATATATATTCATACCAAATTCTTTCAAAGATGATATTAAATGATTTATAGGCCTTTTTTTCATTCGTTCATCACCTTTAATAATACATTTACCTTTCCTTAAAATTAGCAATAAACAAATTAAAAATCTAATTGATGTTCCTGAATTTCCTATATATAAATTTTTTATTTCTTTAAAATTTAATTCTATAGGATAAGAATCTATTCCATTAACAATAATATCATTAGAAAATATTTTAATATTAAAACCTAATTTTTTTAATGATTCAATCATATGAATAGTATCATCTGAAAATAAAGCATTTTTTATAATAGATTGTCCTCGTCCTAATGCTGATAAAATTAAAACTCTATTTGTAGCGCTTTTAGAGGAAGGGGCAATATAAGTAATAAATTCAGAATTTGGATTAATTATATTTTTATGTGTTATAATTCTATCTGATTTAATACATTCTATAATTTGATTTAATGTATATTTTTTTGTATAAGATTTACCAATATCTTCTATTAAAATTATATTATTATCTTTTTTATCATTATTTAAATATTTTATAATATCTTCTATATCTATTGAATTTTTTAATTTAATTGGTAATTTATAATTTTTTAAACATTGTTTAATTTTAGATCGAATATTTATAGGTACTATATATTTATTATTTTCTTTTAATGATAATTCTAATACCATACCAATCGAAATAGCAAATCCATGTTTTAATTTGTTTACATATTCGATAATATGGCCAATTGTATGTCCAAAATTTAAATGCGATCTTGAGCAACCTATATTTTTTTTTTCATAAATATCATCTTTAACAATTTTTAATTTAGTTAAAGATGTCAATTTAATAATTTCAAATAATAGATTTTTATTATTTAAAACACTATCTATATTATTTTTAATTAATATATTCCATAAATCTATATTATTAATAATAGCAGTTTTGATAATTTCAGCAAAACCATTAATAATTTCAACTTCTGGCAATGATTCTATAAAATCTAAAAATATTAATATATTTTTTGGTTTATAAATAGATCCTATCATATTTTTACCATAAGAGTTATTGATACCATTTTTGCCGCCAATACTAGAATCTACCATAGCTAAAATTGTTGTTGGTATTTGAATAAAGTCTATTCCTCTTTTATAAGTAGATGCTACATAACCAACTAAATCACCTACAACACCACCTCCAAGGGCGATTAAACAAGAATTTTTTCTTTTTATATTATTTTTAAACATATAATTTTCTATTTCTATTTTAGTTTTAATATTTTTTGATTTTTCACCATTTTCTATATAATATACATAACATTTTATATTTATATTTGAACAATATTTTTCTATAATATTTATTTTAGATTTATATATATCATATACAATATTATCAGTTATTATTACAATTTGTTTATATTTATTTATTATATTTAAATCTATTAATTTAGATAAATCATCATTATAATATTTTAATAGTTGATTCATATTATTAAAAATATATATAATTTTATAATATTTTTGTATATAAATTGAATATAAATTTTAATATATATTTACTTATTTATCCATTCCCCTATTTTTGTTTGATTACCATATATTTTGTCACCTTTCTTTACTAATAATTTTACATTATTTACTGGTAAATATATATCTATTCTTGATGATAATTTTATCATACCCATATAATCACCTTGTTTTACTTTTTTATTTATTTTTGAATTATTTACTATTCTTCTAGCAACCATACCTGCTATTTGTACCACACGTATTTTTCCATTACTATTTTTTATTTCTGTTATATATTTTTCATTATAATCTGATTTTTCTAATATATATGCTAAATTAAATTTACCAGTTTTATATTCAGAATGAGTTATTATTCCATTTATAGGATACCATTGAATATGAACATCAAATATAGATAAAAATACTATTATTTTATAATAGTCTCTTTCTTTTATTATTTTTACTATTTTTCCATCACTTGGAGATAATATATTCATATTATCTTTGTTTTTTATTATTCTATTTGGAAAACGATAAAAATACATTAATAATAGTAATAGTAATAAACAACCATATGTTAATATTTTATAATTATATAATATACATAATACTAATATTATTATTATTATAGTTGATAATAAATAAGATTCTGTAAATAATAATGTCCTCATAATATTATATTTTTAAAATTATAATTTAATAATTTTAATTTTATTAATTAGTAAATCTAAACATGTATATAAATTGAATATATAAATTGAATTTATATATTAATAATATTAATTACATATTTTCTCTATAAATTTTTATATTTCATATGAATAAATTACAAATTATTAGTAATGATTGTGAGAATTATAATTATAATAATAATTATAATATTAATGATTTGATGTTACTATTAGTAAAATTTGAAAATTATATAGAGATATTAAATAATATTAGAAGACAAAGTATAAGAAAAAATCAGTATCCTAAAGTGAATCCTTATATAAATTCTTATAATTATAATATATTAAAAAAAAAACTATATAAAATTATAAAAGATATAAAAAAAAAAATTCAAATAGAAGAATTTATGGATATTCGAATTCAAATTTATAATAATTATAAAACTATTAATAATTATAAAGTTGTTTATTAATATTTTAAATTTTTTTTTTATTAATTAAGATGCTATTTAATATATTACTTATATAGTTTTTATTAGAATTTCCTATACTAAAATATAATAATAAATAAAATAGAATAAATTCTATTAAAGTAACTTTTAGTAAATTCATTATATAAAATAATCCTAATAATTGAATTACTAATAATAACTGCATAAAATTATTATTATTATTTTTTGTTAATATTATAGAATATATTATAACAATAAATAACATAATCAATATTAGATTATATTTATTTTCATTAATATTAGGTGGATAATATTCATTTAAACCTTCTTGTTTACCAGTTACACCAGACCAACCTTTAGTTTTATAATTTCTAACAGAAGAGTCACATTCCCACCCAACACCCATATTCCCTGTATAATCAAATAATGAATCACCATCTTCTAAAATTACTATTTTATTTGGATTCCAAGTATAACCATTATCCATAGTAACATCATTACCAAATCCACCAAATCTAAACCATATACCTGGTTTAGGATAAGTTGCATGTGTTTTAAGTGCACTATATACTATAGGTCTATTTTTTTTAAATTTTATTATATTATCATTTGGATAATATATCTTACCATCTGAATGAGCTGCTAAATAAATATTTTCTATTTTATAATTATTTATAGAAGGTATTGATTGTAATTTAGATTCAGTTTTCTGAATATTATCATACTTAAGTTTGATTGTTATATGTTCACTATCCGAAAAATGATCTTCTATTTTTATTATATTAAATAAAATATTTGTTGTACCATTATATCCATAAAAAAACCCATAACTTATATATAGATTTAATGGATTTTCTTTATCTTCTGTTATTGTTACATAATATGGTACATTATTACAATTAGAATTACCTAAAAATATTGATTTTATTTTTGGATCTACATTATCTAATAAATTACTCATCCATAATTTATTACATTTATAATTATTAGGTTGCATATAATCTGATATACCTTTTTTTGATTTTGTATATTGATTAAATATATAAGGTATTCCATAATTTGAATTACTATCATCCTTTTTTATAAGTTTAATAGGCAATGGTTCTTTAAATATTCCATTTTTATCTACATTTATAATATCTGAATATTTTATATAATCTTCTATATTTATAGGAAAATATCTTTCATCTTTATGTAATTTTACAATAGGTCTAAATTTCATTGCTAAATCATATTTAAATGATTTTGATAATTTTATATTAGACATTTAATATATCTATATATATTAAATTGATTATTATTATTTATATAAATTGAAATTAATCTTTATATTTTTATATTAATATATTTTATTAAATTAATAATTTATGGTAGATATAAATACTATTGAATGTCCTATATGTTGTTTGAATTATAATAAAAGTAAAAGAATAAAAATAACATGTAATAATTATATTGATAATAAAAATGTGTGTAATTATAGTTGTTGCCGGCTATGTATGATTACATATTTTAAAACTTCAAATATAAATATTCCTCATTGTATGTGTTGTAAAAAAAAATGGAGTTATGATTTTTTAATTAATAATTTTACTCAAAAATGGATAAAGGAAGATTATAAAAATATGAGAAAAATTGTTTTATTTGAAATCGAAAAATCTAAAATGATACATGATCAAGATACTGCTAAAAGGTATAAAAATATTCCAAATCTTAAAAAAGAGAATAAAGAATTACATAATCAAATTAGATTATTATATGATAAAATTGATTATAATGAATTTATGATTAGACATGGTAGAAATATGACTGAACCTAATGACCGAAGAAGTAAAAACAAACCTAAAAAAACATTCATTAGAAAATGTATTATGCCAGATTGTAATGGATTTTTATCTACAAAATGGAAATGTTCATTATGTGATATTAATGTTTGTAATAATTGTTTTGAAATTAAAAATAATAATCATATTTGTGATAAAAAAGTTCTTGAAAATATTCAATTAATTATAAAAGATACTAAACCATGCCCCTCGTGTGGTGAAATGATTCATAAAATTGATGGATGCGATCAAATGTGGTGCCCATCATGTAAATCAGCTTGGAGTTGGAGATCGGGTATTATTGTAACTGGTAAAATTCATAATCCTCATTATTATGAATATCAAAGACAAATAAATAATGGTGAAATCCCTAGAGATATAGATGATATTGTGTGTGGTGGTCTTCCTAGATGGAATTATTATAGACATAAAATTGAAGATAAATATATTTTAAATAATATTGAAATTATATATAGAAATATTCTTCATTTTCAAGATATATATATTTTACCATTAAGACGCGATATTGATTACTTAAATAATAACAAAAGATTAAGAGTTTATTTTATGCTCGGAGAAATTGAAGAAATATATTTTAAAAATGAATTAATTAAAAAAGACAGACAATTAAATAAAAATATATCTATTTTACAAGTATATGAATTATATAATAATATTATTATTGAAAATCTTATAAATATGTATAATAAACCAGATAATATAATTAATTATATACATTTATCACACGAAGTAAGAAGATACTCTAATAAATTACTTGCTGATATAAGTATAAAATACAATTTAACTACTAAATATATTAATGAAGATTTTGAATTACAATCTATAAAATATTCAAAAACATTATATAATGAAAAATTTGGTTAATTTGAAAAATTAATTATATAGTTGTATATAAAGTCTCATATATTATATTAAAAAAATTAAAAAAATTAAAAAAAAAATAAGTAAATATATAGAGTAAAAGAAACAACAAGTCTTATCATATACTTTGTTTCTTATTACTATATTTTTTTTTATTTTTATAAGCTATCATTATAAAATTCATCATCATAAAAATAATCAATATCATTATAATCTAATAACATATTATTATTTATTGTTAAATTTGGTGTATTTGGGGGTATAGTCATATTACTATCATTTTCTATTTCTATATTATATGATTCAGAACACATATATCTCATTTTAGTTGTTATTAATTCTATATTCTTATCATCATTTTCATTTGTCATTGAAATACTGCTACTCATTTGAGATAAAGCTACTGGTAATAAATCAATATCAACATCTAAACAATTCTTATTTGTTATATTTAAGTCATTTTTTAAATTATGTTTACCAGTCACTCCTAATGTTATTAATTTATTATTTATATTTGATTGATAATTTTTTAATGTTTCATTATATAAATTTTTATTTATTCTACTTGATGTATCTTCACCATCAGTATATAGAACTATATAATTATTATTACTAATTATATTTTTATTATAATTATTAGAATATTTATAGTTATTTATATTAGTTATTATATTATAAAGAGTATCTCTTAAAGAAGTCATACCTGAGCATTTATATTTTGATTTGGGGAAATCATTAATAACATTATTTGGTTTTGCATATTTAATTATTGATTTACATTTATCATTAAATGTATATAATGAATAAATATATTTTTCTGAATCAAATTCGGAAATAAAATTTATAAATGAATTATATATATCTTTTTCATATTTTCTCATTGACCCAGATGAATCTATACAAATTATAATATGTGTTTTTTTTAAATAACTAGTTCCTGAATTTAAATCTGATATTTGTGGGATAGTGCTAAGAACACCATTGGATAACTCTGGATTGTTATTCCCCCATAGAGGTACTTCATTTTTATATAATAAACTTAATTGATTACATAATTTTTTATTTTTATTGTATAAAATATCTGTATTTTTTCTTTTCATAATTTTAATTATATTATATTTAACATTATTATTATTATTTATTTAAAGTATTTTTATAGGGGCGGGACAAAAGTCCCGTACGTGGCACCCGAAGGGTGCCCCCTATTTATTTTATTCTTGTTTTTTTTCTTGTTCTAGTTTATAATTATATGCTACATATGATAAAAATAATATTATAAATATAAGAAAACCATAAAATAAAACATTTTCATTAGTTAAAACTTTGACTGCTCCTGCTCCACCAACCAGAAGTGGTAAACTTATAAATAAACCCATTGCTAATATTAACCATACTAGACTCATTAAAGCATTATCCTGTTTTGCTTTTGCTGTTTGATCTATTTCTGTTTTTAATTTATTTGCTATATCTTGTACAGAATCATTTTTTTGTATGCAATTTACTACAGCATCTGAATAATTCTCTTGTGAAACATTTAGATTATATAAATCAGCATTACCTTTACATGTAAATTTATTTATAGAAACCATATTAACTGAACAATTTTGTTTATATGTATTTACTACTTCATTACTTAATTCTGTTATTATATTTGTTATATTATTTGCTCTTGTTGATGCTGGATTTAAAGATAAATTTTGGGTTACTGATTCTGCTTTCTGTTTCATTTGTTTGTTTAATTCATCTTGTATTTTTGTATTAAAATTACCTGAACTAAAACCTTTTAAATCATATGTTAGACGATTTACTTGAGATATATTAGTATCATACATTTTACAATTACCACTAAATTCAACTATATTTGATTGATTACCTTTTGTATCTATTGATTGTATATTATCATTTACAACTTTTACCGAAAGTTTTGTTACTTCTTTTACTATATTTTCACTAGTAGTATTACCCATTTAATATTATATTATATTAAATAAAATTATTTATATAAAATATTATATAAATAGAAACTAAACTTAGTTCAGCACCTATACAAAGTAGGAAATTCTTTGTCCCTCTTTTATTTATGTTATTTCTATACCACGTTTTTTAAGTTCTTTATTATAATCAGTTTTTGTTAATTTATATCCCCAGTGTTGTAAAGTTTGGCGTATTGAAGGACTTATTGTTAAATCATCATATTTTTTATTCTTTTTTATTATTAATGTTATTAACCATTTACGGAATCTACCATTTTCACCTACTATTGCTTTCCATCTTTTTATTTGTCTTTCATCATCTGGACATCTTTTTCCTTGATAAAAATCACAATACCATTCAACCCATCCATATGGATGGTATTTTGTTATCCATTCTTTTTCTTCCCAAAATTCAAGTGTTGTTCCTACTTTTTTTTTATATTTATTTATATTTATATCATAATTTTCCCATTTATTTGTTAAATGTCTATCTGGTATATTTTTCCACCAACTTTTTGGATATTTTAAATGCTGATTCTTTAATTTTTTTTGTATTACGGATGAATAAATTGGTCTCCAATATGTTCCACCAAAACTACCTAATTCGAAAATTTCTCTTGGACTTAAATTTGGTTTAAATTCGGGATAATCATTAAATATATAATTACCATTTTTTTTTTTTGGTTTCATTATATTTATTATTTAATTTATATCTTTATATAAATATAATATATAAATTATAAAATATAAAAATGGATACATATAGTTTTGAAGTACCTTCTAAAATAATTTGGACTACTCATATTTTAATGGGTATTTACTTTTTAGTATTAGGTTGTTATATTATTATTAATAAAAAAATTGATTTAACTGATAATTTTCTTAAATATAATTCAATTATATTAATTATATTGGGAGCATTAGCATTTTTTTATCATAGTCATCTATATATATATTATACATATGGATAAAAATTGAACATATATATATATATTATTTTATAGATATAAATATGCTAAAATATAATAATTTATTAGAACCTTGTTATAATGGTGATATTATTGCTGTTAAAGAATTTTTAAATCTATTTAAATTACAGAAAATAATAAAAATAAAAGTTTATAGAGATTTATTATTGGAAAATACATTCTTATATAATAAAGAATATTTCTATAAAAATATATGGGAATATATATATTCATATGTTAATGAAGATATAGATATAGATTTTTATGATGAATGGGGATATACACCTTTAAATTCGGCTTGTTGGAATGGTAATGTTAAAATTGTTGAATTATTACTTAAAGCTGGTACTAATCCTAATTCTATATTAGAAAAACGATATGATGTAATTGATGAAGATACCCCTTTAAGATATGCTATTCATTTTGGTTATACAGAAATTGTTAAAATGTTAATTAAATCAGGTGCTAATATCAATCATTTAAATTCAATAGGTGCTAATGTTTTAATGTCTGCTAGTAGAAAAGGTTATACTCAAATTGTTAAATTATTACTTAAAGCTAATGCTAAAATAAATATACAAGATAAAAATGGATATACTGCTTTACATTATGCTAGTATAAATGGCCATATTAAAATTGTTCAAATGTTGATTAATGCTAATGCTAATCTTGATTTAAAATCATATTCAATGAATATGACTGCTTTAATGTTTGCTATTATTAAACATCATAATGTAATTGCTAAAATGTTGATTAAAGCAGGAGTTGATATCAATATTAAGAATAAAGCTGGTGATAACGCTTTAACCATTGCAAAAAAAAATTGTTATACTAAAATTGTTCAAATGTTGATTAATGCTGATGCTTAAAAGTAATATTTATTACTTATAAAACCAAATTAATCCATATTATGGGTTTAATCAAAACACTAAGTTGTATATTACCAGCATCTATCCAAAATAAATATTCACTATTAAATAGATTTTTTTTATTTCTTATTTTAATTATTATAATTTAATATATTTAATTAATATTTTATAAAAAAAAAAAATTGATTTTTTTATTAGTAAAATTAATTACTATCTATATTGGAAAACAAAAATGATTCTTTTTGATACTATCAAGGATAGTTATTTGCCATCATTAAAAGAGTTCGTTAATATTAAGAAAATTATTGATGTTGATAATATAGATGTATCATTTGCACAAATGTATTTAAATATCATGGAAACTCAGAATAAGAAAGATGAACTTTATGAATTTTTTCGTGTAAAATACTATTTCCCAAAAGTTATTTGGTATAATATTATCTTGGAATTTATGTCGGAGATTATTAATATCAATGAGCAAGATAGAAATAAAAATACTGCTTTGATGTATGCTGTTTATTATGGTAAAACAGAAATGGTGAAGATGTTTATTGGTGCTGGTGCTAATGTTAACATTCAAAATTGCCGTGGAGATACTGCTTTAATTTGTGCTAGTGCGGGGGGTAATAATTTTATCGTGCAGATATTGATTGATAATAATGCTAATGTTAACATTCAAAATTGCCGTGGAGAAACTGCTTTAATGCGTGCTATCGGTCTGGATAATACTTTTATCGCGCAGATATTGATTGATAATAATGCTGATGTCAATATTCAACGTAATGATGGATATACTGCTTTAATGAGTGCTAGTGGATTTGGTCATACAAACATTGTGGCGAGGTTAATTAATGCGGGTGCTGATGTCAATATGCGAGATTATTATGGAAATGCTGCTTTAAAGTGGGCGATCACCAGAGGGTATACTGAAATCGTGGAGATATTAAATGAGTAAGATGCCGAAGAGTTATACTAGGCAAGGGAAAAAACAAAAATAGAGACACCTAGTATTGAGGAGAACAGCATAAGGATGTGCTGTGCTGACAAAATAGGAAAAAAAAACAAGAGGCACCATTTTTAACCTCTTAAAAAAAAATACAAAACAAGAAAAACCAAAAAAAAAACAAAGATTTTTTTTTTGTAAAACTTAGGTAAATAAAAAAAATTGAATTTTTTTATTAGTAAAATTAAAAACAACAGCATTAAATTGCTTAGCAAATTTCGATATGGAACCAAATATTAGTAGTATTTACAAGAAGGTTAATGGAACGTTTCGCATTTTGGATAGTGTAACGTTAGGAGAGGATGGATTCTGTTATGTTGATTATTTTCCTTCTGAATCATGTAGTTCAAAGGAATCAAAAAAACCCACCAAGGATACTGAATGGGATATTATTGATTACAAGGACCTATTGAAAAAAAGTCAAATCGAATTGACATAAATATAATGGTCTATCTTAGGAAGAAGATCGTTGTTGAAGAAGAAGGGATATTTTTGAAAATTATGATGGTTTGTTTGTATATCAGCAAACTTGAAAACACTTCAAAATAAGGTTTTTTTTTATAAAACTTAGGTAATAAAAAAAAAGAAGAGAAGATGTTTTTTTTTATATAATTTATATAATTTATAGAAGACTTGTATTAAATTTTTAAATTATAGGGATAGGACTAAGTAGAAGTTCCAACCTTCGGTATTTCCTTCAACATAAAAATCATATAAATTAATTAATTTATATATATATATATATATATAAATGCCTATTAATTTTGATTTGGAAAATTTAAGACAAAAATATGATTGTATTAATTATTTTGAAACCGGATTATGGGACCCTCGCAGTAATGTATCATCAAAACAAGCATTGCTAAGTAATTTTAATAAAGTTTATTGTATTGAAATTAGGCAAGATTGGGTTGAATTAGGTAAAGAAGTATTTAAAGAAGATATACAAAAAGGTAGATATAATTTATATTTAGATGATAGTACTAATATGGAAAAATATTTAACTGGTGATGATTTTAATAATAAAACTATGTTTTTTCTTGATGCACATGTAGATAATTATAATATTCATAATTATAAAAAAAAATGCCCTTTATTTGAAGAATTATCAGCAATAGATAAACTTAAAAGAAAAGATAATATTATATTAATAGATGACTTACGAATCATAAAAAAACCATTTCCATGGAATGAGACTAGTTATGGTAATATAAATTTTTTGAAACAAATTAAGGAAAAAATACTTACAATAAATGAAAATTATAAATTTTCTACATTAAATGGACATATTATTGATGATGTATTAATCGCTTATATATAAATTATGATGATAATGATCTCCACCATAAATATATTTTTTTTTTGTAAAACTTAGTAAAAAATAAAAAATTTAATTTTTTTATTACTAAAATTAAAATCTTACTTAACAGACCTTTGAGTTGAGAACACTTCACTTATTACAATACTAAATGGGTGGTTGTATAAGTTCAAAAGTGAACTTACCAGTTGAGAACACATCTTTGACGTCAGATTTAGAATTTTATCTGAGTTTATCAGATATAAAATTCTCTTTCAACGAGCAATATATTGCTCATATCATCACTAGTTTTCTGAAAGATCCTGAAGTCATCAATGGAGCATTAACTGATAAGTTGTATCTATTGTCATCTGGAGTAGGTGATAGAGATGAACTGGAAAATGATGTAAAACGATTTATATGCGCTGGGGCAGACCCCAATATTTGTTGTCCTCTTATGGGTAGAGCGGCTTTGTCAGTGTGTAGTTCTTCTATGGTAGAATTTCTAATTGAAAATGATGCTGATGTTAACTTGATGCAAGAAAATATGACACCTATAGCTAATGCGATAGTTAATAATAATATTTCAAAATTGGCTGAGCTTATAAAAAGGGGAGCTGATTTGGAAATACATTGCCATTGTGATTATACACCTTTACAATTTGCTGTTGTTTGTGGTAATGTTAATGCCATAGCGTTGCTTAGGAAAGCTGGTGCAAATAAAGATGTGATAAATAATGGTAAATCTTTACTGGAATTGAATGATTTCTTTAATGGTAATAATCCTTCTTTAATTAAAAAATTTATTGAAGAAGATATTACTTTATTTGATGCATGTAAATTCAATAATACTCCGCTTGTGAAATTATTTCTAGAAGAAGGTATTGATGTTAATGTTGAAGATGAAATTGGTGGTTCTAAATTGCCAGAGGAATATTATGAATAAAGAAGAAGGTAAAGGTACCCCCAAATGGTTTTCAACAACCATTTCCGGGTATAAAAAGAAGAAGAAGAAGAAGAAGGAATATTTTTTTTGTAAAACTTAGGTAAATAAAAAAAATTGAATTTTTTTATTACTAAAATTACAAACCTTACTGATCGAACATAAACTCAGACAAACTCAGACGAATTCATTCAAATTTTTGATTTGGGGAAATCATGCGAGACAGTTACGTACTAGAATGGTGTTCTAACTTTGATTTCGTCTTTGGAATGTTGAATGATTATTTCTATTCTCACTTCGAGTTCCCTGTGATGATTACTATAATCATTTTGGAATACACCACGACACCGACACTTCCTGATATTATTAAGCAACACCCTGAATTATCCGAATTGGAAGCGATGGTACACCTAAGACTTTGGAATCCTGCTAACATTTGTTTAAAATATGGCAAGATATTTAATGTGGCGCTGAAGTTCGGTTCAATTAGACCAACATTGGGATATGATATTGCTTACGAGTGGATGGA
>MDTG01357117.1_pt1 | contig 16362 bp, 15 predicted proteins | sample 811421 | NCBI WGS metagenome assembly MDTG01 (sample SAMN05326645, study PRJNA326480) | marine metagenome | isolation source: seawater | place: Pacific Ocean: South East | collected 2011
TTCACATGCTGGTGCAGGATTTAATATATTTATTAAGCCAAATTCTTTTGCAGCTTTCAAACAATGTAAAGTGACTTCTATAGGAATTTCTAATTGTGTTAAAAATATTTTTGACTGTTTAATTAAGTTTGTATCAATTTCCTTAGTAGTTAAACTGGAAGGAGCTCCTCTAACAACAGTAATGGCATTTTTCCCAGTATTTCTATCTACATGAATACCAGCAACTCCGGTCTTATGCTTATTAGAAATAATTATATTTGAAGTATCTATGTTGTCTTTTTTAAGTTTATCTATCGCAAGCTTACCATAATTGTCGTTACCTAACTTAGAAATAAAATTTACTTTTCCACCCAACCTAGAAATTGCTATGGCCTGATTGCATCCTTTTCCACCGGGTCCAATATTATAGCTATCACCCAAAATTGTTTCCCCAGTGTTTGGAATTTTATTTCCTGAAAAACTAATATCCGCAACAAATATTCCAAGAATAGTTATATCGTTCATTAACCTAGACTAGTAAGGAAAGGAAAGGTTGTCAAAATATAATAACTAATAACTTGAATTTGATTAGTCGCGATTAAAATTCCTGTTATTAATAATATAGCACCACCTGTTTTAGTTATCCTATTGTAGTATTGACCAAAACCTTTCTTAGAAACTAAAAAGCTATTCATATAATAGCCAGACAAAATAAAAGGAATAGCTAATCCTAAAGAATAAAACGAAAGCAAAAAAATCCCTTTGCTTATCGATGCTTCTGTAGCAGATAAAGCCAAAATAGAACCTAGGACTGGTCCGATGCATGGTGTCCAACCAAAAGCAAAAGCCGCTCCAACTACGAAAGGAAACATATAATTGTCTTTATATCCTTTCGTGTCAATTCGCTTTTCTTGATTTAAAAATTGAAAATTTAAAACTCCTAACATTTGTAAAGAGAATAAAATGATTATGACTCCAGCTGCTATTCTTAATTCGTTAGATAAAAATAGTAAAATATTTCCTACCGCGGATGCAGAAACACCTAGAGCAATAAAAACTAATGAAAATCCTAAAGAAAATAAAATTGTTTTGTAAAGTACAATTGTTTTATTTTGTTCTATTTCGTTTAAATTTTTGCCAGTTATGTAAGAAATATAACCTGGAATAATTGGTAACACACAAGGGGTCAAAAAACTTATAAACCCCGCTCCAAAAGCAAAAGCTAGCTTAATAATCATACTCTCTTTATATTTGCCTTTGGTATCTCTCGCAATTACAATATTGGCTCATGATAATTAAATACCTTGGCTTTTTATTTACACTTTTGTGGTCTTATTCGTTCATTAAGTCACAAAGTTTTTTCAAAAAAGGATCTGGAATTTTAATTACTTTATTTGTGTCAAATATATCTTGGTTGACCTTTTTAGCAGCTTGCTATTATGGAATTAAAAATTTTTCTTTTTACTATGTATTATGTGGAATTGCTTTTAGCGTAATTTTTGTGCACTTAGTCTTCGCTAGACTATCACTTTACATAAATTCTAAATTTAAAAATAAAAATAAATTGAAAATAATTAAAACCATAGTCGAATATTCTATAATTATTGTAATTTTATATTATATATTTTTTAATTAGTTTTAATCGTTGATAAAATTTTGAAATTTTTGTCTGTTATTACTATTTCGCCAGAATTAGGTGCTCTACCGGTCATAGCTCTTATAATCACATAGTGAGTAACCAAAACTAAATTTTTTCCTTTGCCATCCCATTTTTTTACGTATCGCCTTAATTTTTTTGCTTGTTTAGACTCGTTTCTACTAAATCTTGCAGAAAAAGTTGAATTTAAAGCTGAAAATTCTTTAAAGTCTTTAAAAGCATATAAAGCAGTATCTTTACATCTGCACCATTGGCTAGATAAAACTTTATCTATTGGAATTTGATTATCTATAAATAATTTGCCGATTTTTTTGGCTTGAAAAATTCCTTTTTCATCAAGATTTCGTTGCGTTGTACAGTCTTTAATATTGAAACCATCAGGGTCACCGCTGCCAGGTGCTAAAGCATGTCTTATAAGAATTATTTTATTACCTTCTAATGCAGGAGACCAGTTTGAGTTTGCATGTAAATTATTAGAAAAAACTAATAGAAGAAATATTAATAAACGGGGAACATTTTTTATTCTCATGGTGGATGAAAAGAAAGTCTAACAAATTTGTGTAGCCTTGGTTTATGAGTCATGGCTAAATTAACTTTAACCATTGATCAAGTTGTATTCAAAGTAAAATTATACAACCAGTGAATAACTTTTTCGAATCAACCAGTAGGCTAATAGACTAACTTGAAGTTTAATTCTTTATAAAAATATACGAAAATCCATTGTTCCAAATCGGTTTATATTTTTTTTTCAAAAGAAATTTATACGTCAAATTATTTTTTAAATTATTGTTGGATTTAGATGTGTAATTGTGAATTTCAACACAAATCAATTTTGGATTGTATTTTTTAAAATTTAAAGATTTTAAAACGTTCAATTCATTTCCTTCTACATCTAAATTAAGAAAATCAATTTGTTTCAATTTATAACGTGTCCTTTTTAAAATAGAGTCAAGAGTATCAGCTTTAACTTCTTTTTCGTTAAAACCTTTTTTAAAATGCATCTGTGCATATTTTTTGTTGACGGTATTCAACATATTTATTTCTCTCCTAAAAAATAATTTTAAACTTTTTTTAGTATTTGATATTGCAATATTGATATTTTCGTCATCTTTTCTAGCTCTGTTAAATAAATCAATTGAGAGTTGATTAACGTCTATGTTCACACCTTTCCAATTTTTTTTGTAAAGTAAATAAGTATTGCTTCCAACCAATGGATGGTAGCAACCGACATCAACATAAATACCTTTTTTTTTATTTTTGAAATATTCGACTATAACTTTATCTTCTCCATAAGATGAATAAGATTTTTTTGGGAAAAATATTTTTGGCCTATAATACATGTGGTAAAAATATTTTATAAAACTTATCATTTGTTATTTGGTTTAAATATTAAGCAAGTTCCATTATTACAATATCGCTTTCCAGATGGTTTGGGACCGTCGTCAAATATATGTCCGTGATGCCCACCACACTTTTTACAGTGATATTCTGTTCTGGGATATCCGATGTGCATATCAGTTTTTTCTTCAAATACATTGGGTAAAGACTTAAAAAAAGATGGCCAACCTGAACCACTTTCAAATTTTGATGATGAGTCAAATAATTTTGTTCCGCACCCAACACAATAGTAAGAACCTTCTCTTTTTTCATTATTGAGAGGACTTGATCCAGGAGATTCTGTTCCTTCTTGTTTTAAAATATAATTTTGTTCAGGTGTTAAATTTGGATCCCAATTTTTATTGTTCATCTTTTACTTTGTCATCTACCCCATATGGTCTAAAATTTCCTTGGTTTCCAACTTTTACTGCCTTAGCAGGTATTCCAACCATAGTAGAATTATCAGGAACATGTTTAACCACAACTGCATTGGCTGCTATTCTCGAGCCACTTCCTACTTTAATTGGACCTATTATTTGAGCACCAGAACCTATTACTACATCATTTCCAATCGTTGGATGTCTTTTTTCATTTCTTTGATTGTCACTATTAACACTTGGTGAAATACCTCCGAGTGTTACTGCGTGATATATAGTTACATTATCTCCTATTTCTGACGTCTCTCCTATTACAACTCCCATTCCGTGATCAATAAATAAATTTTTTCCTATTTTAGCTCCAGGGTGAATTTCTATACCGGTGAAAAATCTAACAGTTTGAGAAATTATTCGAGCAATCAAATCAAAACCCGCAATATAAAAAAAATTTGAAATTTTATGAAAGAATACAGCTTTGACACCTGGGTAAGTGAGAATGATACTCAATAAAGATTTTGCCGCAGGGTCTCGAGATTTTATAGATTCTAAATAACTTTTCATACTATGTATATAATGACTACTTGAAAAATTTAAAGAATTATTTATAACGCTCAAATTATGAGTAAACCTTTCCATTTAGCAATACCAGCGGGCAACTTAGAGACTGCTATAGATTTCTATAAAAATGTTCTTGGATGCAAGTTGGGTAATAGAGAAGAGGGTAAGTGGATTGATATAGATTTTTGGGGCAATGAACTTACTCTTCATAATACTGAAACAAAACTTCCAAGAGAGAGACATGATGTTGATATGGGCAAAGTTCCTGTACCTCATTTTGGAGTGCATCTGAGCTCTGATGTGTTTGAAAAAATCAAAAATAATATAGAGAAAGATTCTAAGATTAAGTACCTTGATAATCCCTACACGAGATTTAAAGGTCAAAAAGAAGAGCAAGAAACATTTTTTATTGAAGATCCTCATGGCAATGTTTTAGAACTCAAAACAATGAAAAATTAGTATTTGACTGGTATTGATAATATTTAAGATTTAAGTCGCTTACTTTCTGGATCTAGCAGAGGTTCTTTTGTCACTACTACTGGATGTCTTTTTCCAAAATACCCCACTTCTAATTTTGTTCCCTCTTTTGAATGTTCAGATGGAAGATATCCGTATAAAATATGTTTATCTACATAATAGCCGTAGTTTGCACTTGTAACATAACCTACCGGTTGACTATTTTTATCATAGATAGGTTCTTTGCCAAGTGCCATTCCCTCATCATCTTCCATAACCATGCAGCACAATTTTTTGCTTGAAGTTGCTTGCTTTAACTTAATTAGAGCTTCTTTGCCTATAAAATTGGTTTCTTTTTTTAATTTTACAGTAAAACCTAAGCCTGCCTCATATGGGTTAGTGTTAGTATGAATGTCAGCGCCTAAAGATCTGTAACCTTTTTCAAGTCTTAAAGATTCAAAAGCTCCAGCTCCAGAACAAATCATATTAAATTCTTGGGACCTTTCTTTTAATTCGTCCCAAAGTGTTAGTCCATATTCTGTAGGCGTATAAATTTCCCAACCTAATTCTCCAATATAAGAAATTCTTACAGCTATACATGGGATATGGCTAATTGATAAATTTTTAATTGAAAAGAATGGAAATGCCTCATTTGAAACATCATCATCTTCACACAAACTCTCTAAAACTTTTCTAGAATTAGGACCCCACAAACCAACACCTGCATAAGCCGAGGTCCAATCAATAATAGTTACGCTGCCATCTTTTGGAGCATTTTCTTTAAACCAAGATAAATCGATCATCCCGTTTCCGGCACCTGCAAGAATCCAAAATTTATCTTCCTCCAATCTACTGACTGTTAAGTCACTTTTTATTCCGCCATATATATTTGAAATGACCGTATAAACAACTTTACCCACCTTTACGTCTATGTTGTTTGTACAAACCTTTTGCAGTAAATTTAATGCACCTTTGCCGCTAATTTCAATTTTAACAAATCCAGTAATGTCAAAAAGCGCTCCAGTTTGTCTTGTGGTTAAATGTTCTGCGGCTTGTACAGGGGACCAATATTTTGCTGACCAACCTGTTCTATTAGGAAAATTTTTACCTTTTAGTAAATCTTTATTTGAATCATACCACTGAGGTCTTTCCCATCCCATAACTTCAAAAAATTTAGCTTTTTGATCTCCAAGTCTTGAATAAAAAGGGCTTCTTCTTAAAGGTCTGGGTTGTTCCATTTGTTGCAGGGGGTGAATAATATCATAAACTTCTCGATAGTTTTGTTTACCTCTTGCTCTTAAATATTTTCTTACATGATGATGTTTATGAAAACGATTGATATCTCCCTCTCTTACATCTAATTCAGGTTCACCATTAACTATCCACTCTGCCATTGCTTTACCAACGCCTCCAGCATGAGTTATCCAAACAGCGTTTGCTGACCACAATCCTTTGATGGAAGTTTCTCCCAATAGTGGATTTCCGTCATTAGTAAAGGAAAAAATACCGTTAATTTTTTTTGTAATCTTTTTCTTTGCAAAAGTAGGAAATAACCAATTAGTTTCTTTGTGAGCGCCTTCAAAATCTTGAGGTCTAAAATCTACAAGAGAAGGCATTTCTTCTGCGTCTTGAGGTTTTAAAAGTTCCTCGGACTCTAAAATTCTAGGTTCATGACGATAATTACCAATTACATAAGTATCATTCCACTGTCTAAAATATAAACTATAATCTTGGTGTCTTACCAAAGCGTGCTTTACTAAAGCCTCTTTAATATCAGCTTTAAACTCTTTAAGTTCTTCAAAAGGTTCAGTCCATACCATTTGGTGTTCGCAAGGAACTAATGGAAGAGAAATACCAGCTAGCCTTCCTATTTTTGGTGCCCAAATACCTGTTGCAACGAGAACTATATCAGACTCAAAAATACCTTTTTCAGTTTCTACGCCTTTAATCTGGTTATTTACGATTTTAAAACCTGTTACAGCTGTTTCGCCAATAAAATTTCCAGCTTTTTTATCAGTTACATATTTAGCCATAGCTCGAACGGCTCTAACTGGAGCAGCCAACCCATCATTAGGAACGTAATAACCTCCAAAAATTTTTTTGGGATCAATATATGGACTCATTTTCTGAACTTCTTCAGGTGAAATAACTTTAGCTTCAGTTAAACCATAACTATGTGCCAAACCCATTTTACGAAACAAGTCTTGATGTCGTTCTTTAGTTTTAGAAACTTCGATACCGCCTACTGGATGATAGCATGGTTTTCCTTCATAGTTTAAAGAAGATAAAAATTTTACGGTATACTGTGCAAACTTACACATCATTCTAGATGGATTAGTTTGAAATACTCCACCAGGTGCATGAGTTGTAGATCCTCCTGTTTCAAATAAAGGCCCTTGGTCTAGAACAATTATATCTTTCCAACCTAGTTTAGCTAAATGATAAGCAGTGCTGGCTCCCGTGATACCACATCCAACTATTATAATTTTAGATTTTTTTGACATATTTATAATTACTTCAGTTTAAACTTGCAGTGTCTTTAAGTCTATCTTTAAAATAATCTTCGAAAGAACGATTGCAAGTAATTAAAAACCTATCTTTTAAATTATAAATTGAACAATCTATTCTTGCAATTAAAGTTTGAGCCATAGTAAATTCTGGAAATCTGGTTTGGCGTAAATCAAATTGTGTGAGCTTATTTAAAAATTCATTCTTATTTTTACCATAAATTTCAAAATATACTTGTCCATAAGAATAATCAGAGGCAAGAATTTCGTCATTCAAATTTAAATTCGAAACTAGTTTTAAAATGTCTTTATAATCTCGATCATCTAAGTAAATTAAGCTCCATTGGTCAAAAGAATTTTTAGCAAAAATATGCTTAACATTATTTATTATTTCAAGATTTTTTTGAGGAGGCAATATTGATATCTCTTTATTTATAGACTGATTAAATTGTTCCTTTCCATTACCTCGGATCAATATTTGTTGAAAATTTTTTTGAAAAATTTCTACTCCTTCTAGTGATAGTATTTTTGTCATGATACTAACCTCTTATTATCTGGATCAATAAAAACCGGATTTACTATTTCTACAGGAATATTTTTAGTCCCTTTTGAGGTTGAAACAAATAGTTTTTTGCCTATTAGTTTGTTGCCGCCTTTTATCATGGCCATAGAAATACAATGATTTAAATTTGGGCTGTGATAACTTGAAGAAACATGTCCTAGGTAAGAAACTGGAGTTGTAATTTTGCTTGGTAAATTTTCACACTCTAAAATGTGTTGACCCTCTTCTATAAATTGAGACTTGTTTAATGGAATAATTCCTACTAGCTGCTTTCTGCCTTCTCTAGCTGTATCTTTTCTTTTTAATGATCTTTTACCGATAAAATCTTTTTTATTTTTTCCTATCATCCAATTAAAATTTATATCGATAGGGGTAACTGTTCCGTCTGTTTCTTGACCGATAACTACATAACCTTTTTCAGCTCTTAACAAATGCATAGTTTCCGTTCCATATGGAACTAGATTAAATTTTTTTCCATATTGAAATATTAACTCCCAAAGTTCTAAAGCATGCTGGGGAGAAATATAGATTTCATACCCAAGCTCACCTGTAAAACTTGCTCTCATTATTCTTGCTCGAGTATTTTTATAATCTAACGTTTTAAAGGTCATAAAAGGAAAGGCAGCATTCGTAAAATCTACATTAGTAAATACTTTACTTATAATATCTCTTGATTTTGGACCGCTGATATTGAAAGTGGTAAATTGTTCTGTAATGGAGTTTAAATAGACTTGAAGATGAGGCCATTCTGTTTGAAGGAACTCTTCCATATGAGCGAGAACTTTTGGAGCACCGCTAGAAGTAGTAGTAACTATAAAATGTTTGTCATTAATCTTGCATACAATTCCATCATCCATGATCATTCCATCTTCACCTAACATAAGTGCATATCGAGATGTCATTGGTTTCATTTTTGTAAAAGCATTAGTGTACATTAAGTTCATAAATTCTAATGCATCCTTGCCTTTAATTTCTATTTTTCCAAGTGTGCTTCCATCTAAAATTCCTGCTGTCAGTCGTGTTTGTTTGGATTCCCTTTGAACAGCTTGATACATAGTTTCAGATTCATCTTTTTTAAAATACCAAGGTCTTTTCCATTGACCAACATCTTCAAAAACTGCTTTATTTTTAATGTGCCATTTATGTATTGGTGTTTTTCTTTCTGGATCATAGTATTCATAAGTGCTCCTTCCAGCTATTGCCGCAAAACTTAAAGGTGCGTATGGAGGCCTATAAGTAGTAGTTCCAACTTCTGAAATTTTTTTATTTAAAATTTTAGATACTATTCCTAGTGAATTTATACTGCTTATTTTACCTTGATCAGTTCCCATGCTGTTGGTTGTGTATCTTTTCAAATGTTCTATTCGATCATATCCTTCTCTAATAGCTTGCTTTATATCTTTTGTAGTGACATCGTTATGCAGATCTATAAAAGATTTTGACCAATTAGATTTTTTTTCACTTTTTGTCTCCCATAATTCTTTAATTGAAAAGTTTTCTGTCACGTTTAAATCTATTTCAACTTTAAATTTGTTGACATCTAGAAATGATAATTTTTCATCAATTTCTTTACAAAGATTTTTAAAATTATAGTTTCCACTAACTGACCCCAAAGTAATTGTATTTTGAAAAGGAGTATCAGGTTTAAAAGAAATAATCTTATCGTCCCATTTCACTAAGCCTTTAGATTGGGTAAATAGATGAATATCAGGATTAAATCCGCCTGAAGGACATAGCATCGATGTATTAATAGAAGATATTGAGCTACCATTTCTTACATAAACCTTTTCTACTTTTTTGTTTCCTTCACAACCTTCAACTTCTGACTCTGGATAAAATGGAATGTTATTTTTTAAAAGATAATCTATTGTTTCTTTTTCTATGTCCTTTTTATTCCTGCAGTCTATATACGCAGTAGGCTTACTTTTTAAATTAATTAGAGACTTCACTAAGCTGATAGTTGAAGAATTATTTGTAAAAATTACAGGTTTTTCATCCGGAACTACCCCATATCTATGAATATATTTTTCAAATGAAGATGCTAACATTACACCCGGCAAATCATTATTTCTAAAGGAAATAAATCTTTCTATATGACCATTAGCCAAAATAGTGTTGGTCGTTCTGATTTTATGCAAAGTAAGCTCAGATTTTTTTGTATCTATTTTTTTTCCAGTAAACTTGTCTTCAAGGGCAATTAAATGATTAGTAAAGTTGTAAGTTGTTACTAAAGTATTTTTTAAAATTTTAATATTTTTTGATTTAAGAATTAATTGTTCAGTTTCATTAACCCAGTCAAAAACTTTTTTACCATCGATAGTTTTTACTTTATTAGAATTTTTAAGGATACCGCCTAAAAAACTATCTTGCTCAACAAGAAGAACTTCAAACTTAGTATCAATTAGTTTTTTTGCAGCAATCAAACCACTTAATCCTCCACCTACAATTAGGATATCTATATTATGATTTTGGTGGATACTTTTTGATCTAAAATTTTTTGGTGGCTTACCCAAGCCTGCCGTTTTTCTAATTAACGGTTCGTAGATTTTTTTCCAAAACCCCTTGGGGCCCATAAAAGTTTTATAATAAAACCCAGCTGAGAAAATAGGCGATAATATATTGTTTATAGATCCAATATCGAAAAACAATGAAGGCCAGCGATTTTGGCTACTAATATTAATACCGTCATAAACTCTTTTTACCGTAGCTCTAGTATTAGGCTCATTGTGTTCATTTAAAATTTGAACTAGTGCATTTGGTTCCTCTATTCCACAAGTATAAATTCCCCTTGGTCGGTGATATTTAAAACTTCTTCCAATTAATTTGATGTCATTTCTGATCAATGCAGAGGCTACAGTATCTCCTTCAAAAGCATCATAAGATTTACCATCAAAAGTAATCTTAATTTTATTTTTTTTAACATAATGACAATTGATATTATTAATTGATGCCATAATTTATTTCTTTACTGCAAAATTTCCTGACCCAACTACTGGTTCTCCTGATGGAGAGTTAAGAGTGGTTTTAAACTCACTTACATCTGGTCTATTATCAGTTAATTTATAAATTTTTAAAATAGTATCCGTTGAAGTGTCTCGAACTGCGTTAAACCATTTTTTGCAACCATGAGAATGTACCCACCTCTCATAAAAAATTCCTTTTGGATTAGAACGATAGAAAACGTATTGACCCCAATCCTTATCATTTAATGAGTCAGGATCTTTTGGCCTTACTACATGAGCTTCTCCTCCATTAGAAAATTCGGATTGTTCTCGTTCTCCGCAATATGGACAATTAATTAAAATCATAATTAATGTGCAACAGCTGCTGCACCATGCTCATCAATTAATCTTCCGTCTGAAAATCTTTCTAAATTAAATGCAGCGTTGATTTTATGTGGTTCATCATTTGCAATAGTATAAGCAAAAACATTTGCACTTCCTGGAGTTGCTTTAAATCCGCCTGTCCCCCATCCGCAGTTAAAATATAATCCTTTCACGTCGCATTTACTAATTATAGGACTTGCGTCTGGACAAATATCTACTATTCCTCCCCACTGACGAAGCATTTTCATTTTTCCAAAAATTGGATAAAGTTCTACAATAGCTCGAACAGTTTCCTCAATTACGTCATAACCACCTCTTTGAGTAAAAGAGTTATACCCATCTGTACCAGCTCCAATGACAAGTTCTCCTTTGTCAGATTGGCTTATATATGCATGAACTGCGTTAGACATTACTACAGTATTAATTACAGGTTTGATTGGTTCTGAAACTAACGCTTGTAAAGGTCTGCTTTGCAATGGCAGTCTTACTCCTGCAGTTTGAGCTAATACACTTGTGTGGCCAGATGCTACAACTGCAACTTTACTTGCTTTAATAAATCCTTTTGTTGTTTCGACTCCTTCGACTTTATGATTGTCAGTTTTAATATTTTTAACTTCGCAATTTTGTATAATATCAACTCCCATTTCATTAGATCTAAGCGCAAAACCCCATGCAACTGCATCGTGTCGAGCTACTCCTCCTCTAGGCTGAAAAGCTGCACCTAATACAGGGTATCTTAAATTTTCTGTATTCATTATTGGCACCAACTCTTTTATTTGTTTCGTATCTAGCCATTCTGTATCAAGTCCGTTGAGCCTGTTAGCGCTTACTCTTCTTTTCATTTCTTTTATATCGTGCTCATTATGAGCTAAATTCATCACTCCTCTTTGACTAAACATCATATTAAAATTTAATTCCTTTGATAAATTTTCCCACAATTTAATTGAATGATCATAGAGATGAGCGCTTTCATCCCAAAGATAATTTGATCTTATAATTGTAGTGTTTCTTCCTGTATTTCCTCCACCTAGCCATCCTTTTTCTATAACAGCTATATTTTTAATGCCGTGTTCTTTAGCTAAGTAGTAAGCGGTTCCTAGGCCATGGCCCCCGCCACCGATAATAATTACGTCGTAGCCTTTTTTTGGTTCAGGATTTTCCCACATCTTTTCCCAATTTTCATTATTTGAGAAAGCATTTTTAGCTAGGCTAAATATAGAGTATTTTTTTTTCATAATTCAAATTATCAAAAAAACTCGACGTCAGCTACCAATTACAATAAGGGAGCCTAAAATGACACAACCATTAAGAGTATAGACCAAATTAAGTCTTTTTAAAAATAGTATTTGACTAGTAGATCTAAATAGATGTAAAGAGGAATTAGCGTCGAGTTTAAACAAATTGCGGACGCTATATAAAACCAGCTAAAGTGTTTCAGTCATATGACCACCGCTTTAGTCGGTGGTTTTTTTTTTAGGAAAGAAAAGCAATATGAGTAAAGATTTATTAAAGAGACTAGACAAAGGTCCAGTAATTTGTGCTGAAGGTTTTTTATTTGAAATAGAAAAAAGAGGCTACATATCATCAGGTGAATTTGTACCTATGGTAGCTCTTGAGCATCCAGAGGCATTGGAAAATTTACACAAAGATTTTCAACACGCAGGATCGGATATAGTTCAGGCGTTTACTTATAATGGTCATAGAGAAAAAATGAGGGTAATAGATAAAGAAGAATTATTAGAACCACTAAACCGAGCAGCTTTAAAAATCGCAAAAAAAGTTGCTAATTTAAAGTCAAGCGGAGACAAGCCTAATTTGATGGCTGGAAATATTTCTAATTCAAATATTTGGAATGATAAAGATAAAAAAACTCATGTAGAGGTCGAAAAAATGTTTACAGAAATGGTCGGCTGGGCAGTAGATGAAGGTGCAGATATGTTAATTGGAGAAACTTTTTATTATGCGGAAGAGGCTTATACTGCTTTAAAAGTAATGCAAAAAACTGGTTTACCAAGTGTAATAACTATTTCTCCTATGGGTGAAAACATAATGAGAGATGGCGTTGGTATCGTAGACACTTGCAAAGAACTAGAACAGCGAGGCGGTCAAGTAGTTGGTATGAATTGTTTTAGAGGACCTCCTACAATGTTTCCATATATTAAAGAAATTAGAAAAGCTTTAAAATGCCATGTAGCTGCACTTCCTATTACATACAGAACAACAGAAAAAAATCCAACTTTTTTTAACTTACCAGATAATAACGGTTGCGCTTGCCCTACTCCACATCAAACTCCTTTTCCAACTGCTTTAGATCCTATGCAGGTAAATAGATATGAGATGGGTAAATTTATGAAAGATTGTTTCAAACTAGGTATAAATTATTTAGGTGTTTGTTGTGGAGCAAACCCAATGCTAATTAGAGAAACTGCTCATGCAGTCGGACTAACTGTGCCAGCAAGTAAATACAAAGAAAAAATGTCTAATCATTTCATTTATGGAACAAATAAAAGAATTCCAAAACATATGAAAGATTACGGTAATAAAGCTTAATTATAAGATAAAATCCCGTTACTTGACAAATTATCAAAAATATTGTTCAATAAATAAAGCGCTGATTTCAATCAAATTGCTGAGCGCTTAACAAATCCAGCTAAAGCGATAAAGTCTCATGACCACCGCTTTAGTCGGTGGTTTTTTTTTGAATTATTTCAAATTTAAACTAGGCATTTGAACTATATTGTACGCCTGACATACCGTCGAAGTACTAAAAAGGAGAAAAAAAATGGCAGACTTTAAACACCCAGAAACTATTGCTTTGCATGGTGGAGATTATAGAAGTGATCCAGCAACCACAGCAGTAGCAGTTCCAATTTATCAAACAACTTCATATCAATTTAAAGATGCTGGTACCGCAGCAAATTTATTTGGATTGAAAGAGTTCGGAAATATTTACACGAGAATAATGAATCCTACATGCGATGTTCTAGAAAAAAGAATTTCTGCTCTAGAGGGAGGTGTAGCGGCATGTGCTGTTGGTTCAGGACAAGCGGCGTCAGCAATGTGTATCCAAAATCTGGCACAGTCAGGAGATAATATTGTTGCATCGACTGATTTGTATGGAGGATCGGTGAACTTATTTAAAAATACTTTAAGACAACAAGGTATTGAAGTTAGATTTGCTGACCCTATAGATCCAAAAAACTTTGAAAAATTAACTGATGATAAAACTCGTGCATATTATGGAGAAACATTACCTAATCCATACCTACGAGTATTTCCCATTAAAGAAGTATCAGATATTGGAAGAAAAAAAGGTATTCCATTAATTATGGACAACACTTCTTCACCAGTAATATGTAAACCTTTGGAACATGGAGCTGCAATAGTAATGCACTCTTTAACGAAGTTTATTGGTGGTCATGGAACATCGATCGGTGGAATTATTGTTGATGGAGGAAATTTCGATTGGATAAAAGATCGAAAAAGACAACCATTATTAAATGAGCCTGATCAAAGTTATGGTGGCGCGATTTGGACAGATGCAGTTCCGCAGCTGACTGGTGCTAACATTCCTTTTATAATTAGACTTAGAGTAGTTTTACTTAGAGACTTGGGAGCACCTTTAAGCCCCTTTAATGCCTTTCAAATAATACAAGGATTAGAAACTGTTGGTCTAAGAATGAAACAACATTGTAGTAATGCTGAAAAAGTTGTTGAATTTTTAAATACTCACAAAAAAGTAAAAAATGTTATCTACTCAACTAATCATCAAGGTGTGGTTTTAGATAGAGCCAAAAAATATCTTAAAGGTGGAAATGGCGCTTTAGTTGGAATTGATTTAGGTACGGTCGAAGCAGGAGCAAAATTTATAAACAATTTAAAAATGCTTTATCATGTTGCTAACATCGGAGATGCTAGAAGTTTAGCAATACACCCGGCATCGACTACACATAGTCAGCTTACTCCAGAAGAACAGTTGGCGGCAGGTGTAACTCCAGGTTATGTTAGACTTTCTATTGGAATTGAACATCCTGATGATATCATAAGTGATATTAAGCAAGCGCTAGCAGCCTAATTATTTATTATAGCCCTATTTAAAATTAATAGGGCTATTTAATTTAAATTTTTAATTTTTGATTGTTTGTTAATTCTAAGTTTAATATCTGAAACTTTATCCCTTAATATAGTACAAAATTCTTGAGACGTAGGCTCTAAAAAATCAAAACATTTTTGTTTTTTTTCTTTAGACTTATGTTTTTCCGCAAGTTGGATTGCGTGCTCTAAAGGACTTTTTCCCGTTTGTTTTTTTATTCCATAACTTGCAACTGTTGTGAAAGATGATTGCATTAAATTTCCACCTCCAGCTGCAGTAGAGGCTGGGCCAAGTAAGGCCACTGACTCTGCGCATCCGGCTAATATAAAATTTAGCCAAAATAAAATAATAATTTTTCTCATACCTCAATTTTCAGTTTCTATATCAGATTTAGTTTTAATAAAAACTAATTCATCCCTCGAATTGAGCATATCAAATTCAATTGATAAGTGTATTAAAAATTTAAGTTATTTGTCTTATTGGCTTATTATCTAAGCAAGAGAGGAGATTTTCGACCATTTGATTATAAAATTTTGAATAATTTTCCGCAGTAACATATCCTAGGTGTGGCAATAATAATACATTTGGAATAAATCTTAATTTATGGTCCTGGGGAAGAGGTTCTTTATCGTAAACGTCCAAACCAACTCCAGAAATTATTTCTTTGTCTAGTGCCTCTAACAAATCTTTTTCGTTAATTACTGCTCCTCTTGAAGTATTGATTAAAAATGCTGACTTTTTCATCATCTTTAACTCTTTGGAAGTTATCAGATTTTTGTACCTCTCACCAAGAACAACGTGAATAGATATAATATCTGAATTTTTTAACAAATCCTCTTTTGACATAGGTAGTACGCCTAATTTATTAGCCTCTGTTAAATTTAAGTTTTCGCTCCAAGCTACAACTTCCATCCCGAATGCTTTAGCCACTTTAGCAACTTGTGATCCAATCTTACCTAGTCCTATTATACCTAACATTTTACCTTTAAGCTCTAGACCAATTGTATTTTGCCAATATCCTTGAAACATATTATCAACTTCTTGTTTGATGTTTCTTAATAATCCTAAAATTAAAAGCCAAGTCAATTCAGCTGCGGGATTTGGGTTAATATCTGTTCCGCAAACTATAATATTGTTTTCTTTTGCAGCTATAAGGTCTATTGAATTGTTTCTCATACCGCTTGTCATTATATATTTAAGTTTTGAAAGTCTTTTAATGATATTTTTTGTTATGGGAGTCCTTTCTCGCATTATAAAAAGGCAATTAAAATCATCTAAAGCAATTATAGCCGCTTCTTCACTTTCAAAAGCTTCATTAAAAATCGTAAATTCAAATTTATCTTGATAGTTTTCAATGTTTATTATTTCTTCAAAAACATTTTGATAATCGTCTAAAACTGCAACTTTAATCATTGGGTTTTTCTATTTGATAAATAAATACCAGAAATTATAAAAGTTGCTCCAATAAAA
>MDTG01374862.1_pt1 | contig 16362 bp, 13 predicted proteins | sample 811421 | NCBI WGS metagenome assembly MDTG01 (sample SAMN05326645, study PRJNA326480) | marine metagenome | isolation source: seawater | place: Pacific Ocean: South East | collected 2011
AGTTGTATGCTGAAACAATGAATAAAGCAGGCTATCCATATAGATAAATTGTTCAAACTCTGGCACTATGTGCCAGAGTTTTTTTAATAAAAAAATTGTTGAATATAAATTATGGTTTAGAAGTGAATCCGCCATCAACAATTAATTCTGTACCAGTTATATACTGACTTTCATCACTTAATAAAAATAAAATAGCATTTGCTATATCTTCAGGCCTACCAATTCTTTGAAGTGGAATTAATTTAGCTAAATTTTTTTTAGCTTTTGGATTTTTTTTCCATCTATTTTGCATCGGTGTTTCAACAGCGCCAGGCAGAATACAATTAGATCTTATATTTTGATCTGCAAATTGAATTGCAAGAGATTTTGATAATCTTATCATTGCTGCTTTTGATGCTCCATAAGCATCTTGTGGTTTATTATCACCTGACAAAGCATCAATAGAAGAAATATGAACCATGGATCCAAATTTATTTTTTTTCATTTTTGGAATAATTAATTTTGCTAAATATCCCATACTTTTTAAATTTATAGAAAAAACTTTTTCCCAAGTTTCAAAATTAATACTTGTTACAGAAACATCATGATCAAACCATAATACTCCTGTTGTATTAACTAAATAATCTATAGATTTATTTTTTTTATAAAAATTCTCTATAGTTTTTTTTAAATTGTTAAAATTTGTTACATCAACTTTTATAAAAGAAATTTTTGAGTTTTTAATATACTTTTTTGGAGGTTCTTTTAAATCTATCATTAATACTTTCATGCCTAATAAGCACATCTTATCTACAGTTGCCAATCCCATGCCTCCAGAAGCCCCTGTTACCACAGCTGTCTTTCCTTTAAAGTTTAATTTCATAAAAATATTTAATATATACCCTAATAATTTAAAAATAATAATTGATTTAAAAAAAATATATATTTAAAGCATATAATATGCTCAAAACAATTACACCAATTGATAATACTTTGTATGTAGAGAGAGATTATTCAACTCCAGAAGAAATTGAAAATGCTTTGAACATTTCAAAAAAAGTTTTTTCTGATTGGAAATATACCAATTTAAATGAAAGAAAAAAAATAATAACAAAATTTGTTGATAATTTTTTAGGCAATAATAAAGAAATTGAAGAACAGCTTTGCCGACAAATGGGAAGACCTATAAGTCAGTGTGGTGGAGAAATGAATGGCTTTGAAGAGAGAGCGCGTTATATGATTGATAAATCTAATGAGGCTTTAGATAAAGTTATTTCAAAACAAAATAATGAGTTTGATAATTTTATTTCTAAAGATCCACTTGGGACAATTTTTATCATTGCTCCATGGAATTATCCTTATAATACTTCTGTTAATTCAATTGTTCCCTCTCTTTTGTCTGGAAATACAGTAATTTTAAAACATTCTTCTCAAACACCATTGTGTGCTGAACAATTATTAAAAGCTGCTGAATTATCAGGTATACCAAAAGGAGTTTTTCAATTTTTGCATTTAGATCATCAATCTACTTCAAATATTATTTCAGATGAAAGAATTGATCATGTACTTTTTACAGGCTCTGTTAGTGGAGGAAGACAAGTTAAAAAAGCAATTGGCGAAAGATTTATAAATGCAGGATTAGAACTTGGTGGCAAAGATCCTGCTTATGTTAGAAAAGATTGCAATCTTGAACATGCTATAGAAAATTTAGCTGATGGCTCTTTTTATAATTCTGGACAATCATGCTGCGGAATTGAAAGAATTTATGTTGACAATGAGGTATACAATGATTTTATTGAAGGAATTAAAACTTTTACAGAAAAGTATATTTTAGATGATCCATTAAAATCTGAAACAAACCTTGGCCCTGTAGTAAAACTTTCATCGGCTCAGTCTATACGATCACAAGTAAAAGAAGCAATTTCAAATGGAGCTAAAGATATAATTTCAAAGACAAATTTTAAAATCTCAGATGAATCCAATTGTTATGTAAGTCCATCAATTTTAATTGATGTTGATCACACAATGAATTTTATGATGGAAGAAACATTTGGTCCCACTGTTGGAATAATGAGAGTTAATAATGAAGATCAAGCTGTGCAGTTAATGAATGATAGTCCATATGGCTTAACTGCTTGTATATGGACATCAGATAAAGATTTTGCTGAGAAATTTGGACAAAGAATTAATACTGGTACTTTTTTTATGAATAGATGTGACTATTTAGATCCTGGTTTAGCTTGGACAGGAGTTAAAAATACAGGAACGGGTGTTACATTATCAGTATTAGGTTTTGATCATGTTACTAGAGCAAAAAGTTACCATTATAGAACAATTTAAAAAGGAATTTATATGGATAATATGAACTGGAACTATCCAACGCCAATTTGGTTTGGTTTAAATAGAGTAAAAGAAATTCAAAAAGCTTGTGATATTTTGAATATTAAGAAACCTTTAATTGTTACTGATCCTGGAATTTTAAAAACAAATATTATTTCAAAAGTTAATAAATCTCTTAATAATGAAGCTTCTATTTTTAACGAAGTTCAAGGAAACCCTACTGGTTCTAATGTAATGAAAGGAGTTAAAAAATTTAATGATGAAAAACATGATGGAGTAATTGCCGTTGGTGGAGGCTCTGGTATGGATGTTGGTAAAGGAATTGCTTTTATGGCCGGTCAAAACAGATCATTATGGGATTTTGAAGATATTGGAGACTATTGGACAAGAGCGAAAAGTGATAAAATTTTTCCAGTTATTGCAATTCCAACAACTGCAGGCACTGGTTCAGAAACAGGAAGAGCAGGTGTATTTACGAAAGAAGATACGCATGAAAAAAAAATAATTTTTCATCCAAAAATGTTACCTGCTATAGTTATTTTAGATCCAGATTTAACAATAGATTTACCCCCTTCTTTGACTGCCTTTACTGGAATGGATGTTTTAGCGCATTGTTTAGAGGCATATTCATCTCCCTTTTTTCATCCATTGTCTCAAGGAATTGCACTTGAAGGCATAATGATTGTAAAAAAATATTTAATTCGTGCTTACAAAGATGGTAATGACTTGGAAGCGCGTGGTAATATGTTGGCAGGATCATCTATGGGGTCCACAGCTTTTCAAAAAGGATTAGGCGCAATACATTCTCTAAGTCATCCAGTTGGAGCAATATACAATTCACATCATGGTCTTACTAATGCAGTATTCATGCCTTATGTTTTAGAAAGAAATAGAGAAGCTATTGAGGAAAAGATTATTAATGTTGCAAAATATTTAGATTTAGAAAATTCAAATTTTGAGGGATTCTTAGATTGGATTTTACATCTTCGAAAAGAATTAAAAATTCCTCATACTTTAAAAGAACTTATTAATGATGACTCTAAATTAGAAGAAATGAGTAAAATGGCATTAAAAGATCCTTCCACAGGAGGCAATCCCATAAAATTATCACAGGAAGATTTTTTTGAATTATATAGAAATGCCTATGACGGAAAATTAATTTTTAAATTATGAGTAAGAAAAAATTACGTAGCGAAAATTGGTTTAATAACCCTGAAAATCCAAGTATGACAGCTCTATATTTAGAGAGATATTTAAATTTTGGATTGACTCGAAAAGAATTGCAATCTGGCAAACCAATTATAGGAATTGCTCAAAGTGGAAGTGATCTTTCTCCATGTAACCGACATTTTATAAATTTATCTGAAAGAATTAAATCTGGAATTCATGATGCGGGGGGGATAGCATTTGAATTTCCTACTCATCCAATTCAAGAAACTGGTAAACGACCAACTGCTGCTCTTGATCGTAATCTTGCATATTTGTCTTTGGTTGAAATTTTATATGGATATCCTTTAGATGGAGTTGTTTTAACAACTGGCTGCGATAAAACCACACCTGCAAGTTTAATGGCTGCTGCTACAGTAAATATTCCTGCAATTGTTTTATCAGGAGGACCAATGCTTGATGGTAATTTTAAGGGAAAAAAAGTTGGATCAGGAACTATTGTTTGGGAAGCAAGACGTATGCATGCAAGAGGGGAAATTAATTATGAAGAATTTATGGATATGGTATCTGCATCAGCTCCAAGTATTGGTCACTGCAATACTATGGGTACAGCTTCTAGCATGAATTCTCTTGCAGAGGCAATCGGCATGTCTTTAACAGGTTGCGCAGCAATTCCTGCCCCATATAGAGAAAGAGCTCAAATGGCTTATGATACAGGTTATAAAAGTGTTGATCTTGTTTTAAAAGATATAAAACCAACTGATATTATGACAAAAGAAGCATTTCAAAATGCAATAGTTACTGCCTCGGCAATTGGAGCGTCAACTAATGCACCTCCTCATATTAACGCAATTGCAAAGCATTTAAATGTTGAATTGACTTTGGATGATTGGGAAAAATGGGGAGAAGAAATACCACTTCTTGTTAATTTACAACCCGCAGGACAATTTTTGGGTGAAGGATTCTTTCATGCTGGTGGAGTTCCAGTAGTTATGCAAGAATTATATAGAAAAAACAAACTAAACAATAATGCAATTACTGTTTCTGGAAAATCAATATCAGAAAATTTAAAAGACATTAAAAAGTTTGAAAATATAGTTATAAAAAACTATGAAGAACCAATTAAAGAAAAAGCTGGCTTTTTAGTTTTAAGAAGTAATTTTTTTGACACAGCAATTATGAAAATGTCAGTTGTTAGTAAGGAATTTAAACAAAGATATCTATCAAATCATAAACATCCAATGTTATTTAAAGCTAGAGCAATTATTTTTAATGGACCAGAGCATTATCATAGTGAAATTAATAATCCTGAATTAAATATTGATGAGGATTGTATACTAATGATTAGAGGTTGTGGGCCAATAGGTTATCCTGGCGCAGCAGAAGTAGTAAATATGCAACCACCAGATCATTTATTAAAAAAAGGCATCACAGCTCTTCCTTGTTTGGGAGATGGAAGACAGAGTGGCACTTCTGAAAGTGCATCGATTCTCAATGTTTCACCTGAAGCTGCTGCGGGAGGTAGACTAAGTATTATTGAAAATAATGACATTATTAGGGTTGATCTTATAAATAAAAGAGTAGACGTTATGTTAGATGAATCGGTCATCGAAGATAGAATGAAAAAAATAAAAATAAAATATCCAGATAATCAAACCCCCTGGCAAGAAATATCTCGAAGATACACAGGACAATTATCAGATGGAGCCTGTCTTGATACTACAGATGATTATTTTGATGTTGCCAATACTAAAGGCATACCAAGAGATAATCATTAATTTTTTATGAATGAAATTGCTTCATATCCATCATTAAAAGATAAAGTAGTTTTAGTAACCGGTGGTGCATCAGGTATTGGCGCTTCAATTGTTAAAAATTTTTTACAACAAGATTCAAAAGTTGTTTTTTTAGACAAAGAATTAGAATTAGGAAAAAATTTAGTAGAAAAATTTGACCATTTTTATCATAAGGCAGTTTTTAAAGAATGTGATTTAATAAAAATTTCAGATATGCAAAAAATAATTAAAGAAATCCAAAAGGATATTGGACCGATATCAATTTTAGTTAATAATGCAGCAAATGATGAAAGACATAATATTGATGATGTTACTCCTGAATTTTGGGATAACAGAATGAATACTAATTTAAGACATTATTTTTTTACTGCTCAATCCGTATATAAAGATATGAAAAAATTAGGTGAGGGTTCAATTATAAATATAGGAAGCTATTCATGGATGTTAGCTCAAGGAGGAATGCCTGGATATACAACAGCTAAATCAGCAATTATGGGTTTAACCAGAACTTTAGCAAGAGATCTTGGTATTTATAATATTAGGGTTAATTGTGTTGTACCAGGTTGGGTTATTACAGAAAGACAAAGAAAGCTTTGGTTGACGCCAGAAATAGAAAAGGAAACTCTAAATAGACAATGTATTAAAAAATTACTTGAACCGGAAGATATTTCTAAGGTTGTTCTTTTTTTTGCATCAAATCAAAGCTCAACTATAACAGCGCAAAATTACATAGTTGATGGTGGTATAGTTTAATAAAATGTCAAAAAAAGAAAAAATTGTATTTGGTAAATTAAATTTAATGCGAAATGACTTACTTGATGGAAAACCTAAAATTAGAATAGGTTTCGTAGGAGGAGGTCCTAATTCATTTATTGGTTATTCACATAGATTAGCTTCAAGATTTGATAATAGATTTGATTTTGTAGCTGGAGTTTTTTCTCGAGATATTAAAAAATCAATTAAATTTGGTAAATCTTTAGGCTTAGATCCTTCACGTTGTTATGATAATTATAAAGTAATGGCAAAAAAAGAATTTCAGAGAAAAGATGGTATTCAGGCATTAGGTATTATGACTCCTTCAGGAGATCATTACAAAATTGCAAAACGTTTTATTGAAAAAAAAATACATATAATAAGTGATAAACCACTTACATCTACAGTAAAAGATGCAATTAAATTACAAAAATTAATAAAAAAACACAAAGTTGTTTTTGCTCTTACTCATAATTATTCTGCTTATCCTATGTTACGTGAAGCTAAGAGTATTATTGAAAAAGGTTTAATAGGCAAAGTTATGCTTTTTAATGTTGAGTATCCTCAAGGATATACAGTTGGAATTAGCAAGAAAAATGAATCTGCAATTTTAAAGTGGAGACTTGATAAAAAAATGTGTGGCCCATCGATGATATTAGCAGAAATAGGCACTCATGCTTATCATCTTCTAAGATATGTTACTAATTTAGAAGTAAAAGAAATTTCTGCTGAAGTTAATTCTCTTTCACCAGAGCTGTCAGTAGATGATAATGCTTTTTTGATGATAAGAATGAAAAATCATGCAAGAGGATCAATATGGGTTTCATCAGCGGCAACAGGTGGTGAAAATGGATTAAAAATAAGAGTATATGGAAATAAAGGATCAGTTGAATGGTTCCAGGACGATCCCAATCATTTAAAATTTATTGAATTAAATAAACCAGCAAAAATTATTACTAGAGCTAGTAATGTAGTTTCTGATTTATCTATGAAATCGTCACGCCTTGCCGCAGGTCATCCAGAGGGATTTTTTGAAGCATTCGCTAATATTTATACAGAATTTGCAAATTCTATAAATAATTTTAATAAAAATAAAAAATTTGTTCATCCTGGTATTGATGATGGTGTTAAAGGCATTAAATTTATATTTGCTGCAAAAAAATCTTCAAATCTCAATTCTAAATGGATAAAAATTTGATTTTTCTGACTTGATTTTATTTTTTTAATCTGATCTAACATGTTTATGGTAAATTTTGCTTTAATAGGTGCTGGTCGCATAGGAAAAATGCATGCAGAAATTATTAATGCTCACCCTAATTCTAATTTAAAATTTGTATATGATGTTAATAAAGAATTTGCAAATGAAGTAGCAAATAAAACTAATTCTAAGGTAGTTAGTTCTCCTGAAGATGCAATCAATTCACCAGAGATAGACGCGGTTTTAATTGCTTCTGCTACTCCTACACATATTCAATTTATAACAATGGCAGTTAAAGCAGAAAAGGGTGTGTTTTGTGAAAAACCTATCGATCTAGATATTAATAAAGTAAATGAGTGTAAAAAAGAAATAGAAGGCTATACATCTCCAATACAAATAGGTTTTAATAGACGTTTTGATTCAAGTCATAGCAAAATTCAAATTGCAAGAAAAGAAAAAGAAATTGGAGATCTTGAAATGATCATTATCTCTAGTCGCGATCCTGAACCGCCGGATCTTAATTATTTGAATGCAGCTGGAGGTTTTTTTCGCGATACAACAATTCATGATTTTGATTTATCAAGATTTATTTTAGGAAACGATCCCATAGTTAAAATTTCTGCTTTTGGTGAAAATTTATTTGATGAGAATGTTAAAAAAGCAAAAGATTTTGATACCTCAATGTGTACTCTAAAATCAAAATCAGGAGTTTTGATACATATAAATAATTCTAGAAGAGCTGTTTATGGTTATGATCAAAGGGTAGAAATATTTGGAAGTAAAGGTATGATAATTTCAAATAATCAAACACCAAATTCTGTTGAAAAATTTACGAATGCATCCACCAGCTCTAAAGATCTTATCCATTTCTTTTTTATTGAAAGATATGCGCAGGCTTATAAAGATCAATTTAATAGTTTTGTAGATGTAATGAAAAATAAGACAAAGCCAAAAGTTACTTTTGAAGATGGAAGAAAGGCATTAATTATAGCAAATGCTGCTTATGAGTCATTTAAAAATAATAAAACTGTAGATATAAATTATGACTAAAAAAAATAAATTATCAGGTGATTTAAAAAATCAATTTAAAGATAAAATTATTGTCATAACTGGAAGCACTCAAGGAAGTGGTGCTGAAACTGCAAAATTATTAGCTAGAAGAGGGGCTAAAGGGATAACAATTTGTGGACGTAATGAAAAAAATGGAAATAAAGTTAAAGAAGAAATTGAGGATATTGGAACAAAATGTATTTATGTAAAAGCAAATTTAGAAAACCTTAAAGATGTAAAAAAAGTTATAAACAATACAGATAAAAAATTTGGTACGGTTCATTCTTTAATAAATTCAGCAGCTTTTACTGAGAGAGGTACTATTTTAAGCACAACTCAAAAAAACTATGAAAAAATGTTTAATGTCAATACAAGAGCACCATTTTTTTTAATGCAAGATGTAATAAAAATTATGATTAGAGACAAAATCAAAGGAACAATTGCACATGTTTTATCTGTGGCTGCTTATAGTGGCATGCCTTTTTTAGCAGCTTACAGTCCTTCAAAAGCTGCGCTTGGTATCATGATTAAAAATACTGCTAATGCTGTATCTGGACATCAAATAAGAGTTAATGGTATTAATTTAGGTTGGACGGATACTCCTGCTGAACACTATATTCAAAAAAAATTTCATAATGCAAAAAAAGATTGGTTAAAAAAAGCTGAAAAGAAAGTTCCATTTAAAAGATTGAACAAACCAAGTGATGTAGCTAAAATTTTAGCATTTTTATGTTCAGAAGAATCAGGGCTCATGACGGGTAGTTTGATAGACTTTGATCAAACTGTTGTAGGATGGCATTCATATTCTGCATACGATACAAATATTTTAGATGACTCTTTGTTGGGAGAGTAAATTATTTCATTCCATATTTTAATTTCAAATTATTGCTGCCTGCTTTAATAATTCTATCAGCAATAATTGAAATAAAAGCAACACATAAACCTGCAACTAAACCTCTGCCAATATCAGCTTTAGTTAAAGCAATATATACCTCTTGTCCTAATTCCCTAGTACCAACTAGAGCTGTGATGACAAGCATAGATAGAGCAAGCATTATGGTTTGATTTATGCCCAAAAGAATTTCTGGTAAAGCTAAAGGTAATTTTATTTTTAATAATATTTGTTTTTGAGAACATCCACACATTAAACCTGCATCTTCAATTTCTTTATTAATATTTTTTATACCATGTGCAGTATATCGCACAGCTGGAGCTAATGAATATAAAATAACTGCAATCATTGCTGTAAAATCTCCAACTCTAAAAAGCATTACTACTGGAATTAAATAAACAAAGCTCGGAAGTGTCTGCAATGTATCAATGATAACTGTAAGAATTCTATTAGCTCTTGAACTGATACCTGCCAATACTCCAAGAGGTATGCCTATAATACAAGCAATAATTACACTAGAACCACATAAATATATTGTTATCATTGCTTTTTCCCAAAGACCTGTGAAGACAATAAACAAAGAAAGCAATAAGCAGAGAATAGCTAATTTTAGTCGACCATAATGCCATCCAATTAAAGTGATAATTAAAACAAACCATGGCCATGGTATTCCTAATAAAAATCTTTTAATAGGAAGCATAAAATAAGTTAATAAAGACACCTTCATTGACTCAAGTGCATCAAAGTAATTTATATTAATATATTTTATTAACGACTCCCAAAAAGCGGATGTATTTATAACTAAATTTTCTGGAAAACTTTTTATGAAAGGTATGAATGAGCCAAGAAAATATATTATTATTATAAATAAAAATAAAATTATTATATTTATATATTTCTTTGTGAAAGATAGATTATCTTTTTTTCTTTCAGATTTAATGTTTACAAAAGCCTGACTTAATCTGTCTAAAGCTATAGCTAAAACTACTATCGCAACCCCAGTTTCTATTCCTGCACCAATATTCAATCTTCTAAGTGAAGCTAAAACATCATACCCTAATCCTCCAGCACCAATCATTGAAGCTATTATTACCATATTTAAAGACAACATTATGACCTGGTTTACTCCCACCATTAAAGTAGGTTTTGAAACAGGTATAAGAACTTGCCATAAAAGCTGTCTTTTTGTACAGCCAGACATTAATCCACTCTCTTTAATTTGAGGATCAACATTTTTTAGAGCCAACAGAGATGTTCGAACCATTGGAGGCATAGCATAAATAATAGTTGCTATTAAAGCTGCAACTGGTCCGAATCCAAACATAACAAGAATAGGTACTAAATAAGCAAAAACAGGAATTGTTTGCATTAAATCAAGAACAGGAGTGATTGCTTTTTCTAAAAATTCTGATTTGTAAGATAAAATTCCTAAAAATAAACCAAGTATTACTCCAATTGGAACAGCGATGACTATGGAAGATAATGTAACCATTGAACTTTTCCATTGACCAAATACTGCTAGATAAAGAAATGCAAAGAAAACTAAAAAAACTAATAATTTATCCTTTGTATACAAAGCCATAAAAATTATTATTGCAATAACTGAGATCCAGCTTAATGGAGAAAGTATCTCAATAGCTTCTTGACCCTGTCCACTGAGAAATCCCTTTGAAATAAGTGCTAATACTAAATTATAAGGAAGTTCAATAATCCACGCAATTAACCTTGTGCAATCTCTAAAAGTGAAAAAAATGAAATTGGCTTCATCCATCAGCCATTTTACAAATCCACTCAAATATTTTGCTAAAGGAAAAACAAGATGTTTTGGATATTTGATTATCCATTTAATATCTAAGAAACTTGCTATATCTTTTCCATAAAGAAATAAACAAAAAGTCAAAAAAAAGAAAATGAAAAAATATATTCTATTATTTTTAATTAAATTACTCACAACTAAAAAATTATGGGGGAATAGAGCTCCCCCATAAAAAAAATTATTTTGTTCTTGGAGTCTATTTTATCCAAGAGCTCCATCTAGCTTCATTGTTAGCCATCCAATCAGCAACTACAGCTTCAACTGTATTACCATCTAAGTCAACAGCGGCAACTAGATTACCCATTTCATTACTATCAAGAGTAAATGCTTCAACAGCATCATATGCTCCAGGCCATTTGTCCTTCAACATACTTGATGCAACTTTCCAAATTGGACCTCTAGGTTTTCCACAATCATATGCTAGATTAGGATTTACACCCCAAGATGGATCATTGTAACATTCTGAAGTGTAAGGAGGAAATTCAACAAATTCTCCATCAAATTTGGATGGAGCCCAATGAGGAGCATAAACCCATAACATGATTGGAGCTTGTCTTTGATAAGCTGATTCTAATTCTCCAAAAAGAGCAGCATCAGTACCAGCATGAATTACTTCCCAATCTAATTCTAATGCTTCTACTCTTTCATCATCAAAGCCACCCCATGTAACAGGCCCTCCTAGATATCTACCTTTTGGTGCAGTTTCTGGAATAGAAAATGCTTCAGCACAATCATTTAATGCTTCCCAATTTGGTAATCCTGGACATTTGTCTTTCATATAGGTTGGATACCACCATTCTTCGATTGCATCCATTCCAGTAGAACCAACATTCACAACTCTTCCGTCAGCAGTGTATTCATCAATTGCATCTCTACCAGTTGTTTCCCACATTTCCATTGCTACGTGTAGGTCACCAGTTTGTAAACCAGCAAACTGAGCTATGTAATCTGCAGGTACTAATTCAATATTGTAGCCAGCTTTTTTTAGAACTTCAGCCATAATATTTGTCGTTATTAATTGTCCTGTCCAATCATGAAGAGTTAATTTTATTGGATCTTTAGATTCAACAGCAATAGAGTTTGTTGATATACCAATAAAAATTAAACTAATTAGAAAGGACAATTGTTTCCTTATATTATTCATATTACCTCCCATATTAATATATCAAATAAGTTATCTAAAATGACTTACCTATTCAATATAATTAATTTATGTAATAAAATTAGTTATCCCTTAGAATACCAGCCATTATCAATATAAAAGGCATTTCCGTTCACAAAGCTTGATTCGTCTGAAGCAAGATATAAAACAGCAGAAGCAACTTCATTGGGTTTACATATCCTTCCTTGCACACTATTTAAATCTTTCTCATTCCAATCTTGACCTAAGTTATCTAATTGTTCTATTTCTTTTAATCCATGTTTTGTTTTAACAAATCCTGGACATATAGCATTGCACCTTATCCCATTATCTCTATATTCAACTGCTATAGATCTTGCTAACTGAAGTACCGCTCCTTTAGTCATACAATAGAGAGATTCATAAGCAAATCCTTTTTCCCCTCCAATTGATGAAGTAATAATAATTGAACCTCCTTTATTTTTTATCATATGAGGGATAACTTTGTTGCAAACTAAAAAAGCTGATCTAACATTAATATCCATTAAATTATCATAATCTTTTTCAGTTGTTTTATGCATGGGTTTAACAATAATAGTACCCGCATGATTAAAAAGAATATTAATCTCTCCAAAATTCTTAATAATATTATTTATAGATTTATTAACTTCTTTGGATTTTGATACATCTGTTTTTAAAAAAAAACCTCTTCCACCATTTTTTTTTATTTTATTAATAGTTTTCTCTCCTTCTGATTCATTGATATCAAGTATTGCTATTTCAGCACCTTCATTTGCAAAAAGTTCAGCAGTTGCTTTACCCATACCAGAGGCTCCTCCAGTAATGATAGCTTTTTTCCCTTTTAGTTTCATAATCTTTAATTTTTATTTTAATCTAAGCCTAACAATTTTTTTCTTTCATCGGCCCATGTTCTAATTAAATTATCAACTGCCAAGCATATAAAAGATACAAAGATTCCTAATGTTAAACCTATGCCAGCACCATTGGGTCTTGATAAGCATCCCATAATTATCTGTCCCAAATCTTCAGTTCCTATCAAAGCACCCAAAATGACCATAAACAAAGCAAAGATAACTGTTTGATTGATCCCAAGCATTATGTGCGGAAATGCTAATGGATATTCTATTGATAGCAATCTTTGTAAATTTGAAACACCTGACATAGATGCAGCATCCTGCAAAGCTGGCGGTACACTTCTAAGACCTTCTACTGTGTATCTTGTTGCTGGAACTGTTGCGTATGCAATAGCTGCAATCATTACTGAAGTATCAGTAATGCCAAAAAGAAGAATTACAGGAATGAGATAAATAAATGATGGAAAAGTTTGAAAAAAATCACACACTGAAAGTATAAATTTTGTTGCAATTTCGTGTCGTGCACAAATGGAACCTACAACTATACCTAATATAGCTGATATACCTACAGCAAAAGTTGCCATATATGCTGTGATTAGAGCTCTGTCCCAATATTCTGATAAAGCAATAAAAAGTATTAAAGATCCAACAATTAAACATGATCTGAAGCCACCAATTATATATCCTGCTCCCATGACTAGAACAAAAGTTGATATTACAGGCATTCCTAAATATGCATCTCTCATAACAAAAAGCACATAAGTTATTAAAAATTTATTAAATGCATTTAAGTAGTAAAAAAATGTTTCCCAAATCCAATCTATCCCAGCATCTAATATTGGAGCAATTGTTAATCCTTTATTAAAAGGTATTAGATATAAATAATTATAACCTGCATCAAAATAAGCAGCGCTAAAATAAGCTATAATTCCTAATATTATTGTTGAGAAAATAAAATATGCCAGAGCTTTGTTTCTTTGGTAAAAATTTAAATTAGCAAAATAATCTTTCTGCTTATTAGCCCAAGCTAAAGATAATTTGTCTAATACCACTGCAATAATTACAACACAGATACCTATTTCTGCAGCTTTACCAATTTTAAGACCATTCAATGCTACCTTTAGATTAAATCCTAAACCTTTTGCCCCAATAAAGGCAGCTATAGTAGTCATAGCAAGACATTGCATTATTACTTGATTGACACCAATTAATATATCTCGTCTTGCAGTTGGTATTAAAACTCTAAATAAAAGTTGAAATCTACTACATCCACTCATTAAACCTGACTCAACAACCTCAGGAGATATCTTTTTTAAACCAAGGATAGTTAAACGGATCATTGGAGGAGTTGCAAAAATAATAGTTGCTACTGCTCCAGCATGATCTCCAATTCCAAACAATACTAGAATAGGAACAAGGTAAGAAAAATGTGGCATTGTTTGAGCAACATTCAATATTGGCTGTAAAGTAACTTCAATTTTTTTATTTAAGTAACCTAGAATTCCTAAAGTTAAACCTAAAATAAAACAAATAGGAGCTGTTACTAAAACTAGAGAAAGCGTTTCCATTGTAGGTTCCCATTGACCAAAAATTGAAACATATAAAAATCCAGAACTTGCAATTAATGCTAAACCCAATCCTTTTAATTTATAGCCTAAGATAAACAAACCTATAACAACTGCTGTCCAAGGAAGCGCAGGTAAATATATCCACTTGAATGCCTTTAATGAGTCTCCAGTTAGTGAACCAATTGTTTGAAGTCCTCCAAGAAAAATTTCTCTTATAAATATAATTAAAAATAAAAGAAAATCTGAAATTGATCTAGTTATTATTCTAAAAAGTGGTTTATCCTCATACATTTGCCAATCCGAGTCCCAAACCGGAATTGTAAACCAATTAAACATTAGATTATCAAGAAAATTATTTATCATTAATGGAATACCTTTTAGCAGAGGGGGCAATCTCCATAATAAACTGTTTTCATTTTCAGGAACAAGAAAATATAAAAGTAGAAAAATAAATATTAACAGACCAAATTGTTGAGATCTTGAATTTTTAATTCTTGTTAACATCCCTATATAGAATCATTTGCCAAATATGACTTTTATTACTTTTGATGGATTTAAAGAACCAACTATTTGATTATCATTATCAACAACTGTTAAAATTTCTTTACTGTTGAGAATTGACTCGGCTAAAGTTTCAATAATAGCATCTTTAGATACCTGAGTCGCACTTGATTTATTCTTATCATATGGATCCATAATAGATTCAATTTTAAGAACTTTTTCTCTAGGAACTTCTTCGGTAAATTTTTTTACATATTCTGTAGCTGGGTTCAAAACAATATTATCAGGAGTATCAAGCTGCTCTATTATTCCATCCTTCATGATTGCTATTCGATCAGCTAAACGAAGAGCCTCATCAAAATCATGTGTTACAAACATTATTGTTTTATTTAAAACTCCTTGCAATCTTAAAAATTCATCTTGCATTTCTTTTCTGATAAGCGGATCAAGAGCTGAAAATGGCTCATCTAAAAACCAAATATCTGGCTCTACTGCTAAAGATCTTGCAATTCCGACACGTTGTTGTTGTCCACCTGAGAGCTCTCTAGGAAAATAATTTTCTCTTCCTTTCAGTCCAACTAATTCGACCATTTCAAGAGCTTTGGACATACTTTCATTTGTACTAGTTCCTTTTACTTGTAAGGGAAATGCTATATTTTCAATAACAGTTTTATGTGGAAGGAGAGCAAAACTTTGAAAAACCATTCCCATTTTATTTCTACGTAATTCAATCAATTGCTTGCTGTTCATTGCTAATAAATCTTCCCCATCAATATAAATTTTTCCAGCAGTAGCATCTGTCAGTCTTGATATGCATCTAAGTAATGTGGATTTTCCCGAGCCTGATAAGCCCATAACAACCATCATTTCTCCTTTGGAGACTCCAAAATTAGCATTGTTAACACCAACAATACAACCTGCTTCTTGAAAAGTTTTAGCATCAACTTGACCTTTTGAGCCTTCTAAAAGTTTTAATGCATTATTTCCAAAAATTTTATAGACTGACTCACATTTAATTACAGGCGTATTATTTTCATTGTTAGATGATTGTGACATTACGAAACCATATTATATTTTAAAGACAATTAAAATAAAAAAATCCCCCCATTTTGTGGGAGGATTTTTTAATATTTTATCTTTTTTTAATTTTTCCAAAGATCAATTAGATCTCTATGTTGTGCAATAAATTCTGAAGCAGCTGCAGCATGATCCATGCCTTGGCTATCAACTAAATCTGCCATTAAGCCAATTTGTGGAGCTGTAAATGACATTTTTGTATAAAATTTATAAGCAGATGGATGAGTAAG
>MDTG01069487.1_pt1 | contig 16361 bp, 15 predicted proteins | sample 811421 | NCBI WGS metagenome assembly MDTG01 (sample SAMN05326645, study PRJNA326480) | marine metagenome | isolation source: seawater | place: Pacific Ocean: South East | collected 2011
AAATTGAATGATGAAGGTAAATTGATAATTAATAAAAAAGAAATTACTCCTTTGAGTCCATATCTTCAAAAAATTATAAAGCAAACAAAGACAATTGATAGTTTTAAGAACAAGCTTTTAGAATGATAGGATTTAGATTTGGTATATCCAAAAATAAAGAGTTTAAAAATCTTTTTTAATGAAGAAACTTCAAAATATTAACAATATTAAAAGAAATCATATTGAAGGTAAAAATATATTTTTGCTCTTTCATAATAAATTTTTTAATTATCTATCTAAGCAATTTGGATATAAGTTCTTTATTTTATTCTTGATTAGTATCCTAATAAAAATACCAGGTATTATTTCGCATTTTTTTAGGACATCCTTAAATATTAAAAAGCCAGAAAATATTTTGTTTCAAAAAAATATTTTAAGAGAACTTAATGAATTCGGATTTTCATTAATAAGCGATTCTTGTTTTAGCTTAAGTTTTATAGATAAATTATCAAACTCCTTCTATGAAAAATATGCAATTGAAAAAATTTCTAAAATTACTGAACCCATGATTTATGAACCATTATCAAAAATTAATTTAAATAAGGTTTTAAGTATTATTGAAAAGAATTATATGAGTATGATTTCAAAATATTTATTTATGCTGCCATATCTGAAAACGGTTACTTACATGTATTCCAAAAATGAAAAAACTCTTAAAAATAGTAGCCAATATTGGCATCTTGATAAGACCGGACCAAGAACATTAAAATTATTTTTATCGTTACATGATCAAACTGAAAAAAATGGCCCCTTGACATTTATTGATTCTAAAAGATCAGAATATCTCGTAAATCGTTTTAAATATAGTAAAACAAATCAATTTAAAAGACTATCAGATGAATTGATTAACAAGGAATTTGACAATTTAAAATTTAAACCATCAAGATTTATTGATAAGAAAGGTAGTTTAGCATTTTTAGATACGGATAGATGTCTTCATTATGGAAGTAGAAAGTCTGAGAATCCAAGATTATTTTTATACATTGAATTTGGCTCATATTTAGATTTTAAAATTCCTTTTTTATTTTAAATTTTCTTTAGGAAGTGAAAATACTAATTCACTGTTTTTGTTCTCTAATACGAACTCTTCATAATTATCGGTACATTTCTTCCCTCTCCACACTATTGAAGATTGAAATTTAAATGTCATCGGTATAATAAATAATTCGTAAACCCCATATAATAAAAAACTTTCATATAAAACATAAATTGAAAATAACAATCTGGAAAGTGAAACAGAAATTTTAATAAAAACTCTTGCTAAAAAAATATTTATTTTTACTAAAAAAGATTTGGGTTTATTATTTATTCTTAAAAGGTTACGATCAAGCAAATTTTGAATCATATTTCTAGATAAAACTTTTGGAGATCTTTCTTTATATATTAAAAATCTTGGAAGATAAAGGGAAGCAATTGTTTTAATAATATCTTGATGGACACTATAAGCAAAATCATTATCATTTAAACAATTTTTATACAGCCTATTGTAAAGTTGAAACATCACTTCTAATTTGCCTCCAAAAATAAAATCTATAAACCATCTTGAATTACTTTCCATCCAATATTGATTCATGATTTTACCTCTGATAAGATCTTTAATATTTAAATCAAAAAGATGCTCTAATTGTTTAATGTCAAACTTTATATCAGTTCTAGTTCTAATTAAGATATCTTCATCTGCAGCAAAATTATTTGAAATTAAATATGTTATTCCATAATGCATCGCATAATAATGGAAAAGTTTATTTTTCTGATTTAGATTACTTTTTAGTTTACCCCTTGGAAAATCTATATTAGGTATTGCGATAATTTTTGATTGGTCTAAAGCTTGAAAGAAAATATCATTTTTAAAAGCTTTAATATCTTTTTCCCAAAATAAAAAATAGCAATCAAAATTTTTCTTAACTAAGTCAGATGAAAGTTTTGAAATATCTCTAATGCTTGAATATTCAATAGTTTGAGAGGTATCTTGAAGACTTACGAAAGTTCTACCTTTTGATAAAATTGCACCTTGAAAAAGAATAATTTTCCTCATTTATTTAATTACATATGGTGATTGTATTTGACCATAAATCTAAATTCAAGTCATTATGAGAAATATATATTACACAAGGAATATCTGAGTAATATATTTTCCTAGAAACTCTTTGAGCTACTGTGTTGTTTAAAGAGCATAATCCTTCATCTACTAACAAAAAATAAGGCTTCAAATAAATTGATTGCGCAATTATCAAACGTTGCCTTTCTCCTCCTGAGATACCTTTGCCATCTGGATTAATTAAAATTGATTCTAATTCTTCAATAGTTTCATTACTATTTTTAGGTTTTAGAAATTCAGAAATCTCTAAAGCCTTAAAAAGCCTTTCGAAATTTATTTTTCTTTTATCATTTTGTGTGACGATGTTAAAAAGGGCTGAACCACTAAGTAATTGAGGTTCTTGCGGGATATAAATCATAGATTCAGTAATATCCGAATGATTTTTAAGTTCGTTATCTTTTGTTATAAATGTACTGATTTTATAAATATCGTTTTGACCAGCAATGCTTTTTAGTAATGTAGATTTACCAGCTCCTGATTTACCTATTATGGAATATCTTTTCCCAGGACTGATATCTAAATCTAAGATTCTGTTGGTATTATTTTGATTTTTACTATTTTGAAAGTTGGTTTTGTACGAAGTGCCCTTTTCTTTGCCAATAATCTTTAAACTCAAAATATTTTTTGATTTATTGATATTGATAAGATTATGAGTTTTCTTAATTTTAAATTGAATAATTAAAGCGTATAAACTATTGATAACTTCTGAACTAGCATTAAATTTTCCTAACGAGTTAATAAAATTTTGAAATACTGGAACAAATCTAACCGCTAATAATATTAGTATTATTATTTCTGAATTAGAAACATCAAATATAAATAATAAACTAACTATTGTTATTAACAAAATTAAATCTATGAAAGATTTGGAATAAATTTGTATGAGAACTATTTCAGATATACTTTTTCTTACTTTTCTATCAGAACCTATTATGTCTTTAATAATATTTTCTTTTAAGTTTTTCAAAAAATGTAGTTTATCAAGAAGCCTTAAGTAAGTAAGTATGCCTGACATTAATTCAGTTTGGCCATCTTTAATTCTTTTACCTATGTTTAGTTGTTTCGGTTTTAAAAGTAATAATATAAAAAAAGCTATTAATAAAAAGACTGATATTACAAAAATAATTTTGGGCCCAATTAAAAATATGCTTCCTACTACTAAAACGAAAAGATTTCCAATACTTTGAAATACCATTCCAAAACTTGTAATTGCATTAAGATGAAAAAGATCAAACGAGGGTCCTAAATTTGAGGTAAAAGAAGCCTGATCAATTTTTACTTTGATATTTTGATCTAAATTATCAAATTTGTTTAAGATCCTTCTTTTTGTATTAACGGCTAGATTGTAATCAAGATTATAAACATATTTTTGCATTGCAAGATATAGCAAAATATAAAAAATAATTAGTAAAATTAATAGATATGGATTTATATTTTTTAAAATTAATTGTGATCTTGTCCCTTGAGAATTTGGATTAAGATAACTATAAATTATAGTAATAATAAAAATATAAAAAGAGTCCAGCAATCCTCCTAGAAGCCTAAAAAAACTATATTTCCTAAGTTCAGATATTCCTTTTCTTTCAAGAATAGAAAAGAATTTTATAAAATTATCTATATTAATGAAGCTCTTTATCATTAAGATTTATTCAAACTAATAATCGATAATTATATAGTAAAATTAGAATTTAAATCAAACTTTAATAAGTTAATAGAATTAACTTTTATTCCAATAATTAATGGCTTACAAAAATGTATAAAAAGTATTATTCTTTTGAGATATAGAAAAATCAATTTAGATATGAAAGCAATAATTTTCGATAGAGATGGAACATTAATAGAGTTTGTGGATTTTTTGTATAAAGAGAAAGATGTAGTTATAAATAAAGATTTTCTATCAACTCTTAAATTCTTAATTAATATTCAATCAGTAAAATTTTTTATACATACCAACCAATCAGGAGTATTCAGAGGAATGTTTAATATTGATGATGTAAATAATTGTAACAGCAAGATTTTTGAATTATTAAAGAATAAATATGATTTAGAATTCTGTGTAGAAAAAATATATATTGCTCCTTCTTTTGATTCTATTTATAGAAAACCAACAAAACAAGTAGTTTTAGAATTGGAAAAAGGATTTAATTTTAGAAGGCAGGATATTCTCTATATAGGAGATACTTTAGCGGATTATAAAACTGCAATAAATTCAGGAACTCAATTTATTATATATAGAGGCTATGCTTCAAAACCTATTGATGAAGAGTTGAAAGTAGAAAATAAATATATAGCAAATGATGATTTAGAATTACTTTCAATGGTAAAGAGATTTATTCATGAGGGTAATGACTAATGGATGTTTTGATATCTTTCATCTAGGACATCTAGAAATGCTTAATTTTGCAAGTTCTCTTGGTGAAGAGTTATATATAGCTATAAATTCTGATCTTTCAATTAAAAAGCTGAAAGGTAATAAAAGGCCAATACTCGGGGAAGAATATAGATTGAGCTTCTTAAATGCATTGCCTTTTGTAACAAAAGCACAAGTTTTTAATGATAAGAGATGTACTGAACTAATTTACCAATGGAAACCAGATATATATATTAAATCAAATGACTATAGTTTAGAAAATCTTGATAAATCAGAGAAACAAGCTTTGGAGGATGTTAAATGTGATATTAGATTTATGGAGATTAAAACTGATATATCAACTTCGTCTATAATAGACAAAATAAAAAAAATTAATTCAAATTTATAGATATTAAATTACTAAATGAAAGAGAAGATTATCTTAGTGACAGGCGGTTTGGGTTTAATTGGCTCAACTTTAATTTCAAAACTTAATCAGATTGAAAAAGAGTCTTTTATTATCTGTGTGGATTCTTTTCAAAATAATAAAAAGTGGAGGTACTTACAAAATTTGATAATTGATGAACTCATTAGTGTTGAGGAATTTAAAGAAAAGAGAATTGAAATTGTAGAAAAATCTGATTATATATTTCACCTAGGTGCATGTTCTTCAACTACAGAAGATTCCTGGCAATACCTATATGATAAAAATTATAGGTTTACGATTGATTTAATAGATTTATTCATAAAATCTAAAAGAAGAAATCTTAACAAGTCTAAAAAAATTGTTATAGCATCGAGTGCTTCTACCTACGGTGATGGCAATAACGGATTTAGAGATGATTATAATGAGCTAGAGAATTTAAAACCTTTAAATCCTTATGGAATATCAAAGCATCTTGTGGATATTTATTTGAAACGAAATGGTTACTTAAATGACGTTCTGTCAGTAAAGTTTTTTAATATTTTTGGTGTTAATGAATATCATAAAAAAAACATGAGATCTATTGCTCACTGGGGTGTTGAGTCACTTATCAAGAATAAGAAAATAAAATTATTTAAAAGTCTTAATCCAAAATATGGGGATGGCAAGCAAGTCAGAGATTTTTTAGATGTAGATAATGCTATAAAAATAATGTTATATCTTAATAACCATTCTTCTGGAATTCATAATATTGGTTGTGGCGAAGCAATTACATGGTATGAAATGGCGTACACAATATTGAATCAAATAAAAAGTAAAGAAAATAATTTAGATTTAGTGTATACTGACATGCCAAAACATCTTATCGGTAAATATCAATATTATACAAAAGCCGAGATGACAAGAAATACTTTACCGGAAAAATTAATTCCAAAAAAGGATAATGTTTTAAGTACATTAGCAAAATATTCCTTAGAAATTTATAAAGATTATTATTCAAATTGAATATGAAAATTACTAAAAAACAGTTATTTCTAGAAATTATTGAGTCATATAAATTAGGTGGATCTATTTTGGCCTGCGGGAATGGAGGAAGTGCAACACAAGCTAATCATTTAGCTGAGGAATTAGTAGGCAGATATAAAAGAGATAGAAATCCAATTAAGGCTCTCAGCTTAGCTAGTGACACTGGGATAATTACATGTATTTCTAATGATTATGGATTCGATAATATTTTCTCTAGACAAATAGAATGTATGGCTTCTGAAAATGATATTCTTTTATGTCTTAGCACTTCAGGAAATAGTCCTAACATAGTAAAGGCTTTGGAAAAAGCTTCTTTGATAGGAATAAAAGCAATTTTAATAACTGGGAATAAATATGATTCAAAAATTCATAATGATAAGTTTTTGTTTTATAAAGTTGAGAAAAATGAAAGTAGAAATGTACAAGAAGATCATTTGGTTTTAATACATGATATTATTGAAAAAATTGAAGAAAATCTTCTATAGAAGTGCAGAAAAAAAAGATTTTATTAATAGGAGATGCTTGTCTGGATATATTTGTTGAGGGTAGAGTTTCGCGGATCTCCCCAGAAGCACCTGTACCAGTTTTTAGTTACCTGTATGAGAAGTCTTATCCAGGATGTGCTGCAAATGTTGCACTATCTCTAACTAGACTTGGATTAGAGGTCGACTTATTATGTTTTATTGCTGATGATGAGGATGGAGAAATTCTATTGAATAAGCTTAATGCAGAAGGAGTTAATACTGAATATGTAATAAGGGCAAGAAATAATAGTAAAATTTTTACTGCAGTAAAAAAAAGAATAGTATCTGAATCTCATCATATATGCAGAATTGACAAAGAACCCTCTCATAAAGAGATTAAATCTATTTCTTCTGGATTTTTTGAGAAGAATCTAAATCAAGCCATCTCTAAAAATGAATATACATTTACTGTAATATCAGATTATGCGAAAGGGATAATTAGCAAAGAATCCTATAGCTTAATAAACAAGTTCTCAAAGTCTCCTATAATCGTCGATCCAAAACCAATAAATAAAATTGATTATAAAAATGCCTTTATACCAAAACCAAATAAAAAAGAAATTTTAGATCTTGCTAATGTTGAGATTGATCCTTCAAATGAAGATATATCAGAACTAAAAGAACCAATATTTGAATTTATTTACAAAAATAATATTGAAAATCTTATTGTTACTGATGGAATAAATGGTTCTTATCTGATAAATATAAAAGAAATACAACATTTCCCATCCGAGAAAGTAGAAGTTTACGACGTAAGTGGAGCTGGAGATTCTTTTCTGGCAGCATTAGTTTTTTGTTGTAGCGAAAATAAAAATTTAATTGAGTCAGTAAAATTTGCAAATATGGCGGCGTCGACTACAATTATTCATTCCGGGACTACGCCACTTCTTAAAAAAGATATATTAAAAATTAATGAATAATGAAAAGGCTTTTGATTTTGCCAGTAAGATCTGGATCTAAGAGAATTAAAGATAAAAATATTCAAAATATTTGTGAATTTTCATTAATTGAAATTGCTTTAAAAAAAATTGTTAAACTAGAAAATTTTGATATTTTATTGTCCTCTGATTCATATAGCTATTTTGAACACGCAAATAGTTTTATAAATAAAAACTCTGCAAGTACAGTTTTAAATTTTCATAAGCGTTCAGATATTCACTCAGATAGCAAAGCTACATTAGAAAATGTACTTGATGAAATATTAGAAGTTGAATCTATACAAAAAAAATATAAAGACATTTTTGTACATCAATGTACGTCGCCTTTCATAAAAAGATCTTCAATAACAAAAATGATCCAGAAATATGAATCAGAAGAATTAGATTCAATATTTTCTGTTTCCTTAAGCCATCCATTTATATGGAAGCGCGATTTGAATAATAAGAATAGCGGTTTTATTTCTCTTTTTGATAACTCAGTCCCTCGAAAAGGTACTAATGAAATAGATAATATTTTTATTGAAACAGGAGCTATTTATGGTTTTAATTTAAAAGGTTATCTTAAGGAACGAAAAAGATCTTTTGGTAAAACTTGTCCCTTTTACGTTTCAAAGAATGAAACTTTGGATATTGATGATAATGAAGATCTTCAATTAGCAAATCTGCTATACCCTGTATTTAAGGATGAATTATACAACTAAATTTCATACAAGACCTTTTTTAAAATATCCTTAATATTTATTAAATTCAAATTGCAACAACTATTACCACTGTATATATTTTGAAACCTTTTATCGTTGTGAATAGGACATCTAAATGTATCTTTATAAATTATCCAATTGTTCTTGTTAGTTCCTAAATTTAATGTTTTCTGAAGAAATAAATTATTATTTTTATAATTAAATTTGTATAAAGTCTCTTTCTTCAACCAAATGTGAAATCCCCATTGATTTGGAGATGTATGAGAAAATAAAGTTAAAGTTTTAGTAAATAGTGAAGCTAAATGCATTGGACCACAATCGAATCCAATTACAAGTTTGAAATATATAAAGTTTTTGAAAAGATCAGTAATTTGGCTTGAAGGGATAAGTTCAAATTTTATATTTTTACTTAATTTAATATATGTATCTTCAAACCCAGGTTCTTCTTGAATTGATATTTTATAGTTATTTGTTGAACAAAAGTTTTGAATATTTTTTAGTGTCTCATAATTAATTCTTCTCCCTTGATCAAGTCCTAAACCAAGGAAAATTAAAATTGAGTTTTGATATTTGTTATTTTTTTTGATGTTAAATGATTCATAACATATGATGTTTAAATTCTTAATTCCATCAATAGGATTAGTTTTAATTTTGAGCAAATTAAATGAATTTTCAATAAATCTAGATTGAGAAATATTAGATTGAAAATTTGGCGAGAATAATATTGGCAAACCTTTAGACTTTGAATTTCTAAAACTGAGTTGAGTAAATAAAAAATTATTTTTAAATCTAGAAATTTCTTTTATTTGCTTTGTAGGTTGACCTGTCAAGTTTGCACCTATCAAATTGCATTTGTATTTGCATTTTTTAAATGGTTTCCAATTACTTTCACAATCAAAGCTGTTAAAAAATTGATCGATATAATCTGATATATAAAAATACTTCCCCTGTTGAGAGGTACCTAATAAAAAAGGTAAAGTTATAATTGAATCACCAATTCTATCATTTCTAATTATGACTTTAACAGGTTTTTTTAAAAGGAATTTATTTATTTGTTTTTCGTTATTCCATTTTTTAAATAAGAAAAACTTAAAATAAGCTAGTCTATAAATATTTAGCAGAAAGAAATTAATTAATTTTGTAAAGCAAGGAACTAATAATTTTGTAAATCCCAATTGCTGATTCTTCAAGGCTTGATTTATTTTGGTCATACAAATATATTTTATGCTTATATTTAGAATAATATTTTTCCTTTTCATCATCTATTACAAAAAGTCTTTTTTTGAAATTAGAAATACTTTTATCTTTAAATTTATTCTTAAAGAAAAAAGTATCACCATAAATATAAGTCGCTATTTTATTTCTAGCAGCCTGTAGTCCATATTTTGATCCTAAAGTATGAACTTCATAATTACTAATAGCTAATTCTTCAGGTTTTTTGTTAGTGATTTGTAAAGGGCTAAAAAGTAATTTTATATGATCTATAAAACTTGGTCCTAAAGCAATTGAATGAGGATGTAGTTTAAAAAAAACTTGTTTTTTATTATGTATTTTAGATAATTCTAATAAAAAATTTGTTTGAGAATGAAAGTTAGTTCTCTCAGTAAGATGTAAGTCTCTTTCCAAATGAGTAGGAAAGATAATATTTTTTTTATTTTTATTTGATCTTAATATTATAGATTTAAAATGATGCAAGGATATAATAAATTTTTTTAAGTTATATTCCATTTTTAACTTTAAAATAACTCTAAAACTGCCATCTATTGAAATAAACTCTGAATTTAATCTGCGTATCAAATATTGAAAAAGTTTGTATATTTGAACAAAAATTGAATTCAAAAATCTTTTATCAACATCTTTATCTTTATCTTGAGTTAAAACATCTTGTTTACTTAAATCAGAATAAATCCCCATATTTTTTATTGGAATTGCATTTCGCAGATCAGGATTTTTACTATTAATAAATGCAAAAAACTTGTTTGCCTCATCAGATCCCTCTAAAAATACTATTGGTATTTTGTATTTCTTCGCAAAAGTAAGAAGAGAATTTATGAAAATAAAACCACCATTTTCAAGAATTATAAGGTTGAATTTATTATCATCAAAAAATTTTTCATAAGCCTTTAAATGAACCTCATATTTAATTACTAATTTTCTAAAGTTATAGCCTGGATATAAATTATGTTCGTGTATTAAATGGGATATTGGGATATTGTAAATCTCATTAATAGATGGCGAAAAGTTTTTTGATGACTTAGCGTAATTTTTTAAATTGTGGCAATTATTAAAAGTTCTTGATGAACAATTAAGATAATCAATTTGGCAATTACCTATTAAATTATTTATATCTCTCCACCATCGGAGTTCTCTTAAAGATGCTCCTACAGCTAAAACCTTCAAATTAGTTTAGTTTTTTATTAACAATATTATAACTTTTAGTTGCGAAATCAGTTAATTATTTTACACATTTAAAAGAATTAATTAATTTTTAATTACACCATTTTTCTAAATTATAAATTTCATTATTTTTTACTAAGATCATTTTTTTTATCCATCTAAGCATACTTTCAGGGACTTTAGGAGCAATAAAATTTTTACTATAGTAAGTTCCTGACTTTTTACATATAACTATAACTTCCTTTAAATTAAAAATTTTTGCAATGCACATTGAAAATTCAATTAAAGATAAATTAAACGTGAGTTCATTGAAGTTATCAATGTAGCTATCTTTTATTATCATCTCTAAAATCTTTTGCATTAAATAAGGTGCCCAACTCCAATCTCTTTTGGTTTTACCATCAAGAATATTTATTGTAAGTTTTTGTTTATTTTCTAAATTATTCTGATATAAATTAATAATTTCCCTAATAAAAAATCTTTTATCTCTTAATGGAGATTCATGATTTGGTAACCTTAAAATAAAAGCATTAGAATTATTTGATTCCTCAATGTATTTAGAAGCCATTATTTTTGATTTAGTATAATAACAATTTGGTCGATATTCTTTTTCTAATATTGAGCCAAGATGAATTAATTTAAGATCTTTATTTTTAACAAAATTTGCTAGTTTTTTTACAAAGTTTGCATTTATATTCATTGCTAATTCTTTTAATTGATTACATTGCCTAGTACTTGATAAAGCTACAGTATTAATTATGTGAGTTGGTTTAAATTTTTCAATTATATTTTCAAGTTGAATATAGTTCTTATTCTCTACAAAACTTCCTATTTCTTTAACTGGAAGATAATAATTAAATTCTTTTATTTTTTGCCGCACGATTAATAGTCCATCTAAATTATATTTTTTAGCTATCAAGTAAGAAAAAATTATGCCATCTTGACCCCCTCCTAGAATTAATATTTTCATCTTATTTTAGATTTATTAGGGTTTTAATCGCACTTTTGAAACCTTCCCCTTTATTGTGGTGACCTTGCCAAATTTCTGGAATATAAGACAAACCTCCTATTTGGCTCATTTCTTTAGCAAAATCCTCAAGATTTAAATCACCTTCTCCAAAAAGTAATCCTTCATCAGAATCACCTTGAGCATCTACTAAATGAATATGTTCTGCAAAGGGCAATAACTTTTTAATATATTCATTTGGATTGAGTCCGTAAAAATTTGAAGACATAATTGTATGGGCTGTATCTAAACAAATTTTTATATTATATGTTTCACAAAAATCTAATATTTCTCTTGGGTCAGCAAATATATTTACTAATCTTCTTCCTCCAAGGTACCAAGCATTAACAGGGAGTGTTTGGGGTAAAACTTTTAATTTTGGAAACTGTTTTTCTATCTTTTTAAGTAATATAAATAAACTTTCATAAAGCCTTGTTTTAGTGTCTTTATCAAAGAACTCTTTTAATGTTGCGCAACTAAAGCTAGTAACTATTGGTATTTTTCTTGAATCATCAAAGAGTGATTTATCTAATAATTTATTAATGTGAGTTAGAAATCTTTGAAATTCAATGATACTTTTGGATCGAGTATCTGAATCTCTAGAAAATGGGTCAAAGATTAAATCGTTTTTATAAAAATCAGGGGCATGAAAAGTATGCAAAAGGTTTTTGGGAATATTATCAAAAAGATTTTCTATTTTTGTTATTGGAAAATCTATATCTTTATAAGATAAGTGGAACTCTAAAAACTCTGGTTTTATTTCTTTATAAAGTAATACAGCATCGTGATATCTTACTGGAATGCCTATAGTACATTTTGCAATAGGTGGGTAATCAATAATGAATTCTTTATCTTCACCTTCAAAATCACAGCTTTCAATTAATTCTCCAGGTGTTTTAGGTATTAGAAGTTTTTTATCTAGAATTGACATATATTTATCTGGAGTTAACCCTTTTCCTCCATAGGTGAAATCTAAGTCTTCTTTCTTTAACTTGTCCCCTCTATTCAAAGGTTTATTTACTGTTAGGCTTTTGCCAAGACTAATCCTATTTGCTTTTTCACCTGGTTGAATGACTCTGTCATCTTTAACTCCAAGACTTTCATATGCATTTTTTAGCATATTAGAAAGTTTTTTCATTTCGTCAGGATATAGACTAACAACATGATCATTACCCTTAGCTTCTTTGTTAAGTGTTAGATGTTTCTCAAATACTATTGCACCTAGACCTAAGGCAGTCAAACAAACATGGTATTCAAGTTCATGTCCAGAATACCCAAGAGTTAAATTTGGGAAAAGTTCTTTCAGCCTAGATAAATAATTTAAATTAAGGGTATTTACGGGCGCTGGATAAGCTGATTGACAATGCAGTAAACACAAATTTTTATTAGAATCATTAAAATTTTTGACGGAATTAACTATTTCTGATTGTGTCGACATACCTGTCGACATTATAAAATTGTCAAAATATTTAAATGCAGAGTCTATCATTAATATATTTGTTAAATCTGCTGAAGCTATCTTTAGAATTTCTATATTATTTTGTTTTGCGAAGATTAATGATTCTATATCCCAACAACTAACGATTAAGTCAAGATCAATCTGTCTTGTATGCTCAAATAAATCTTGATAGTCAGAATAACTTAAGAAAGTTGATTTGATATATTCTTGAACATATTGTTGACCTATCTCCATTTCTGTAATGTCCTTATTAATGCAGGAATTAGACCTTATCTGAAATTTAGCGGCATTACATCCAGCTTCCTTTGAAGCATCTATTAATTTATATGCCTCTTCTTTTGAACCATTATGATTCAATCCTATTTCGCTAATAATGTATGGTTCTTTTAAATTATCAAAAAAACCTTCTTTTCTTAAAGACATACTAAAGATATTAATTAGAATTGTGAATCAGAAATTTAATTAGGATTACATTGATAAATTTTGATTAGTTAACTTTTGTATTGTATCATTGCCCTTTAGTAAATTTCCCAAATACAACTTTTTGAATTTGTTTCTTGAATTTTAACTTGAATACTTTCTGATTTAATTATTTTATTTAAGTTACCAATAGTTATAGATTTTTTTTTATTTGGTTTAGGCGATTGGCCAATTAATTTTCTTAATTGTAAATATATAGATCCAATAAATCTGAAGGTAAAACTCTTAAAATTCAAACAATTTTTTTTCTCTAATTCTTTAAAAACTGCATTTCTTATAATCTTTACACAATCTTTTGGAGATTTGTCAACACCATAAAAGTCTATTAATTTTTTTTGTATAGACTCTAAATCATATTTATTAAGATAAGTATCTTTTGAAAAAATATCTTTTATATTTTCTTCAGTAATTATTTCAGAACCACTTGAAACGATTTCAAAATATTTTTCTAAGAATTCAGGTAGATTTTTTGATCTTGCAGTCACATATGTTTTTTTACCAGATAAATAAGCTTCTATTCCAGCCGTTGAATAACCATGTAAAACATTAGAGCATTCCTCTAAATCCTTACTTAAATCTTGATTGATTGAATAATCTATATTTTTAATTTTTTTTGAAATTTTTTTATAAGTCTCAATATTCTCAAAAGGATGAACTCTTATTATTACTTTTTTAAAATAGTTTGCTAATAATGGAATTAATTTAGATATCTGCTCCAAAATAATTTTTTGTTCTAATACTACTTGGTTAATATCTTTATTTGAAAGCCTTGTTCCTTTTATTGAGGCTATAATTGACTCTTTTTGTGTCGCTAGTCCTGGGTTAGAGATTGGCGAACTAGTTAAAATTAAGCAGATATCTTTATTAAATGATTGTTTTTTCTTAATTCTTTGATGTCTAAATGAACCGCATTCGATTGCTAAATTATTTTTTGCAATCTTATTAACAAAAGCAGTTTGTTCTTTACCCCATGTGAAATATATTTTAATTTTAGATAATAATTCTTTTGAAATTAAACCAGTTTTGCTGAAAAACCATAAAGGAAATCCTTCCGTATCTAATACAAAATTTTTTACTCCGCAAGAATCTAGCTTGTTAATGGTAGATTTATTATTAATGCGAGAATAATTATGAATTATTATTGAATCACTGCAGCATAAACTTACCCTGACTAAATCAGAACCAGTTTGCGCAATAAAAACATTAATATTTTTATTGAATTTATTACTATAATTTTTAAGTTCTTCAGCAATTTTTAAACAAAATAGAGAATCTCTTTTGAATGAATCTAAAATAATAATAACTCTTTTATTTTTGGACATTTTATATCTAAATATCAAATTATTTATTTAAATTTTTTTAGGTAAAGATCCCTCTGCATTAAACACTAGTTTGATTGTTTTGAAGAATATAAGCAAGTCTAGAAAAATTGAAAAATGTTTTAGGTAATAAAGATCATAACTTAATTTCATTCTTGCATCATCAATAGAAGCACCGTATGGATAATTAACTTGTGCCCAGCCACTTAATCCTGGTTTTGCTAAATACTTTAAATTGTAGTTAATAATTTCTTGAGATAGTTTTTTATCTATTTCAGGCCTCTCAGGTCGTGGCCCTATTAGACTCATTTCGCCTTTTAAAACATTGATAATTTGTGGTAACTCATCAATTCTATATTTTCTTAATAGTTTTCCAATTTTGGTTACTCTCTTGTCATCAGTTGTTGACCATTGAGGACCATTCTTTTCAGCATTTATATACATGGTTCTCAATTTAATTATAAAAAAACTTTTGTTCATTAATCCACTTCTTCTCTGTTTATAGAAAACTGGGCCTTTATCTTCTAGATAAATTAGTAATGCTGATATTACAAGAAATGGCAAAAAGGAAATTAATAATATTATGGACAATAATATATCACCTATTCTTTTGAAACGAAGCTGAAATGTACTTACTTGCGAGGGAAATTTAATTTTTATAAGATCTTTCGCAGATAAGATTTCAGAAGGAATTCTACTAAGGTAATTCTCAGACCATTCTATAAGATTAAATATTGGTTTACCTTTGATACTTTCACTAAGAATAAAATTTTGATTCTCTTTACTAAGGGACTTTAAATCTTCAATAATGTATCCATAGTTTTCATTTTTATAATCTAAGTCAAAAGAATTAATAATTTTTATATTACTTTTCTCATTATCTTGATCCCAATTTAATAAGTTTTCAAATATATTTACAGAACCATAAAAGTCCCATTTCGTTTTCAGATTAGAATTTTTACTAAAATAAATTGAATAAATTACTTGTAAATAATTTGAAACTAAGAAAATCAAAATTATATTTGGTAAAAAACTTGTAAAATAAAAGGTTATAAAATTAAATGTAATTAGTAATCTAATAAAAATTATTATGACAATTAGACTTACAGAACTTTTAAAAATTTGTAAGTTTAAAGGATTTTTTAATTTCAATTTAGTTATTTTATGATGATAAGTTCCTATTAAATAGTTTGATAAACACCATATTAAAGAAATTAATAAAGATATTAATACTGATTCTGATTTAATGAAAAAAAAGAAGTAAATTAAAAAATCGCAAAAAGATCTAAATATAAATTTTTTTCTTCCAATTATCCATGGAATATAGAAGATATTCATTACTTTTTAAGTATTTGGTGGATTTTCATATGGTGAATTAACCTTGAAACCTTTGTCCAACAAGTAAGATTCTTTTTTAGCATCCACTAAATCGTTTTGAATCATCTCAGAAACTAATTCTTCTAGAGTGATTTTTGCTTCCCAATTAAGTATTTCTTTGGCTTTAGATGCATCACCTAATAGAGTTGAAACCTCAGTTGGCCTGAAATATCTTTTATCAATTCTTATTACCACTTTATTATTATCTGCTCTTATACCAACC
>MDTG01142979.1_pt1 | contig 16361 bp, 10 predicted proteins | sample 811421 | NCBI WGS metagenome assembly MDTG01 (sample SAMN05326645, study PRJNA326480) | marine metagenome | isolation source: seawater | place: Pacific Ocean: South East | collected 2011
AATGACCAGCAGCAAATCCTTCTTTACAATTACTAAAATTCTCTAAAGTAGCTAATGAACCATTGTTTTTATTAACAGGTGTTTCACTTGATTTTAATAAAGACATTATATATATATACTATCTTTATTTTTTTTTAATTATAGCTAATCCTAAAATAGATAAAATAATAAATGTTGGAAAATAATTTATAAATATTTTTTCGAAATATTCATTTTTATTATAGTAAAAAACTTCAACATTATCAGAGAAAGATACTGTTTTTTGATTAATATTTTCAAAATTGTCATGTTTATTATAATCCTTAATTCCGTTATAATCTTTTACAGGATTGCCTATTAATGTAGTATTTCCATATAAATTAAATTTATTCAAAGAAACATTATCAGTTTCTCTTCCAGCAGTAATAATTAATTTTATACTTTTATATTTATCAATTGTATTTATTTTTAATCTATCTTCATTAGTATTAAAGTCTACATTTAAATTTCTTGCTATCATTCTCCATACTTTATCTTTATCAGAATAACCTAAAATAAAATATGATTTTGGTTTACTTTCTTGTTGATTAAATTCTAAATAACTTTCATAAATATAATATGCTCTTGGAAAAACAATATCAACTGTTTCACCTGGATATGTTGATGTTAAAATATTAGTTCCTTCTTGTGAATAATATGTTATTATATTTTCAGTTTTTCTTTCGCCATTATAATTATGTATACAACTACCTTTTTTATAATTATCACCACTACAAATATCTGATTCAGGATCATTTATAGTAACCGATGTAAGAGGATCATCTGATTTTTGACCATATTCAGGTAAAGTATTCCAATAAGTATTTTTTTCATTATCAAATAATTTTATTAAATTATCTATATTACTGGTACTATCTAATCTATAAATACCATATGTTATTGAATTTATATCTTTATTATTTATTGTTCTAACACCATTAATATTATGAAAACTAATATTTGAATTTGAAGGATATGGTATTAACGGATAAGTTTTTACTTGATATTCTAAAGCCATATATATATTATATTATAATATATATATTTTTAATCCATTTCATAAAATGTATAATAAAGTACACTTGCTGTTAGTGCTGTCCATAACATACCGGATAACATTGTACCACCATATGTTAATTTTGCATTTGCAGAATTAGTACCATCTAAGTAATATAATTCTCTTAATTTCATATCCATATTATATCTTATATCCTTAAACTGTTTGATAGCATTACTTAAGGTTTCTGCATCACCAGTATATTCTGCTAAATTTTTTTTATTTGTTATACTTGCACTAGTCATTTCGTTTAACATATTAGTTAATTCTTCATAAGTTGATTTAAGTTTATCTAAACCTTTATTGTAAAATGATAATGTGTTTGTTGGAATATCAAAAGATACATTAGAAGGTGCTCCTGTTGCACTTCCTACATTTTGAAATTGTTCTAAAACTGCTTCACTACCACCATCTGCCTTTATATTTATTAAATCATAACTTGATGTATTATTACCACCACGTTGATCAAATATTGTTATTTGAAGTTCATTTAATTCAAGTTTTGTACTACCGAAACCGAATTTTACACCATTTATAGTACCATTAAATTCGTGTAAACCATGTAATGCACCACCAATTTCTGGTTGTTCTAATTCTCCAGTACCATCCTCATATGAATTTTCAATAGTAATACTATATTCACCAGTTTCATTTGCACTAGGAGGACTGAAAAAAACATCTTTAAATTGTTGAGTAAATGGTTCTGCTACAGTACCATCACCATCTGTTTCTCCAAATTTAGTACCTAAAAATGTTAAAAATTCCCATGAATTAGTACCAGAATTTACATTGTTTGCTACTTTAAAACGAATAACAATTTTTTGAATAATACGATAAAAATCCTGTTGTGGCCAACATTTTCCTTCGCCATTTTCAGATGACTTAATTTTACGATTACTGTCATCAAGATGTAATCCATTACAATGTATATATAAAGCATATTCATCATTAAATTTATTAATTAATCTTATAACTTCTTTTTCCATAGAAATAACATCAGGTGGAACAGTTTCTGTACCAGATGTACCTTCACTAGCACCAATAAAACCTTCTTTTACATATCTATTTTTTATTTTTGAATTAAATCTCTTTTTAATACCTTTATTTATTTGACTATCAGATTTTACAACTTTGTTTTCTATTTTTTTCAGAGGTTTAATACTTTTAAAAGGTTCATTTGTTAATGACATACCAGTAATATCTGGTGTATTTGTAAATATACCATTAAAAATACTATTATCTATTTGTTGTCTAGGTTGAATAAGAGCATTAGTAAATCCTTCACTACCTTTATAAAAACTTGATACAGGTTCACCTGGATTACTAGTATCTACTGCTACTGGTCCTAATGTTCCCATAATATTCCAGTTAGCAATATTGAATTTAGTACCACCATATAATTCTTCTACAATCATACGAATAGTTCTTGTGCCTGAATTTCTAGCATCATATTTAAATTGACCAGCATCTAATTTTATAGGCATAAACATTGGTTTTTCAGCATCACCAGGAAACGCAGCTACTAGATCATATCCTTCAGCCGCTTTCAGTATACCACCAACAGGTCTTCTATTTTCACGTCTAGTTTCGTGTTGTATAAAATCTCTCATTTCTTTATTATTAACACTAAATCTTGAAAACATAATTGCAGGTGGTATAGCTCCACCAGTTTGACGAAAAGATTTTTTATTAACAAAAACAATTTTTAATGAGTCAAGACCACCAATATATATTGTTTCTGATGATTCTGTTTTTTTTGCTGTATAAGAACTAAAAACTTTACCGTTAATTTCTATATTAAAATACTCAAAACCATATACACCTTTAAATCTAAATTCTATTTTAGTAGCATATCTTGGACCAAAATCATATGTTGCTAAATGTTTCCATACTTTTAAAGAATCTGGAGTATCTTGATCATTATCACTGCAACAAAATGTTACTTTTTTTATCATTTCTCTTTGTGCATTAGTGTTATAATTATTTTTTCTTATTTGAATATACATATCACCTGGAAATGCCTGTTTTGGAAATGTAATTTGTGCCCATGATCCAGCAACAGATCCTCCACCAGTAATAGGTGTTGAATATTTTGTTGTAGCAGTACCACCACCTTGATATACACTAATATATGGACTTGATCTTACATATGGATCTTGTTTAAAAGCATGATTTTCTTTATCAGATAGATTATAATTTTTTCCACCTTTTACATTACAATGCCAAAATGTTTCTAAACTTTTATCAAACAATTTGACAGCGTTAAAAGCATAATCATCATGAAAATAATCGCTTTGTGACATTACTTCACCACCTTTTAATAGTCTAATTTTTTGACTTAATGTCCCAAAATCTGGATTTGCATCTATTAAAGTATTTACTGTTTGTACTGACATTATATAATATAATTCTATAAAATATATTATATTCATTATTCATTATTTATACTAAATTAATTAATTATATTTTGAATAATCACTGTTAAAAACATTTAATTCTTTAATTGGATCTGATGCACTGTTATTTATTATATTTGTAAATGACTCTGTTGATATAATATCATTTTCGTTTATATTTGAAAATGTTTCAGCAGATGCTAATTCGTTTATTTTTCCAGATCTTAATTTATCTAATGCATCTGTATTTTGAACATTACAATTTCCATCCATGCTAATACATACTTTACCTTGTATCTTTAAATTGCCAATAGCAGCACTATGATAACCATAAGTTTCCTTTACTACAAGTCTAAATTTACTATAATTTTTATTTGGTATTACTTGTGAATATGCCCCACCCAATGGATTTGTTTGAGATACTTTTATAAAATTATTTATTGTGCTTCCATTTATATTTCCAGAATTTAATAAATCTGTAGCATATTTATTATTATTTTCTACATGTAATGGATACCATTTTTCACCATCATTTGATCCTAATAATACATAATGTTTTGGCATTCTCGCAAATTCGTATACTGGTGAACGATTTCCTAATCTTGCAGGATGAACAGCAAATCCAGTTACAAATACTTTATATGGATAATCTACTTGTATCCATTCACCATAATGTACAATTGGATCTCTATTATCTGTCTCATCTACTTTTGCTTCTGGTGTCGCAACTGTAATAAATTGTTTTCTTGGATCTCTCATTAGTGATCTTTTATATGGTTTCTGTCTCATATTATATGATGCAGCATTATCTATAGATTTCTCTGGTTGAACATAATTATAGTTTGAATAATTTTTACTTCTTTTCATTCTATAATTACCATATGTATATGGTGTATGCCAATATGTATTTGCATTATCATCAAACGCTCTTTTCGCACTCCAATGCCAAGCATGTGATGAATCAGAAAATGTATATAAACCATTTTTAAATTTCATTGTATCAGGTGCACCATCTACTATAAAATCATTTCTATTTAAAGTTACATTCTGTGGCATTATTCCTTTCTCTACAGAATAAACTGAAAATGGTTTATCTTGATCTATTTCCATTGAACCACAACCAGCTGTTCCTCCTCTTATTTTTTGTTCATCTAATGGATGACAAACAGCAGCACATTCTGAATCAGCTACTGCTGCTCCTGCTAATTCATTTCCTACATAACAATTATCTCCTTTTGAACCTTGTAATGCAAATAATTTATGTGACTGTGCTTTATTTAAACAAGACGTTTGGTTTGAATTTCCTAATACAGGAGCACCTGATATTACCGGTTTATGTGTATTTTTTTTATAACATCCTAAATAATTCCATTTTAATTCACCAGACATTTATATAATATATATTTATATAAATACATAATAATTTATTCTAATGCTTTTCTTATTATTATATAAATTAAAAAAGCGGAACCTACTGTTAAATTTATAGATCTTATTGCAGACTTTTTATAATCTCTTCCATTATCTAAATATAATTGACCTGATGCACTATAATCATTATCTTTGTCATATAATTTTTTTACTTTATAATAATTCTTACAATTCGCTATTTTTAAACAGTCTTCTTTATTTGTATTAAAATTATTATTATTACATTTAATTTCCCAATCAACATTATTATAATCAATTTTTTTACATTCCTTTTCTAAATCCAAAAAATTCATAGATAAATCACCATGGTGTTGTGCAGATCTATAAAAAAAACTATTTGGATTATGATTAAAAACTATATTTTGATTATTATATTCTAAAGTTCCAGCTGACATTATATAATATATTTCTACATTTTTTATACACATATTCTGTAATAAGAAGCGTTCAATGAATTAACACTTTTTCTATTAAATTTACATATTTGACCTGGACGTACACATAATGCTAATGCTTGTGGATCAAATCTTGATATTTGTGGCAATTGAGAATTATCTTTTATATTAAATTTTATTTTTAATTCTTGTTCCTCATCTTTATTTAATATCTCACACCATGGTACTAATATATGTGTTAATATATTAAATTGTAATCTAGCTATATTATGTACTACTATAAATATACCATCTGTATCATATATATATTTTAATTTATTTATTAAATTATCATTTGGTTCTTCATTTATTATTATTATTAAATCGTCATTCTTTGTTAATGTATTGTCTATATAATATAAATCTTCTATTGTTTCATCTAAAGTGTTTTGCCATCTTACTTGTTTACTTGATAAACTATATTTTACATAAACCTTTTTCCCTTCATCATCGCTCACTAACATATCTAACTGATTATTATTTAACATCGCATCTATCTCATTTACACTAAAATCAATATTCTCATCTACTTTATATCCTTTGCTATCTAATATTTCAAGAATATTTTTTCTTGATTTATATATTTGGTTTATTGAATTATTACCACCTGACATTATTATATATATTTATAATTATTTTTAAATATATATTTCACAATCAATTTTTTATAATTTTTTTATAACTAATTTATTAAAATCTATCTTAGAATTATCTGTTATTTCTGTTTTTTCTTCTTTTGAACCACCATTATTATCTTCTTTATTACTACCCATAGCCATTGGTGTTAATATATTACTCCCACTATCATCTATATTATCCGTTGTTACTTTATTATCTGAATGATCTCCTCCTGCATTCATAATTTTAAATACCGGTGCTATATTTATTGTTGGTGTATCATTATTATTATTTACACCACTATTCGAGTTATTATTATTTTCTTCTTTTTTTCCTCCTTCCATATATGTAGAATAATCTGCCATCTTATATACCTCCATCTCTCTTACAACTTTTATTGTTTCTTCATTTGTTAAACCCTCATTATCTTCCGTATATATTGTTATATAATTATCACTAATATTTTTTATATTCCATATTCTATTTGGTTTTAAATCACTTCTTAAATATACTTTATCTGATAATTTAAATTCACTTGATTCTGGTAAACCATGTGTATCACTATAATCAGGTGCATATGGTGGACTATCATCTAAATTCATTTTTGTTTCTATTTCATCTAATTCTCTCTTTTGTTTATCTTCTGGTGATAATGACAATGGAACATAAGCAGGACTATCTGATGGTGCCCATGGTGGACTATCATCTTCTTCTGGATCTTCTATTATTGTAACTGGTTTATCTATAATTGGTTTTGTCCAACTTGATTCACCAGTTTTAATATTAAACCAATAAGTTCTATCTTGTTTTTTAGAGTATTGTTTTGTCCAACCGTCTTCAATTAAATCATCATCTACTATTAATTTTGATTGACCTGTTAACATAAAATTATCATATTCTTTTCTAGCTTCTTCCCATGTTGAATTTGGAAATTTTTCAAAATAATGTATAAAGAATGAATTATTTCTATATTCTTCATTTTCTTTATCATATTTTTCTTTTTCAGATTTATTCATATTTAATGAATAATCTAGTTTCTTATTATTTTTGTGCATATTGTTAATTAAAAGTACATCATCTATAGATTCTTCTATTGTCATTGGTTTATTTAATAATTTAGTTATATTATCTGAATAAAACATATTATCAAAATTATTTATATTATCTTCAGTTATAATTCTCATTTTAATATTACATGTTCCTAATTCTTGTTCTAATAATTTAAAGCAATATGGTACTTTTATAATACTAAAATCTCTACCATATTTAGTTTTTTTAACTAAATCAGCAGAGAATTTTGTAATATTTGTCCAATTTGTAGGTCCATCTGACATAACACTATAAAATAAATCCTTATCATCATTATAAATAGCAGGAGTTCCTGTTTTATTACATACTGCCATATAATATTTATCTCCTCTTTCCATCATAGATTCGGTTAAAAAATTTGATGCACCATGAGAGATTAAAACATCTCTTTCCATTTCACCTATTCTTAATCCACCATCATTTGCTCTACCTGAAACAGGTTGTCTTGTCAAATTGGTATTAGGACCGGTTGATCTAAAATTTATTTTATCTTTTACCATATGTTTTAATCTCATGTAATATGTTGGACCTATAAATATTTCAGTTTCAATTTGTTTACCAGTAAAACCATCATATAATATTTCATTTCCACTTGAATGATAACCATCTTTTACTAATGTTTCTGAAAATAATTTGAATTTATTATTTTTATTTATAAATGCGGTACAATCAATAAAACCGCCTCTTAATAATCCAGTTTTTCCAGTTACTGTTTCAATTAATTGACCAATAGTCATTCTTGATGGAAGAGCATGTGGATTAATAATCATATCTGGTCGTTGACCGTTTTTTGTAAAAGGCATATCTCTTTCAGGTACAATTAAACCAACTGTACCTTTTTGACCACATCTTGAACCCATTTTATCACCAATTTTAGGTTGTCTAAATTCTCTTATTTTTACTTTTGCTAATCTTTGTCCTTCTTCATTTTCAGATATAAAAGATTTATCAACTATACCAATCTGACCTTTTTTTGGTTTTTTAGATAAATCAGTAAAAAAACCTGAATTTTTACTATTAGAACTTAACATTCCTATAATAGCAGTTTCATCATTTACATGAGTATTTTCAGGAATAATACCATATTTATTTAATTTACTATAATCAACATCTTTTGTTTTTCCTTTTACATTTTCTATATTTTCTACATCATAAAATTTTATTTCACTAGTAATATCATCTTCAATTGTTTTTTCTTCATGAGTTTCATAACAACTATAATATGTTGTATTAAAAAGACCTCTATTTAATGAAGCCTCATTCATTAATACTGCATCTTCAACATTGTAACCAGTATAACACATAATAGCAACAATAATATTTTCACCATAACAATTTTCTTCAGAATTTATATGTTCCATGTATCTTGTTTTTACAATTGGTATTTCTGGTTGATTTAAAACAACAGCTGTTTTATCCATTCTTAATTGATAATTTGTACTATATAAACTACATGCTTGTCTACTTTGACCGCATGAAAACATATTTCTAGTACCTGGATTATTTTCAGGATAAATAATTAGATTACCCATAACACCTAATATAAATGATTCATGTATTTCCAAATGAGTATATTTTTTTTGTTTTTTTTCATATATATTACTATTTAAAGCAATTAAAGCATCTTCAGTTTCACTACTATCAATATATTCTATTATACTTTTATCTGTTGTAAAACGTTTATTTTTAAATATATCGATTTCACTATTTGCAACATTATACAATTCATCAATATTATAAAATTTATAATTATTAGGATTAAAATCTTTATCTTTTAATGTATTAAAACCACAAATTAAATTATTCCAATTAAATTCTTCATCTAATTTATTTAAAATATTAGCATTATCATATGATAATTTATCATTATCTACATAAAATAATGGTCTACATAATCTTCCACCATCGGTATACATAAAAATTGTATTACTTGATATATTAAATGAAATACTTATATAAATTGGTATTAAAGCATTTCGTCTATAATGTTTAATTTTTTTAGTAGATTCTATTGGATTATCAATCATACCAATCCAACAACCGTTAATAATAACTTTAGTTTTTGTATTTAATTCATGAAAATTACAATCTTCAATTAATTTTAAAGAAATATTTTTTAAACACCATTTAATTAGTGGTTCTCTTGAAATACCTTTTGTTATATATGTTGATATAGATAAATGTTTATGTAAACCGATATTTCCACCATCGGGAGTATCTACAGGATCAAAATAACCCCATTGACTACCATTAAGAAGACGAGGACCTACTACTTTTGCGGTAGCATCTAATGGTAAATTAGTTTTTCTAAGATGACTTAACATAGAATTATGTGATAATCTATTTAAATCTTGAACTACACCAATACGTTTTGTGTGTTTTTCAGTACCCCAATTACCTTTAAAAGCATCTCTAAAACCTTTTTCTAATATTTTTTTAGAAAAGGCATTTTTATAATGATTATTAATAAGACCTTGAAGATCATTTTCATAAATAGCTTTATTTGTACTTAAAGGGGTATCAATAAAAACACGTATTTTTTTTAATTGTTTTCTATAACATTCTAAAAATAAATCATTAATAAGAGATCCGACTAATTCAATTCTTTTATATTTATAATTATCTCTATCTGTTGGCAATTCATCACCAATAAAAACTTTTAATAATTGAAATACTATATTACCTAAAAATAATGCCTTTTGTTTATAAGTAGTTTCACCTATATGAGGAAAAAAATAATCACTTAAAATTTCCCATACATATGGTATTGTTTTATATTTTCCAAGAGTTGCCATATATTTTAAAGCCATTTTTTGTGTAAAAATACCACCGCTATCATGTACTGAAGGAATAAATAAATCAATAAATCTCTTATTTTTATCTAAATCTAATAAACAATGAGTAATAATATCTTTATCAGAAATAACACCAAGAGCTCGAAATAAAATAAATAAAGGGATTGGTTTTTTTAATTGAGGAACATTAACAACTATATTTTCATTAGTTAATTTACCAGATGGAGCTACTATTTTAATAGAAATAGTACGTTTTGGTTTTGATACTATTTCAGATACAGAACGCATTTCTGCTGAAAATAAATATTTATCATCATTATCTTTTTTAATATAAAGCATATTATCAGCAAATTTTTCTTGTGAAACAACGGTTTTTTCTTTACCTTCAATAATAAAGTATCCTCCTACATCATTTCTACATTCTCCCATTGAACTACGAATTTCTTTTGGTAATCCATTAAGAATACAAAAATTTGATTGTACCATAATAGGAAATTTACCAAGATATTGTTTTTCTAATACCATAGTCCATTGTTGTATATTACCACTTAAAGATTTTTCGGTTAAATCTCTTAATTGTGCTGTTTCCATAGCAGTTAAATCGGTAGCTAATAATATTTTATTTGTTTTATTACCACCATCCATATCATCAATATCATTATTATTATCAATATCATTATTATCTAATTTAACATTATGAATTTTTTCATCATTATTAACATATTGATAATTACCACCAATAATTTCAGGTGCTTCGCCATCTTTTAATATTTTTTTAAAATATATTTCAACATCATAATGAATAGTCATTGCATATGACATATTTCGTAAACGACAATCATTTGGATACATATATTTAGATTTATCATTTTCGTATAAAACTGGTTTTCCAAAATAAATACGTTTTCCATCTTTTCCACCTACGTAAATTTCGCATGTATTTCTATGTTCATCTAATTTATTATCATAATTAGTCATAAAAGAGATTGGGTTTTCTTGTTTAAAAATTTCGTATATTTTATTTTCAAAAAAATCATTATAAGAGTCTATATGATGCTTTACAAGTGATTGATAATTATCTTTAAAATGACTGTTTATAATATTCCATATTTTTTGATCGTCCATAATAATATATAAAATATATTATATATTATATTTTTATACTCTTAATTACTTTGTTCTTTATATGCACGTGATAATTTACATAGATTACGAACATAATTAATACTAATATTTTTATTGTTTTCGTCTAAATTACGTAATGGTTCTCTGATTTTATCAATAAATTCAAGTGCTTCTAATTTTTGTCCACCTAAATTTCTTAGATCCATAGTATAATCCTTATCTATAAATTCATCAATACTCGAGCCCATTATTTGTTCATAATATTTATCATTTACATAATTTTCCCATAATGGAATTACTAATTTTGGTGTTACATTAACTAATAAATTATAAGCGTTTTTATATTTCTTTAAATCATCATTTGTAGGAAAAACTAGACATAATTCTTTTAAAAATTCCTTAAATGTATTATTAAATGCTTCAAGTAATATCTTTGTTTGAGATGACATAATATATTTATAATATAAAAATAAATATATCTTTAAACTAATTTTGTTAAAAATCTATTTGAGGTGGTGGTGGTTTATTTTCCAACATATTCATTCGTTCTTGTTGAATTTTATCTATTGTTATATTCCCTATTTTATCAGCTTTATAATCATCATCTGGTGTATGAATAGTTATATTTTCTGTAGATGCTGATACATAATTTCCAACACTTCTTCTTCCACCCATACCTTTTGCACTTAATTCTTCTGGACTTAAATCATATGGTGTAAATCTTTCTGATGAAACAAAATTATTTCCAGAATTATTTAAATCATAACTAATAGGTTCACCATTATAATTTTCTGCATTATTAGTATCAGATATTATATATGGTTTTATTTGATCAAATATTTCATCACCATATAAAATACGATATTGTTGTTTTACTAATAATAATGCAGGAACACTGTGTAAATTAGGTGGTTTTATTATTTTTGTTCCATTCTCTAATTGTATAAATATTTCATTTGTTTTTGGATCTGTCATACGTTTATCTATACATATAAAACTAATTTTTTCTTTTAAATTTTTACAGCGAGATAATACTAATAATAATTTTTTTGAATGTTTGCAATAGTTACTATAATATAAAATATCCATTATATATTATATAATTTAATATTTATTCTTAATCTATAACGAGATTAATCTAATGATTTTGTACAAATTGAATAAAATAATCTATTTTGAAAATAAAATACACCATATGTTAATATCATTACAAATAAAGCACCTAATACTTTTGTTTTATCTTTTGATTTACTTTTTCCTAGTCCTAATATTACAAATAAACTTGATAATAATATTATTACTAAAAATATAAATCCTATAATTTGTAAATAATAAAACCAAAGACAATATTCTTGTGTTAAAGGATTAAATATTCCTTCTAAATCCATTTATATAATTAATGAATATATTTATTCTTCAATTATATAATTTAAATAATAAAGTTGTTGTATTGGATCATAATCTTCAAAATAATTAAATATTTCTCCTTTATTCATTATCTTCTTGCCTATTTTTAAACTAGGTAAATAAATATTATGATGAATTTTATATATGTGATAAAAATATTTTTTACTTACTCTTTCTTTATTTTTTTGTATATAATATGTTAAATACGACTGATGTATATTTGTTAAAAAATTTTTATATTCTATATAAAATTTATAAAATAAATCTTTGTATTGAGGAAAATATTCTAAAAATTCTTTTACTTTTCCTATTTTTTTTAAACATAAATATTGATATTGTAAATTTGGATTATTACCTCTTATATCCTTTCTTTTTTTATATCCATCATTTATAATATGACATCTTTCTCCTGTTTTTTCATTTAAATACATTAGACCTACTATTAATTCATTATTTTCTTTTGTATATTTTAATTCCATTTCTTTATAATTTTCTAATTTATTTATTATTTTTGGTAATTTTATAAATTCCATCATTGTTTTTATACAATCCATATTTATCAATTCATTAAATAATATATATTCCGCTTTATTTTCGTTAATCTTATATGCTGCTACCAAATATAAATTCATATCTACATTATTTAATACTATATGATTATCTGGATGTTGCATTACAAAACTATAACAAATATCTTTTGATAAATCCTCTGTTATTCTAATAAATTCATTATCATCACTTATTCTTAAACAGTCATATAACATCTTTTTAAATGTTAATTGTTTTTCTTTTCCATAATCTTTATCATATCCATTTCTATAATAAAAATATTCTCCTCCTACCGATGATTTTGTTGATATCTCCCATTTATCACCATTATTAAATAAATTTATCATTGTACCTTCTATTATCTCTGTTATTAACAAATCTTCATCATTTAAATTATTATTTTTTATAAATTCATCATATTTTTTTGATTTTGGTAGTGAATATGATAATAATTTATTATTATCGTCAAATAATACACTTCTATATTTTATAGCTTCTGTATCATCTTTATCTAATTTTGATTTATCATAATTGTATACATTATATTTTCTTTTTCCTGTATTTATTGTTTTTTTTCTTATAGTAATATTATTAATATTTATATTCGGGTCTAATACTTCATATCGACAAAACTCCATAGTTATTATATAATTATTTATAATATCTAAGCTTTAATAGGTTTTTAATATGTTTAATTATTTTATTTTATTTAACATTATATATATAATAAACAATGTCAAAAATAGATAAAAGATTAATATTAGAATTAGGTGATATTATTGAAATAAATGCACCAAATAATACTGCTATTCATAATCATAAATATTATATTGAATATATTGATAATAATAAAATGAAAGTTATATCTTTATCTGACACTAGCAAACATATTATTAATTTTAATAACAATGGCTTTTCAGATGAAAATATATTATCTGTTTCCCTTATTAGTCGTAGTCAATATCAAGGTTTTGCTAGACAAAACGATCTTAATGAAAATACATGGGTAGAAATTAAATTTTATGGTGATATACCTACAATTATTACTGGTGAAATTAATAATATTATTGAAGATATGATTGAAATTACTACTTATCCAGATTTAGATGTAATTTTTATCGATTTTGCTTATAAAGGTTTACCTGAAGATATCCCTATTGAATATATTAATATTACTGAAAAACCATCTACATTAGCCCATATATCTTCTTTATCACAAGTTAAAGAACATATTGAAACTGGTTCTTTAGATGAAATTCCTGAAGAAGAATATGCTAATATGGAATTATTAGACTCCGGCGAATCTATTTTAAGTATCCCTGAAGACTCACCCGTTGATACTAATTTAAAAATTGAATTATCTAAATTATATACTGATGCTAATTCTATTGTATTTGGTAAAAAATTAGGTGCAGTTCGTGAAGCACGCGAAAAACCTCAAGAAGAACTTAGATATAATATTAGTACTCAAGTTGACGACTTATTAGATAATTTATATTCTAAATACCCTAATGTCGATCGTAATGAAACTATTAAAAATAATATTCATCGTATTATTACTCGTTTTAAAGAGCTTCGTTCCGAATTTTCTAAATTTGATGAAAATAATAATATTTATGATATTAAAGAAAAGGGTTTCTTCTACAAACCATTAGTCGAATCTTTAAATAATTTAAATAAACGATTATTATGGATTATACCTGTAATCGCTAATACTAAATATATTTGTATTGAAAATGATGATATTGTAAGTAATGATACACAATATGTTTCTAATAATGGGTATGATGATATTATCGATTTCCAAGAAAATTATTATATTAATAAACAAAATAATATTGATTATCAAACTATGATTAATACTATTGATAATACTTATACCCCTTTTACTGACCCTGATGATACTAATTTAAATTCTGTTATTACTATTAAAAATGTTAATGATACATTTGAATCTATTATTGATAATTTCAACGAATTTAACAGTTCTATTGTTAATCAAAATCAAGTAAAACAACGTAAATTTATTATTCAAAAATATAATCTTGGTATGACTTCTCTTAAACAAGTTTATGATAATGATTTTGGTACTAATTATAAATTATCTTATGTTACTAATAATGATAAAATGTTTTTAAAATCATTCGTCACTTTACCTTTATCTGTAATCGAATTTTCCAAAATAAATTTAAATTCATCCTCTATTCTTGAAAAATCAGTATATAATCAAAATTTTATAAATTTCTTCCAATTTTTAAATAAAAAAACTAATATTCATACTAACTTTATTGACGATTTTAATAATGAAATTGATTATAAAAAATATAATTCTTCATCTAATAATAATACTGATCTTTTAAATAATATTAACCATTTTAAAATTAATAATGAAAATTTTGATACTTCCGACTATACACGTTATCTTGAAACTATTTTTCCAAAAACTATTAACTTATTAGAAATTTTCAGAAATAAAATTAATAATTGTTTCTCTATTAATGCTATCGTTGATAAATTAGAACCCTTTCTTTTATATAAAGATGATATCACTTATCAAATGTATAATAAAATGCGCTTCTTTATCAAAGAAAATATTAAAATGTTAAGAGAACAAAAAATTAAAAAAGAAACTCATTTTAATAAAATCAAAAAAGCATTAACAACTTTCGATTTTGATAATAAAATTAGTAATATTCTTAAAGATAATGATGAATTACATGAACAATTTAATACTGGTTATTCTATTAATAAAAATGATACTACTAGCGAAACATTATATAAAATATATAATTCCGATAATTCTTTATTATTTAATTCTATGTTATCTATGCACATGAATATACTCAATACTCCTGTTAGTTTACTTAATCTTATTGATAAAAATGATATTGATTATATGGATAAGGAAAATAATTATACTAAGGATTGTTTTAAACGTTATCTCGCTAAAAAATATTATAGTTTTGATAAATTACAAGATGATAATAATATTGATATTTTCTTTGATAAAGATCTTGATGACACCCCTTATCATTTATTAAAACAATATGAAAGTGATATTAAAAATATGAATAAACCTGATGCTATTGACTTTTTAAATCAAAATTTAATACATAAACATGGTATTAATGAAGATATTTCTCTTGAAATTGCTAATATTTTATATAATAAAGAAAAACCTGTCACTGATGATCATTATGCTATCGTTGAATTAAAACCTAATAATATTAATGATAAAAATATCGATGACCCCGCTATTAAAAAACTTATCGACAATGAATCTGATATAAAAATGAAAAAATTTTATTATAAACGTGTTAAAAATGTATGGATTAAAGATGAATCTATTACTGATTTATCTTTTTTTGATACAAATGAACTTTTTTGTAATATTAGTAGTGAATGTTTTAAAAATACTAAAACTAATGTTTGTGAAAGTGAT
>MDTG01412907.1_pt1 | contig 16361 bp, 20 predicted proteins | sample 811421 | NCBI WGS metagenome assembly MDTG01 (sample SAMN05326645, study PRJNA326480) | marine metagenome | isolation source: seawater | place: Pacific Ocean: South East | collected 2011
AATCTGATGGCGGAGAGGGTGGGATTCGAACCCACGAACGAGTTGCCCCGTTGCTGGTTTTCAAGACCAGTGCTTTCAACCGCTCAGCCACCTCTCCGAGAGTTATTTAATCAATTCTTAATACTATCAATAAAGGTAAATAACAATAAACTAAACAATAATTTCAAATACTAGTTTAAACACAATATTTATGTTAATTAAAAAAATGGTAAAATTCATAACAACTATCTTATTTTTAGCATTTTTTGTTTTTGGTAGCACCTTAGCTGAAACCAGAAATGAGAGCTTTTCATTATGGCTCGAAGATTTTAAAAAGAGAGCTGTCATAAGAGGAATTTCTGAAGCGACTGTTGAAAATGCATTAAGTGAAGCAATTTTTTTACCAAAAGTTATCGAATACGATAGATTTCAACCTGAGTTTTATGAGGACACTTATACTTATATAAAAAAAAGGACAAGTTCAGAGAAAGTTAGAAAAGGAATAAGACTATATAAAAAAGAAGAAAAAATCATAAATCAAATTGAAAAAATTTTTTTAGTAGAAAAAGAATTATTAATAGCGTTAATGGGAATAGAAACAAATTTTGGTAAGTATCTTGGAAAGATGGATATAATTTCTTCTCTAGCAACACTTAGCTATGATAAAAGGAGAAGTGAATTTTTTTCAAACGAGTTACTAATTTTATTAGAGCTTCTAGATAAAAAAATCATAGATAAAAAGATATTGTACGGATCTTGGGCTGGAGCATTTGGTAATTTTCAATTTATGCCATCAACAATAATGAACTATGCAATAGACTATAACAAAAATTCTGATATTGAATTAAAAAAGATTGAAGACTCCTTTGCTTCTGCTGCTAATTATATAAGCAAAATAGGATGGAAAAAAAATGAACCGTGTTTCGATCGAGTGCAATTAAAAAAAGATATTCCAAAAAAATATTTAAATACGTCAGCAAAAAAACTGAAAAATAAAGTTAAGTTACGGTCTCTAAAAAAGTATTTAAAAGACAATGAACCTATCAGATTTAAAGAAACATCACTTGTTGCTGTGATAACTCCAGACAAGGATATTGTCCCAAACTCAGATAATCTGAGTCCAGCTTTCATAGTTTCTGGAAATTATGAACAAATTTTAAAGTGGAATAGATCATTAAGATTTGCACTTGCTGTATGCACTTTGAAAGAAAAGATAAGGAATGAATTATAAATTTTTATTAATTTTTTTATTATTAATTTCTTGTAAATTATCTAATTACAGCGGTAATAGTAACAAGAAATTATTTTATTCTAGTGGTTTTGCCTACATATATAATGAAAATGATTATAAGAACAAAACTATATCTAAAAAATTTAAAACTTATGAACTAGAAATCGGGCATTCAAATTTAAAAACCGGAACAATCGTTAAACTTATTAATCCCGAAAATAAAAAATTTTTAATCTTAAAAAATAAAAAAAAAGTAAATTATCCCGAATTTTACACTATACTAGTAACAGAGTATGTTGCGGACATACTTAACCTTAACAAAGATAATCCATTTTTAGAAATTCAAGAAATTCAAAAGAATAAATCATTTATTGCAGAAAAAGCTAAAACACATCTTGAAGAAAGAAAAATATATACAAAAGCTCCTGTGGAGAAAGTTGTGATAAAAAATCTCAATAATAAAAAAAAGAAAAATAAGATTACTAATAATTTTAATTTTTCAATTTTAATTGGTGAATTTTATAATGTATCGACGGCTAACTTATTAAAGGATCGGTTAATTAAAGATATCAATTATTTAAATAAAAAATTAAATGTTAAAATAGCGAAAAAGAACCAATTTCAACTAATTTCAGGCCCATATAACTCTATTAATTTACTTAAAAAGGATTACATGCTATTAAAGAATTTCGGATTTGAAGAACTTGATATATTAAAAAATGAATAAATTTTTCTACTTTTTGGCATTTGCTTTAATCCTTAACGTAAAAGCAGAAGCTAATCCAAATATTTCTGCAAGAACAGCCATATTGTATGATTACGATTCTGACAAGATCCTATTTGAGTTAGAACCTGATTTAGTAATTTACCCAGCTTCCATGACAAAAATAATGACATCAATAATTGCATTTGACTTATTGAAACAAAATAAACTTTCTTTAGATGATAAATTTATTGTTTCTGAAAAAGCTTGGAGATTATCTCAAAGCGGTTATTCCTCGATGTTTATAATGGTTAACGATGAAGTATCGGTTGATGACTTATTAAAAGGCATCATTATTGCATCTGGAAATGATGCATGTATTGCTTTAGCTGAAGGTATAGCCGGGACTGAAGAAAATTTTGTGGATATTATGAATGAGAAAGCTGCTGAAATTGGTATGAGTAGTACGAATTTCGCAAACTCCTCAGGTATAAATAATACTGAAAATTATTCTACCGTTAGAGATATTGCGATTATGTCAAAATATTTAATTCAAAATTATCCAGAGTATTATCCTTTGTATGCAGAAAAAGAATTTACGTGGGATCGTACGGGTGGCGATCCAATAACACAGTCTAATAGAAATAGCTTATTGTACAAAAGAGTAGGTGTAGATGGTATCAAAACAGGCTATTTAGCTGTTGAAAAATACTCTCTAGCAAGCACAATGAAAAAGGAGTCCAGAAGATTAATTTCGGTGATAAGTGGTCTTGAGACTAAATCTTTAAGAACAAACCAATCCTTAAAACTTTTAAATTGGGGCTTTAGAAACACCGATACATATATGATTTCAAAAAAAGATGAGACTAAATTTGAAATAAACTCATGGTTATCAAATAATAAAACAATAACAGGGGTTACAAAAGAAGACGTTTTTGTTACCTTAAGTAAAAAAGATGCAAGAACACTTAAGGTAACCTTAGACTATGATGGTCCTGTAAAAGCACCCATTGATAAAGATACAAAAATAGCAGATATTAAAGTTTCATTAAAGGATAACGTAATTAAAACTATTCCTGTTTATGCATCGACAGATATAAAAAAAGTTAATTTTTTTAAAAGTTTGTTCACCTCTATAAATTATCTAATTTGGGGTGATGTTTAAAAATAAACCGTATTTCATAGTTTTTGAAGGCATTGAAGGCTGTGGTAAATCATATCAAAGTAAAAAACTTTTTAAAAACCTCTCAATAAGGGGGATAAAATCAGTATTAACAAGAGAGCCCGGAGGAACATTTACAGCTGAGACCATTAGGAAGCTCTTATTAAAAGATTATTTTTTGAAAGATAAACAAAAAAACTTTGATAGATACACTGATACCTTACTTTATCTAGCAGCAAGAAATGAGCATGTCAAAAATAAAATAAAACCAGCTTTAGACGCAAAAAAAATTGTCATTTGTGATAGGTTTACTGACTCCACAATTTCTTATCAAGTCTATGGAAAGAAAGTAAAAAAATCCTTTGTAGATAATATCCACAAAGTAATCTTAAATAATATTAAGCCTGACTTAACTTTTATATTAAAAGTGAGTATTCAATCATCCAGGAATAGGCTTAAAAAAAGAAAACAAAATAACCGTTACGATAATTTTTCAAATCGTTTTTATCAAAAAGCACAAAAAGACTTTTTGAAATTATCAAAAAATAAAAAAAATTATATAATTCTAGAATCATCTAAGAATGATAATAGTTTAGAAAAAAAAATTTTGAGTATTGTTCTAAAAAAGATTGGTAAAAAAAATTAGCAATGGTAAATTTTTATAATAAATGTCCAGTATTATTTGAACATAAGTCTAATTTTAATCTATTTAAAAATCTTTTGGAGAAAGGAAAGTTTCCAAAAGTTATTTCATTATCTGGAATGAAGGGAATAGGTAAGTTTACTTTAATCTATCATGTTTTGATTAGTTATTTAGATAAATCCAATTATGATTTAAATGATAATAAAATAAATGATTTCTCCAATTTATCAAAATATACTGGAAATCTAATTTATTTAGGTACAAAAAATAATAAACATCTTTCTATTGATAATATTAGAGATTTAAAAAAAGATTTACAAAAAACAGTTATAAATGATCTTCCCAGGTTTATTTTAATAGATGATGTTGAATTATTAAATATTAGTTGTATCAACTCACTTTTAAAATTAATTGAGGAGCCGTCTAAAATTAATAATTTTATATTAATTGATAATTCAAACGGAAAAATGCATGAGACCCTTAAGTCAAGGTGTTTAGGATTTAAGATTTATTTAAATAATAGCGATAGGTTAAAAATTATTAGATCTTTAGTGGAGTATTATAATATTAATAGTAGAATAGATGTTGATACGTTTAATATTTCTCCAGGTAGGTTTATAAATTTTAATGATATTTTAGATAAAAACGATCTAGATTTAGGTCAAAACTTAGTCGATGTACTAAAAAAATTATTTCAATTATACAAGAAAAATAAAGATAAATCTTTCATAGATTTATCAATTTATGTGGTTGAGAGGCATATGTCACAAACTATTATTAATGAAAATAATGATTTAGAAAAAATACAATTTATCAAAATGAAAACTATAAAAGATATTAATAATTTAGTTAAATATAACTTAAATAACGAATTAGTTTTAAATTCTATTTCAAGCAGAATGACTCAATGAAAAAAAATTTTTATATTACAACTCCCATATACTATCCATCAGGTAAACCTCATATGGGTCATGCTTACTCAAGTATAGTTGCTGATATATTTGCACGTTTTAAAAGAATAGAGGGTTATAAAGTGTTATTTTTAACTGGTACTGACGAGCATGGTCAAAAAATACAAAAAGAAGCAGAAAAAAATAAAAAAGATCCAAAAGAATTTTGTGATGAATTGTCAGATAAATTTAGGTCACTTACTAAAACGTTAAATCTTTCTAATGATGATTTTATTCGAACTACGGAAAAAAGACATTTTGACTCTGTGAATGAAATCTGGAACAGACTAGTTGAGTCTGGTGATATTTATTTAGATAAATACAGTGGATGGTATTCTGTATCTGATGAAGCTTTTTACGATAATGATGAGATAGAAAAAAAAGAAGGAAAAAGCGTTTCTAAATCTTCGGGATCTTTAGTTGAATGGGTAGAGGAGGAGTCTTATTTTTTTAAATTATCAAAGTGGACAAGTAAATTATTAGAGTTTTACAAAAAAAACGAAAAATTTATTTTACCAGAGTCGAGAAAAAATGAAGTAGTTAGATTTGTTGAAAAAGGATTAAAAGATCTCTCAATAAGCAGAACTTCATTTTCATGGGGTATACCAGTTCCAAAAAATAAAAAACACGTTATATACGTTTGGCTGGATGCTTTAACTAATTATATTAGTGCGTTAAATTTTCCAGATACAAATAATACGAAATATAAAGAATTTTGGCCAGCTGACGTGCATATAATTGGAAAAGACATATTAAGATTTCATACGATTTATTGGCCTGCTTTTCTTTTAGCTGCAAAGTTGCCATTACCAAAAAGGGTTTTTGGTCATGGATGGATATTATCTGATGAAAAAAAGATGTCAAAATCTTTGGGGAATATTCTTGACCCGTTAGAGATTATAGATCGATACGGCATAGATCAATTAAGATATTATTTAATTAAAGAGGTATCGCTTGGTAATGATGGAAGCATTTCAATGGAAAATTTGAAGAATTGTATTAATAATGATCTAGCTAATAATTATGGAAATTTGTGCCAAAGAGTATTTTCATTTATAAAGAAGAATTGTAATAATAAAATTCCAAAACAAAACAAATTCACCAAGAATGACATAAAACTAATTGAAAATTTAAGAAAAAAAGTACCTAGACTGATAGAATTGATAAACGAACAAAAATTAAACGAGTATATAAAAATTGTTGTTAATTTTTCTTTTGAAGCTAATAAATACTTTAATGACTCTGAGCCATGGACAGTAAAAAAAAATGATCCAGAAAGAATGAATACAATTTTATTTACGATAACAGAGCAAATTAAAAATATATCTATACTATTATATCCAATAATACCTCAATCAACTCAAAAAGTTTTGAATAATATGAATATAACTATGAAAGATCTATCTATCAAAAATATATCAAATGAAAAAATTTTTAAACATGATAAAGAATTAAAAGATTTAGATATTTTATTTAAAAAAACTGAAAATGATAATTGATTCTCATTGCCATTTAGATTACGAACCACTCTCACTTTCTTTGAAAGAAACTATAAGTAGAGCTAATAAAGATGGTGTTAAGTATTTACTTACAATATCCACAAGAGAAAAAGATTATAATAAAATTTTGAAAATAGTTAATGAAAATAATTGTGTATATGGAACTTTTGGCATTCACCCTCATGAAGCAAAATCTCATAAACACATTGAATCCTCAGACATTCTGAAATATATCAAAAACAATAAGATTATTGGTATAGGAGAAACTGGGCTAGATTTTTATTATAATCATTCTGATAAATCTGATCAGTCTAGAAGTTTTGAAGAACATATAGAAGCGGCTCAAAAATCAAATATTCCTTTAATTGTTCATACAAGATCAGCTGAAAAAGAGACATTAGAAATATTAAGAAAAAGAGTTAAAGAGAAAAATTTCAAAATTTTAATTCATTGTTTTACAGGAAGTAAAAATTTTGCTTTCGATTTATTAGACTTAGGCGCATATATTTCAGCCAGTGGTGTCGTTACCTTCAAAAAATCCCAGGATATTGCTGGAGCATTTAAGGAAATACCGAGTGAAAGAATATTAGTGGAAACAGACTCGCCTTATTTAGCCCCGGTTCCATTAAGAGGCAAACCAAATGAGCCAAGTTTTATTATACATACAGTTAAATTTTTGTCAGAACTTAAAAATCTTTCATTTGATGAGTTTTCGAAAATAACTACAAGCAATTTTTTTAAACTTTTTGGAAAATTAAATTGAAAAATAAGTTTACAATATTAGGATGTGGTAGCTCATTAGGCTCCCCTTGGATTACGAATTTTAATGGTAGTTTAAAAAAACATAAAAAAAATATAAGAACAAGATGCTGTGCTCATATAAAAAAAGAGAATTTATCTGTTCTTATTGATACTTCACCTGATATTAAACAACAACTTCTGAGAAACAATATTAGTTCTTTAGATGCAATTATTTACACACATGAACATGCTGATCAAACTTCTGGAATTTTTGAAATGCGTCCCTTTTTTTGGAAAAATAAAAAAAAGATTCCAGTTTATGGTAGTGCTAGAACAATAAAAGAATTAAGAAAAAGCTATACCTTTTGTTTTAGAGAAAAACATGGATACAAGCCAATTATGAAACCAAAAATTATCAAGAACAAATTTATGATTAAAAAAGAGAATAGTAAAATATCATTAAAATCTTTTGATGTTTTTCATGGAATGATCAAATCCACTGCTTTTGTTTTTGAAAAAATAGCCTACATTAGTGACTGCAATAAAATTTCTGATAGAAATCTTAAAGACTTATATAATCTAAATTTCCTAATTATAGATTGTCTTAAAAAAGAAAAACATCCATCACATTTAAGTTACAGCGATGCCTTAAAGTTAATTAATATTCTTAAACCAAAAAAATCAATTTTAACTAATTTACATACAGATTTAGATTATTTTAAGCTAAAGCAAGAACTACCAAAAAATATTATACCAGCCTATGATGGCCTAAGCTTTAATTTTTGATTTCTTTCTCAATAATATTAATGAATTTTTTTGAAGTCGGTTTAGTAAATGATGCAAAAGTATCTATAATTTTGCCGTCTTTCCCAATTATAATTTTATGGAAATTCCACTTAGGTATAGCGCTAATACCATGATTTTCTCGAGCCCATTTGAAAAATGGATGAGCTTCTTTACCAATTACATCAACTTTCTCTGACATTGGAAAGTTAATGCCAAAATTTGTCTCACAAAAATCCTTAATTTCCTTATTTGAACCCGGTTCTTGTTTAAAATTATTTGTTGGAACACCAATAACGACCAGTCCTTTATCTTTATAATCTGACCATATGGTCTGCAAGTCATTATATTGAGGAGTGTAACCGCATCTTGAGGCTACATTTACAACCACAATGACTTTATTTGTAAAATCACTTAATTTGACAATATCTCCATCTATTTTATTAAATTGAAAATCATATGCTAATTGAGAATATTTAGCAGAAGCATTAGTAAAAAATCCGAACATGATTAGAAATAATATTAATATTTTTTTCATAATTTTAAAGCTTTTAGTACAGCATTAAAGGGCAAAATAACACAATTTAATCTTTTTAAATTGTCGCTGTTAATCAATTTATCAAATTCTTCAAGTTTCTTTGGAATTTTGATTTCCTTTTTTTTAGCTATTTGTTTCAATAATGTGAATTCCTTTTTAATATATCTTATACTCAACTTTTTAATTTTTCTTGATAGCAAACTCGCTGAGGCTTCACAATAAATACAAGATTCTGTTTCATATTTCATAGATCTAACTTTTTTTTTATTTGCAATTAATTCTAATGTAATTTTGTCACCACATATAGAATTTTTTACTGAAGATCTATGAGTATAGTTATTCATTAAACCTACATTTGACGTATTATAAGCAATATTGATTATTTTTTTATCGATCATTTTTTAGAAAAAATTAAGAGTAAAAAATAACCAAATAAAGTTGAAAGTAAAGATCCCATCAAAACACCTATTTTGACTCCATCTATGTATTCCATATTATTTGCGAATGCTAAATTTCCCACAAACAAACTCATTGTGAAGCCTATTCCTGTCAAAATTGAAACTGCATAAAATAATGGCCACGTTGAATTATTAGGTTTGTCAGCAAATTTTAGTTTTACTGAAATGTATGAAAGTAAAAAAACACCAATTTGTTTTCCAAAAAATAAACCAAGAACTATGCCAAGAGGTACTGGATTAAGCAGCGTAGCAAAAGTCAGTCCCTCAAGAGAAACACCAGCGTTCGCAAAAGCAAATACTGGCATTATGCCAAAAGCGACATATGGAGAAAGAGAGTGTTCTAATTTCAACAATAAAGATTGTTTATTATTTTTTATGTTATGAGGAATAGTTAAAGCCAACAAAACTCCTGCTATAGTAGCATGAATTCCAGATTGATGGGTAAAATCCCAAAGCAAAATTCCAACAATTAAGTATGGTATGAAATATTTTATTTTAAATTTATTTAATAATATCAAAACTAAAACTGAAATTAGCATTAAAATTAGATATTTAATTTCAATGTTACCTGAATAAAAAAAAGCTATTATAACTATTGCACCAAGATCATCAATTATAGCTAAGGCTGTTAAAAAAACTTTTAGTGAAATTGGTACCCTTTTACCAAGTAATGAAAGCACTCCTAATGAAAAAGCAATATCAGTTGCTGAAGGTATAGCCCAACCATTTAATGTAGTACTGTCGGAAAAATTTACTGCAATATAGAAAGCAGCAGGCACCACCATACCTCCTATAGCTCCTATAATTGGTAGAAGAGCTTGTTTTGGATTTGAAAGTTCACCTTGTAAAAATTCTCTTTTAATTTCTAAAGAAACAAAAAAGAAAAAAACTGCCATGAACACGTCATTTATCCAGTGTAGAACACTTAATTTTAATCCATATTTTTTTGTCCCAAGTGTTATGTATTTTTCTAAAGACGAAAAATACACTTCACTATAATTTCCATTACTTATTACCAAGGCAAGAACAGCGGCAAATAATAATACCAATCCAGAAGCAGCTTCTAACCTAAAAAAATACTTAAATGGTTTTGTAATTTGTTGGATCATAGCTATTATTTACTTCTATAAAGATCATCTTTCAATTGCCAAAAAGGCATAATTAACCTATAAAACAGAGCATCGGGGCGTAGCGCAGCCTGGTAGCGCATCTGGTTTGGGACCAGAGGGTCGCAGGTTCAAATCCTGCCGCCCCGACCATTTATGAGAAAAGTAAAAATATATAAACCTTCAAAAACCGCCACACAATCAGGCTATGGCAATTCTAAAAACTGGATATTAGAATTTGAAACCCTAGATCCAAAAACTAATCATTTGATGGGTTGGGAATTATCAAAAGATACTTTTAATTCAGTGAAAATGGAATTTTCCACAAAAGAGAACGCAATAGATTTTGCTAAAAAAAATAAACTTGAATTTAAGGTAATTTCACCAAATAAAAAAGAATTTAAGATTAAATCATACGCAGATAACTTTTTAAAGAATTAATTATGTGGAGAAGTTTTTTTAAAGAAAAAAAATGGTTTTATTGGTCTTATGGTGGAGGAATATTTATTATATCACTTCTTGTAGCACAGACCTATTTAGATGTTTTATTTAATAGTTGGTATAAGGATTTTTACGATATTTTACAAACAGCTGAGAAAAGAGATATATCAGAATTTTGGCAGTCAATTAAAAAATTTTTATACATTGCTTTGCCTTATGTTACTTTATTTGCTTTTACCAATTGGTTTACAAGGCTTTGGGCTTTTCGATGGAGAGAGGCAATCACATTTTCCTACATGCCATACTGGAGAGCCACAGAAGCAAAAGTAGAGGGATCATCTCAAAGAATACAAGAAGACTGTATGAATTTTGCAAAAATTGTAGAGTCTATTGGTCTACAAGTTGTAAAAGCTATAATGACTTTAATTGCATTTATTCCAATTTTATGGGTTCTATCCTCTAACGTCACTGTTCCTTTTTTAGATAATGTTTCAGGGTCATTAGTTTGGGTTGCCTTGATCCTAAGTTTGGGTGGGATTCTTATAAGTTGGTTAGTTGGTATAAAATTACCAGGTCTAGAATATAATAATCAAAAAGTTGAAGCTGCATTTAGAAAAGAACTAGTCTACGGTGAGGATGATAGAAAAAATTATGTAAAAGCTCCTATTATTCTTCAACTTTTTACTGGTATAAAATTTAATTATCATAGATTATTTTTACATTATGGTTATTTCGACTTATGGGCTATTTGGTATAGACAGCTATTTGTAATAGTGCCATTTCTTATTATGGCTCCAGGATTATTCACAGCAGCTTTTACACTTGGTGTCATGATGCAGGTCGTAAACGCTTTTGGAGAAGTCAAAGACGCTTTTTCTGTATTTTTATATAACTGGACAAGAATTACAGAATTAAGGTCTATTCATAAACGTTTAATGGAATTTGAAGTCGCTATAAACTATAATACCAAATTTAGAAAACCTAGAAAGTCTGACGTTAGAGTTTAATGGATCTCTATTTAAAACTTATTGACGTATTATTACCAGTATTTTTTGTTATAGGAATTGGCTATTACTTGGGTAAAAAAGATCCAAAACTAAATACAAAATTCATAACAAATTTTGCTGGTAACATTGGTACACCAGCCATGATATTTTATACTATCACAACAACTGGAGTGACACTCGAAATCTTTTTGGAATTTTTTACTTACGCTTTGATAATAATAGGCGGTTTTTCAATTATCGGTTTTTTGTTTTTATTTTTTTTGAATAAAGACACTATAAGCGAACTACCTCCATTGATCTTACCTAATACAGGTAACATGGGTATTCCAATATGTTTGTTTGCATATGGGACATCTGGTCTTGGCGTGGCATCGGCAATTGCCTCAGTTATAATATTACTTCACTTCACTTTAGGTGTTTTATTAGCAAAAAAAAGTTTCTCACTAAAAATATTGATAAAAAATATGCCAATTTACGGGATTATCGCTGCTGTATTTTTTTTATATTTCGATCTAGATGTGCCGGGTTATATTGAAAATACGACCTTTTTATTGACATATGCAACCATATTCCTTGTCTTAATGTCTTTAGGTATTGCGCTTACAAAAATGAAAGTTACATCATGGTCCCATGCATTATTATTAGGTTTTGTTAGAGTGGTTATAGGACCAATAATTGGTTTTATATTTATTAAATACCTTAATATTTCTGGTTTTGCCGCAGGTGTTTTATTAATTCAATCAGCTATGCCAAGTGCGATTTTAACGTATTTAGTCGGGTCAATGTACTCAGAGAGAAGGGTGGTAAATAATATTGCAAGCGTAATTGTGTCCTCAACTCTAATATCCTTTTTCACGATACCAATTGTAGTATTTTTTAGTCTTAAATTTTTTCAATAAAAACAACTACTTACAACAATTAATTAACTTTTAAGTTTAACTTTTTTAATAGAAGATAAATTAACAATAAATAAACAATTTTAATAAGAAAAAGACGTTAAAACCCAACAGAAAATTAGGTTTACTAGCTAATAAATTGAAAATTTGACTATTTCTTCAAGAAAAAAAAATTAGCAATGCACTTTATGAATATACCGATTAAAGGGCCATAGATGCCTAATTTTTTGCGTTTTGACATTATTTAATACAACCAATAGGGGAGTTTACTGATTAAACAAAAAGAATAATGGTTATAAGCTTAAAGCATTGATATTGTTAGATTTTAGAGCGAAAATCCCTCTAATTTTAACAACCTCTTCTTTGTTTTAGCTCCTCTGTAAAACGAATATCCTCCCATTTTTTTATCTGCTCTTATAACTCTATGGCAAGGTATAATGATAGGGTGGGGGTTTTTACTACATGCATTGGCTACAGCTCTAGCTGCTTTTGGATGGCCTATTGCTTTTGCAATATCTTTGTAGGTTTTGACTTTGCCTCTACGTATGGTTTTTAAATACTTCCAAACTTTTTTTTGAAAAATTGTAGCATTTCTAGTCATATAGCAAATAAATTAAAAGGGCCAAAGAACCAAAAAACAATAAAATAAGCGATATAAATATACTTTTTTTGTTTTTTTGTTCAGCGTCTTCATAAAATCTATACCCTAAAATGATTCCCAAAATAAATATAAGTAGAATTAATACTGCTTTTAACATTTTAATCTTTTATAACCTCTATTGTTTCTCCATTTTTTAAATTTTTAAGTTTTTTTAAATCGCTAGGTTTTTTTGCATCAGCCCAATGATTTGCTGGCGAAATAAGCCTAATTTCATCTTTTTCACTTACTGGAGTCGGTCCAAAACCAATTGCTATGGCATTACCCTGGTTCCAAAAAGCTATTTCACCCAACTCAAATACAACTTTGGCATTTTTATCTTGTTTTATACTATTTGTCGGAATATCAAAGTATATCTCATCGCCCCATGTATTGATTTTAGATTTTATGGGTAGCATTTTACGAATTGCTTCTGCAGTTTCATTTTTTTTCAACAAACACTCAATTTTATATTTTGATGTTTTAATGAAAATATTCATACAATCATTTTAAAGAATCTTAGTATTGACATCAAATTTTGAATATTGTATAACTTCCGATAATTAATGGTTATCGGAAATTTATGAATAATTTAACAACTGAGTTTAAAAACCTGCAAATTGAAACATTAAAGAATTTAAAAAATTCTAAATCTCATAATACACTTAGAGCCTATAAGTCGGATTTTAGAGACTTCTCATTATTTTGCCAGCGTAGTGGACTAAAAGCCTTACCAACTGATCCCAAAATAGTAACTTTATATTTAACACATTTGTCAAAAACATCTAAATTTAGCACTTTGAAAAGAAGACTTGCCTCAATAAGTGTAATTCATAAGCTTCAAGGACATTATTTAGATGTTAAACATCCAGCTATAACCGAAAACTTACTTGGTATTAAAAGGTCAAAAGGGACATATCAAAAAGCTAAAAAACCTATATTAATCAATGATTTAAAATTAATTATTAATGCAATAAATAAAGAAAAAAATGAGAGAATTAGAGCTAAAAATAAAGCGTTGATATTAGTAGGCTTCGCAGGCGGGTTTAGAAGATCTGAATTAGTTAATATATTTTATGAAGATATAGAATTCGTTCAAGAAGGTGTTAAAATTTTTGTCAAAAGGTCAAAAACTGATCAATCAGGTGAAGGAATGATCAAGGGTATACCCTACTTTTCAAATACGAGTTATTGCCCTGTTGTCTCATTAAAAAAATGGATTAAAGACGAAGATATAAAAACAGGTAAAATTTTTGATATGTCTGATAAGAATGTTGCTATACAAATTAAAAAGTACGCGCAATTAGCTGGATTGGATTATAAAAGATACTCAGGCCATAGTTTAAGATCAGGATTTGCAACTTCTACAGCAGAGCTTGGTGCGGAGGAAAGAAGCATCATGAATATGACAGGACATAAAACAACACAAATGGTAAGAAGATACATAAAGGAAGCCAACTTATTTAAAAACAACGCACTTAATAAAGTTAAACTTTAATCTCTAAAATCATTTCTAATAAAAACTAGATCAGAGTGTAACATATTGGCTAAAGTATAACCATGTGAAGAAATCAATTTAGCAATATCGGACTCGATGGCTACTCTAATATCAATATTTTTTAATTCAAGCTTGGGTAAAGATAAATCCAAAAATTCAACCACAATAACTTTTGGTTTAAATTTTTTAAAATTAAAACTTTTTAAAACATCATATTCAGAGCCCTCGACATCTATGGATAAAAAATCTATTTGGAAATTTTTAAATCTTGAATTTTCAATTATATTATTGAGAGAATTAGTTTGAATTTTTTTTATAGAACTAACCTTAGCTTTTTGATAATCCGAATTTTTTTTACTGATAGTATTCAAAGATGATTTTGCATGGTAAAAAAACAAATCAACTTCTTTCTTTCCGTCGGATACAGCAGCACAAATATTTTCATCTTTTGGTCTTACAATATCAAATAAGTCTATATTCGATTTGTCTAAATCAATATTCATACCGTTCCATCCTCTCATATTTAATAAATAAGTGTTGTTGTGTTTAATTGGATGACCACATCCAACATCAACATAAAAACCATTTTTTTTTTCCTTTAAAAATATATTCTATAATTGCATCAATACCACCGTATGAGTAGGATATCTTTTTATGAGTAAAAGATTTAAAAAAAATAATCAAATATTTTAATATACGCATTTAATTTTTCATTTTATAAGTTAACTTTAAATAAATATATTTCAATTTACATATAAATAAATGATAAAGAAATTCAAAATTTCTTAAAGGTTCTTCAAGTTCTTTCTCAAATTTTGTGTCTGATTTTAAATAAAATTTTTTAAAAAACTTAGTTGTAATACCCCACTTAAGAAGAAAAACCTTATGACCATCATTCCAAACCTTTTTGCGTAATGAAATGGATCCAAAATGGTAAACCCTAGAGTTTCCTAATCCCTTATGTAATCTAACACCTAGTTTCCATAATTTCATATTAAGATCAGGATCCGATCCAATACCAAAGGTATATTCCTCACTAAACCCCCCTATTTTTTTCCATGTAGACGTAGGAATGAGATGTGGAGCCCATGTGCTCCCTTGATAGTCCGGATAATCTATATTTCTGTATTGTTTTAACAACTTAACTTCATCAAAATCATCAATATTCTTACCACAATCAAGATTTATAAAAGATTCAAAGGGTTGAATCATAGTACCTGACAGGAAAAAATCCTTCGATTTACCGTATTTTTCAACTTCTTCAACAAAAACGATATCCCAACCAGGGCAGAAATACATATCATCGTGAGAATAGAGAATATATTCATTTGTTGCTAAATCAGCAGCTTTGTTCACAGCAGCGCACAAACCAATATTTTTATTTGAATGGAGAAATTTAATTTTCTCACTTTCTAAAAAATTTACTGTTCCGTCTTTGCCCTCATTAACAAAAACAATAATTTCATGAGAAAACTTTGAATTTTTTTTAATACTTTTTAAACAGAGTTTCAAATATTCTACATTATTAAAAGAAGGTATGATTATTGAAAACATTTAAATTCTTATTGTTTCTTTTATATTTTTGACCATCTCTATTAGGTTTTTATATTTATTTTTTTTTAAAATTTTTTTTGATTTTGAAATGTCAGCATAATTAATTGGAACATCACCTATTCTTCTCTTTCCAACAGAGTAAGGTATTTTTCGTTTCATAACTTTACTAAAAACTTTGATTAAATCTTTGACCGAATATGCTTTTCCGGTACCAATATTAATTATTTGATGTTTTATTCTATCAATTATATTCAAAGCCTTAATGTGGCAATTTGCTAAATCACTAACGTGTACGTAATCTCTTAAACACGTGCCATCCTTAGTATTGTAATCATTTCCCCAAATAAAAAATTTTTTATCTTTTTTTAAAAGCACTTTAGTTAATTTTGGTATTATATTTTCGGCTTTTTTAATATTTTCATTTAAAAGTCCCGACGGATGTGCACCAATAGGATTAAAATACCTTAAAATGATTACTTTCCAATTATTTTTATTTCTCTTTGAATAAATTTCTAAAAAATTTTCAATCATTACT
>MDTG01023253.1_pt1 | contig 16360 bp, 5 predicted proteins | sample 811421 | NCBI WGS metagenome assembly MDTG01 (sample SAMN05326645, study PRJNA326480) | marine metagenome | isolation source: seawater | place: Pacific Ocean: South East | collected 2011
AACAGTTGACAACATTGAAATTATTAATTCATTTACTGATCAGAATTTAAAAAAGGGGTCGTAAACAATGGCTGAGCAATTTATTGCATCAAAACAATTACCATATGTTTTGCAATCACCTAAGTTAAAAAACTTTTTTGATTCTACTTTTGATCAATGGTTCAAAAATGAAGATAGTGTCTATGAAGTTGGTTATGTTGGTCAACGTCAAGGTAGAATATTTAATTCAAATAAAGATTCATATTTGGCTGAACCAACAGTTGATAGGACATATTATCAATTAGAGCCAGCCACAGTCGTAAGAGATGCAAATACTCAAAATATTCTTTATCAAACAACTTACAATGATGTTATAAACAAGATTCGTTTTGATGGCGGTATAGTTGATGAACAATCGAGATTGTTCGAATCATCTTATTATTCATATGCTCCGCCAATTGACATGGACAAGTTTTTAAACTATGCTAATTATTATTGGTATCCATACGCAGACGATTTATCAACAGAAACTGGCGGAACGTTTAATAAACTTCCATCAAAGCCAGTTGACGGGACATCAAGTGCGTCTATAACTTTGCCAACAGACATTGTTGGACAAAAAACATATACAGCACCAGATGGTACAATATTTACAAATGGTTTGCACATTCGATTTGCAGGATCATACATAATTGGTACTGCTTTCCAATATTTCTACACAGTCGATTCATTAACAATTACAGCGGCAGGAACTGGTTATGCAATTGATGATGCAATTGTTATTGCAGGAAAAAATATAGGTAAAGTTACAGCCGTTAACGGAAGTGGAGCAATAACGGCAGTTGAAATTACATCAGCAGTTTTAAATGACGGTGACACGCCCGGCACAGTAACAATTACAACATCAGCAGGTACTAGCGGAGTTATTACAGCAACACACACTCAAACTTCAATAACATATTTTATTGAGGGAGTAGGTAAAGAAATTAAATTAATTGATACAAGAACATTAAGAAATGTTAATGATTCAACATCAGCCACGAAAGATTATATAACAATTAAAAGAGGAGCCACAGATGGAAATCTTTGGTCAAAATCAAACGGCTGGGTACATAAAGATACTTTAGATAGTTACCCTGTAACAACAGTTAATACAGAGACCGACCAAGCATGGGATGATGATGCATGGGACGTTACAAACTTTGATATATCACAAGCAACGTCATCGACAGCATTTCAACGCTCATCATCAAGACGTGCAACAAGGCCGATAATAGAATTTAAACGTGATATTGAATTATATGATTATGGTAAAAAACATTTACTAGACGTTACAGTTATTGAACCAACTTTAACAAAGACACAGATTGAAGGTTCAACAACCATTAACATCGATGGAAGAGCTATTCAAAATAGAGATACAATATTGTTTATTAATGCTTCAAGTCAAGATGATTATGTTCCATGGGATGGTACCACACTTTGGGACCAAGACATCGATGGGGATGCAAGTACTGGTGGCGGAGGTAACACTGGTGGTGACTTGGGTTGGGACGTTTCTAGCTCATCTTTTACTATTGGTGCTTCTGTTTGGCAAGTATCTGGAGTTGGCTCTAGTATTAAGTTAACTCAAGTTGCATCAAACTTAAACACTGATGATAAAGTATACATTGAAAAAGGTAACACGTATAAAGGCACTGAATGGTATTATGATGGATATAATTGGAATCAAGCACAACAAAAAACAAAATCAAACCAAGCACCTTTATATAATTTGTATGACAATAATAAAGTTTTATTAAGTGACAGTTCAGTATACAGTTCATCTAATTTTGCAGGATCAAAAATATTTGGTTATAAGGAAGGAACAGGAACTGATGACACGGAATTAGGATTCCCATTATCATATTCTTCTGGTGTAGATCGTAGTGACATACAATATTGTAATTTTTTAAATGAAGATACATATTCATATGGTGGAAACACAATTACAGGATACAAATATTATAAACAATTTACATATCCAGAAACAATTGATAAGATTATTAATTATGAAGTAAATGTTAATCCAAATAATAATGGAGCAGGAAATAGATATTACATCGACGGAAAACAAACACCATCACTAATATTAGTTAGAGGTAATACTTATAACTTTAGATTTAGTTCACCGGAATCTTCAACAACTGGATATTCAAATGCAAATCATCCATTTTATATATCAACTGGAACTACTTGGTCATCAGGTACATACACAGGTGAATATACTGGAGGAATCACTGGTTCTAGAGCATACTATGGAGGTACAGATTCAATATTAAAATTCAAAGTTCCTTCAACTGCTCCAGACACATTATATTACAATTGTGGTGTTCATGATAAGATGGGAGGAAAATTAGTTATTGTTGATAATCCTGTAACAACACTTGCTGGAGCCGAAGAAATAAAATATGCAAATGAATGGGTAATCGAACCAACTAAAAAATTAACACAAAGATTAATTCAAGAACATGTAGTCAGCAACAGAAATATAACTACTCCAATTGTACTAGAAGCTATTCCTACATCTGTTCTTGATATGGAAGTTTTTAAAAACGGTGAGAAGTTAAAGTTCGGAACTGATTACACCACTACCGATAGTGTTATATTAAATTTTGTTACTGCATTAGTGGCAGAAGATTTTATCAAAGTTTACTATGCAACAAATAGTAAAGATCCTTTACGATCAACAAACTATTATGAAGTACCAAAAAACTTAGAAAACAATGCATCAAACCAAGACATTAGTACAACAACTTACAGTGAGCTATTCCAACACTTTAAATCAATTGTACAAAATCAACTTGGTTTTACAGGAACGGTAAGTGGTAATAACAATTATCGAGACACCGAAGAAGATTTAAGTTTAGGTTCAGTAATTTTACAGCATGATGCTCCTTTATTAAAAGCAATGGCTATAATGAATAATGAAGATTTAGATGTACCAGAATCTTTAGATTATGTTAAAAATCGTTATCAAGAGTTCCAATTAAAATTTTTAAATGCTGTAAATAAAATTCAAAATTCAGATGCAGTCAATTCTTTAACCACAGCACAAATAGTTGATAATGCATTGGCTGATATTAATCTTAGTAAATTGTCTACAGATCCTTTTGCTTATTCAAACATGGTTGCTAGTGGTGACAGATATACTTCAGAGACATATACTATCAACACTACAAATTACACTTGGGGTTCACAGAGTACTTTAATTAGTTTAAATAGTATTACTCAAACAGTTTTCAATAACGAACCAGGATTAGATATCACAAGTAGTTTCGACCCAGATGCTGATTATCAAACAAAAGCATTATACGTTTATAAAAATAATGTACAATTAACACTTAACCATGATTATATTATTAGCACTGGATCAAATGGAACTAAAATAGTTTTCTTAGGTACACCAACTCAAAAACCTCAAATTAGTGATATTATAACATTACGTTATTATGATAGCTACCAACCAACATGGATACCGCCAACACCTGCTTCTTTAGGTATAGGTAGAATTTATAGACCATCAGAACTCGTTGACAGTACAACTTATACGTCAGGCACTAGAAACTTTATTCAATGTCATGATGGATCTTTAGTTTTAAAATACAATGATATGAGAGACACAGCATTGCTTGAATTAGAAAAAAGAATTTATAACTCAATGTATCACGTAATATCTCAACAAGATAAATTACCTTTGTTTGAATATAATCAAATTATTCCAAACAAATTTAATTCAACATCTTGGACTAAAGATGAAATTACAAAACTTATGAGACCTATTTTTTCTAGATGGGCAAATGAAAATGCAGTAAACTATCAAGACAATAGTGGGTATGCAGTAGAACTTACCCTTTCTCCAAATTCAAATTATGTAGTAACAAATTATGTACAATCTGGATATATTCCAACTTCAGCTACACAAAAATTTCAAGTAGGTGAAGAAATTTTTGGTACAACATCTGGTGCAAGAGGTATAGTAACGTCAGTTAGTGTTGATACAAACACTATCAATATTAATGCTGTTACTGACCGATTTTTAGTTAACGAGGTCATACTTGGGCAAACAAGTTTAGCAGGAAGAAGAACGTCGACAATTAATATTGATTGGAGGGTATTAAATTATTCAACACTGACCGATCAAGATGGATTATCATTACCTGGACACTGGAGAGGAATATATCGATACTATTATGGTACTGATAGACCTCACACTCATCCATGGGAAATGTTAGGATTTTCACAAAAACCAATTTGGTGGGATCAGTACTATACATGGACAAACCCAACAATTAGAACTCAACTAATTTCTGACATTGAACAAGGAATTATTAGAGCAGGTGAACGAGAAAATTATACTAACCAATCGTATCTAAATGAAAATAATGTTTATAAAAAACCAGGATTTTCAAATTATGTTCCTGTTGATGCAAATGCTAATTTATTAAGTCCATTGCAAATAGGGATAATATCATCAGAGCCAGCAGAGTCAGTATCACAAGCTGATTGGAAATTTGGTGATGGTGCTCCGGTCGAACACGCATTTTATACTTCATTGGTGTATCCATACGTTATACAAAAATTATTATACTTAACTAATCCAGGATTATATGTTGAGCAACTATGGAACGTTCAAAATATTGAATCATCAAAAAGTGATACTAATCAAACTATTGACACGTCAACTGGTAAGAGATCTAATAATACAAATTATTATGTACACACAGAAACAGATTCAAGCAATACCAGATACATACGTTCTGGTATACAAAATTTTATATCAGATTATGTTATTAGTAAAGGTAATCCGATCAACACAGCCTTTGGTAATGTAATAAGAAATATTCAATCAAATCTAATGTATAGATGTGCTGGATTTATTGATTCAAATAAATTACAAATTGAATCAGAAGCATATGATTCAACAAGTCAAAGCACTAGTATTATTGTTCCACCAGAAGATGTATCAGTTAATTTATACACTGGTGGTAGTATACAAGAAGCATCATATAGTGCAATGATTGTACAGAATACATCAAAAGGTTATAAAATTTATGGTTATGATATAACAAATCCATATTTTACAATTTATAATCCACTTGCAAATAGTTCATCGAGAACTATACGTGTTGGTGGTAAAGATATCAGTCCAGGAGGTTACCAAGCTGGATTAACTTATCATAAAGATGAAGTTGTAACTCATGAGTCAAAATTTTATCAATGTACAATACCTCACCAAGCATTGTCAAGTGATACTTCACCAAATTTAAAATATTGGAGAGAGATTAAAAAACTACCACAGCAAGGTGGAACTGAAGTAGAAAGATATACTCAATTTAATTATGGTCAAACTGTACAAATTGATTATGGTACTGTTTATAAAACTAGACAAGAAGTTTATAATACACTCGTCGGATATGGAGAATATTTAAAAGTTCAAGGATGGTTATTTGATGAACATAATTCAGACCTTGGAGAAAACTTAGATTGGGATTATTCAGCAAAAGAATTTTTATTTTGGAGTTTAGGTAAATGGCAAAATGGAGATTACATAACATTAAGTCCGTCAGCATCAACTTTAAAATTTAAACCAACATCAGGTATAGTTCAAAGTTTATCAAATATTGTTAATGGATCATACAGTGCATTGAATAAAGAAGGTTTTGGATTAGATGCAGAACAAATGAATGTCATGAGAGATAATGACATGGTTACTGTTTCTCATAAACAAGGTATCGGTATATATGGTTTAAGATTATACGTTAAAGAAACTGAACATGCAATAACATTAAACAACAAAACAATCTTTAATGATACGATATACAATACTTTACTTGCACAAAGACAACCAAGAGTAAAAATATCAACAGTCAAAACATTAGGATGGAAAGGTAAACTCGAAGCCGATGGATTTATTGTAAGTGGCACAAGTTTAATTAACAACTTTGAAAAAACAGTTGCTGACACGAATAGGTACTATGATATCGATGCATCGACTGTAGATTCTACTTTTAGAGATTCAGCATTGCACGTTATTGGTTATCAAAAAAGAGATTACTTAACAAACTTGGGAGTATCAGAATCAAACCAAGTTAAGTTATATCAAGGAATGATTAAGCAAAAAGGTACTACAAATGCTATTGATAGATTATTACGTTCAACAACTGTAAGTACTGATCAAACATTTGATACGTATGAAGAATGGGCTTTTAAAGTTGGTGAGTTTGGATCAACAAACTTTAATCAACAAATTGAATTAAGATTAAGATCTCAAGATATTATTACAGATCCATTAATGTTTGAATTTATACTGCCAACTGATAATATATCAACAGCAAATTATGATAGTTTAACTGATGACGTTATTACTATTGATATTGATGATACAACACGTTGGTTGAAAAAACCAACAGGTGAAAAAACTTTGGCAAATTTATGGCCAACAGTAAACACAGTTGATTCAATAATACCGTCAGCAGGATATGTTCACTTAGATGACTCAAAATATCAAGCATATGATTCAACAGCATTGGATAATTTATACGGAGCACAAACAGGAAATGTTGACATTGGAGTCACATCATGGGTAGCTAAAGATACTATTGGTGGCAAAGATTGGAATATTTATAAACTATATGACACAAACGTAAAAATTGATAATGTTATTTCAAATGGTGATGCCAACACAGCAATGAAGGTAACTGTTAATGGAACAGGATTACCAGGTGGTGTAACAACAAGTAATTTAGTTTTACACAAAACTTATAAAAGTGATGGAACATTACTAATGGATCCAACAGTTTGGGGTACTCATAAATTAACTTTAGTTCCAACATCTGAAACAGCACCAACGGTTACTATTCCTTTTGCAAATGTGGCTGGTAATGGTGCTTCTTTGGCAGTTGGTAACATTGCCGGAGCAGTAGCGTCAGTAACAGTTTCATCAGGTGGTTCAGGGTTTGCTCAAAATGATGTAATTACATTCTCAGGAACTACAGGTACCGGTGCAAATATGACAGTCAACAAAATTAATGATGGTCAGGATGCAGAAGCGTCAATTACTTTAGCAGGTGGAGTTGTTACAGGAATATCAGTTTCAAATGCAGGTAGCGGTTACTCTTCAGCGCCTGCTGTAAAAATTATTGATGCAAACGGAACAGGTGCAACAGCAACATCAACAATAAATGCTTCAGGACAGGTTACAGGAGTTACTGTTACAGCTGGAGGTAATGGATATACATCACCTACAGTAGCTTTTACAGGTGCGTTATCAGGTGCAACAGGAGGAAACCAGCTTACATTAAATACTGGTGGTTCAAATTACTCAGCGGCACCAACAGGTATAAGTGTAAGAGATAAATCTGGCACACTTAAAACACTTAACGTAGATTATAGTAGTCCATCATTTACATTTACTGGTTCAGGAACTAGTGGAAGATTTGGTGAAATATTAGATTTTGTAATTACAAGTGGAGGTACAAATTATCAAGCACCTACAATAACAGTAATTGACTCAGCCGGCAGTACAGCATTTACAATTGCTTCAGGAGGCATCACAACGTCAGCCGGAGTAATAACAGCAATCACAGTTCCTGCAGGAACAGGCAACCAAGGATTTGCATCTGGTATAACATCAACTGCAACAGGAAGAATTGTTGTAAAAGACTCAAAAACAAATTTTATAGTTAACTTTAATACAGGTTTAACAAAAGTTCATGCCCTAGATGAACTGACTGCAAACGTAACTACTGCATGGGATGGTACTGCACCAACCATAGTAGTTGAATCATGGGATGGAGCAACTGCAACAACATTGTATACAGTGCCAACTGCAAATTTACAATCAGTTGCTTCATCGAATATTACAGCAGGCGGGACAGTAACTGACAATGCCAATATTACTGTAAGAGCAAATGTTTCAGTATCTTCGGCAACAACAGGTAATGTATCATTAACATTAAACTACAAATCAAAACAATATTCAATTGAAAAAACTGATGGTACACCACAATACGTTACATCACCAGATAATACAGAAATTAATAGTACAGGAATAAAATTATTAGATTGGAAAGATATCAGATTAAACAAAGGATTATCAACTGACAATAATCATGTAAGTACTGATACTGCAACAACTCTTACAAACTTTTTATCATCAGCATTTAGTGATCCAAATGTTTGGCAGGAAGGTGATTTAGTTTGGTTGGATAACGATTATACTGGATACTGGGGAGTATATAGATTTACAGCAAATGCTTCGATAATATCTACTTACAACTCAATACGTGGAACCGAGCCTAGTGCATTAACACTTTCTAGTTATGGTAACACACAATGGATTTTACACAGTGGAGTTGACTACAGTGATTCAACTAAAACAACTGCTGAATATTTTGCAAGTACAAAACGTAGACAACAAGACAAAGTTGACACTAAACAGTTTGAAAAAGCTGTGTTGTATGATGATCGAAATAATAAAATTGATTTAACTCTAATACCATATGATCCAGCAAAAGGAATATTACCACCACAGGCTGATAGAGAAATTGAATACAAAACAGAGATTGATCCGGCTGTTTATAACTATCACTCTGAATCGACAAAAATTAGTAAAAGTAAACCATGGCAAGAAGAATATGTTGGACAAGTATGGTGGGATTTATCAACGGTAAGATATATTGATTATGAATCTCATGATAATAGATATCGTAGATCAAATTGGGGAAGATTGTTTCCAACAGCAACAATTGACATATATGAATGGGTACAATCAAATGACACACCAACAAATTACAGTGGAACAGGAACAGTCAAATCAACAACTGATTATGCAACAAAAGTTGAAACTAATCCATCTACGTCAGTGCAAACAACTACATATTATTTCTGGGTTAAAAATGTAACCACAGTTCCAGAGTATGAAGGAAGAATAAATGATGCATCGTCTGTGGCAAATATAATTACATCACCAATTACACAAGGACTAAATTATTTTGCACCAATATCACAAAATTCAATTTCAGTTGCCAATGTATTAGATTTTACTACTAAACAAAATACAGTTTTACAATTAAACTATAGAAAACGTAATTCAAAAGATAAAACAAATTCAAAACACGCACAGTGGTTATTACTAAAAGAAAACTATCCAGATGCACCGATTCCAGATCAAATCTGGAACAAAATGGTAGATAGTGTTACTGGTTTCGATGTTCTCGGAAACACTGTGCCAGACACAACATTGTCTTTAAATGATAGATATGGTAGTAAAGTAAGACCAAGACAAAGTTGGTTTGTAAATTCTAAAAATGCAAGAAAAATATTAGTTGAAGTTTTAAATAGAATTACAACGTCAATTAACTTAGATGTGAATCATGCAGGTTGGGATAACACATTAACAACATCAAATTATTATGAAAAAACAAATTGGTACTACAATACGTCATTTGATGATAACACAGTTATTGATCGTATAGTTGATTACTATACTAATATAGATACATCAACATTGTCTCAAGATGATGTTGTTAAAGTTAATTTTGGTTACAATTCAAAATGGGAATTATGGCAATATACCGATGCTGATTATCTTGCTGGAACATCCACAACATATGATAATAACAATTTGTCATTGGTAAGAATTGGTTTACAAACAGCAACAGCAAAATTAAAGACTACAGTTTATACTGAAGCAGATTCAAGTGCGTTGTCGACAGAACTTCGCACATATATTAACACTTTAAAAGATAATGTATTAATAAGTCAAAACTTAAAATATCAAAATGAGTTATTATTTGCATTAATTAGATATGTAATTAGTGAACAACAACATGTTGACTGGTTATTTAAATCAACATACCTAAATGTTATACAACAAGATACTGCACTATCACAGAAATCATCTTTTGAAAAAGATCCGTTCAATGATGTTAAAACTTATATCGAAGAAGTAAAACCATATCGTGCAAAAATTAGAAACTTCTTAAGTAAAAAATCTCCAGTTAGAGAAAATGCAGATATGGCTATGAGTGATTTTACAACAACAGCAGATTATGTTATTAATTCAAATGGTACTGGTACAACTAATCCAACACCAAAAGTCAAAACTAAAATGGCATTTGATAGAGTAAGTACTTCGATAACATTGGTTTCACCTTCAACAAATGTAATTAGTGCTTGGGCAACATCACAGAGTTATGCTGTTGGTACAAATGTAAAATACAATGGAGGTTTTTGGCAAGCCACACAGGCACACACATCTGGTAACTTCATTACTGACGTACAATCTGGTAAATGGCAACATACTAACTTTGAACCAACAACAGAAGCAACTGATGTTGCAAAAATTAATCAGCTTAAATCTGTATCACCAACTGCAACTCATGTTGATAGATTAGGAAAATATTTTTATGCATCTGAACTAGCAAATGTTGATACAGCTAATGCAGATTCAGTTAGTTCTTTTGTAACTACACTATCTGAAAAAATTGGATACTATAAAGATTTAGATGTTCAGCCAATTGGATTTAAAGTAAACAGAGACAGAATTGGTCAACAATTAACAAACTTTGCTTGGGATAGTTTAGATTGGGATATGGATGCATTATCTACAAATCCAACAATTGGTTACGATCCAGACGCAACACAAAATTGGTATGAATCAAAATTTGTTAAAATGTCTAATCATTGGGAATCTGGCGTTAGTTATACTGCAAATACCTTTGTAAGAAATGACGACTTAACACATATTTCATCATGGTCGGCTTCAACAAGTTATACTATTGGAGACATTGTTAAAGACAACAATAAAGTTTATGTTGCAAATGTAACACATAAAAATTTAACAAGTGAAACAACATTACAACAATCACGTTGGGACTTAATCAATGATAGAATTTATTATACAAATATTGATCATACTTCATCGTCAACTTTTAAATCTGATTACGATGCTCAAAAATGGATACTTGTTAAATCTCAACTTGATTCGGCGGGATTTGCTAGACCAGATCGTGATCCGTATCCAGAAGAATTATTACCAATAACACCGAGAGAGTCATTGATGATCACGGTGAAAACACATGATGGAACATCAGGAAGTGGTACTGACGCAGATCCGTATGTAGGAACAGGTGATTACTCACAATTTAAAATACATTATTCACCATATGGTAGAGTTGAATATTTGAGAGATAAATTTATCGATGACGGTGGTACAAGTTCAACTAATGATCATACTACACTTAATGGTGCAATAACTGAAAGTTCAAATAATATTACAGTTGCTGACGCTACAAAAATACCTCAACCAAAACAAATATCAAGCGAAGTTGATGACAATGTAACAAACAAACCAGGTGTTATATGGATTGGTACTGAAAGAATTGAATATGGTAGAATCACTGGTAACGTCTTAACTGATGTTGTACGTGGAACACATGGCACAACTATACAATCACATGCTGATGCTGTTGACGTTTATAGTGGTACAAAAGTTATACCAAATGGTAATAACAGAGGTTTTTGGAACAGTGTAGGAGTATCAATGCTACAAAGTAGTACAGCTCAAGCAAATTATTTGACAAATAATGAAAATTTAATTGATTACGTAGATGATACGTATGTAGATACAGACTATGTATAATGATAAATATTAAGGAATAGGGTAGAGAAAAATGGCAATTACAAAAAGATTAGTTAAAGGATCAGCATTAACTCATACAGAGTTAGATGGCAATTTTACTGACTACGAAACATTTAAAGCATTATATAACACTGTTGATTATTCAGTAGCCAATGACGGAAAAGTATTATATTGGGATAATTCTGCTAATACTGTAAGAGTAAAAACTTTATCAGCATCTGATATTGGTAATTTTTCATCACAATTTGATACATTATTAGCTGGTAAAACTACAGCTAATTTAACTGAAGATCCATCGAATTTATATTTCACAAATGCAAGAGCTGATGCAAGAGTTGACGGTGTTGCAAGAATCACAGTACCAAGCTATACAACAACGGCTAGAGATGCATTATCAAGTGTTGCTAATGGAGAAATTATTTACAACACAACAGATAACAAACTTCAAGCATATGAAAATAGTGCATGGGTAAATTTAGTATAGGGTTATAATATGGCAGTAACATTAAGACAAGACAAAGGATCAGCATTAACTTACAATGAATTAGATGCCAATTTCTCTGATTACAAAACGTTTAGAGATACGTTTGATCAAAGTTTATGGATAAGTGGCAATGCTGGAAAAGTTTTATATTGGAATAATGCAAATGCAAAAGTAGAATTAAAATCAATTAATTCAGATAATGTAATAGAAGGTTCAACAAATTTATTTTATACCCAAGCAAGATTCGATAATAGTTTAGCAGGAAAAACTACAGACAACCTAACAGAAGGTTCGACAAATTTATTTTATACAGATGCCAGAGTAGCAACTAAAATTAGTACGATGAGCATGACTTCACTTACTGACGTTGTTAATGTCAGTGCTGGTGATGATGGAAAAGTTTTACGTTATAATAACACTAGTGGTAAATTTGAATTCAATACTATGTTGCGTGATTCTATACTTCCAGTAACAAACTATGGAACTCTTACTGACGGTACAGTTATTTCTGGAGCAACAGGAGTAACAACGACACAAATAGAATCACTATCAAATGTTAATCCAACTCAAGCAACAAACGGACAAGTACTTGTTTATAATGCAAGTGCAAGTGAATGGCAACCAGGTACAGTTACAACAGGAGGAATACAAGTTGGTTCAGGTGTAACAACACTATTAGGTTTAACTGACGCACCAGGAACATACGTAGGAGAAGGCGGGCAGTATCTAAGAGTTAATTCAGCTGAAAGTGGAATTGAATTTGTTCAACCGTCGACAGATAATTTTGTAGAAGGATCAACAAATTTATTTTATACAGATGCAAGAGTAGGAACATACTTAACAACAAATTCATATGCAACACAATCATTTGTTAATGCGGCAATAACAACAAAAGATAACACAGATGAAATTGCAGAAGGTAGCACTAACCTTTATTATACTGATGCAAGATTTGACACAAGATTAGCAAGTAAAACAACAGCTAATTTAACAGAAGGATCAAATTTATATTTCACAAATGCTAGAGCTGATGCTAGGATATCAGCGGCAAGTTTAACTGCTCTTGGAAATGTTGATACAGTTTCAGCAAGTGATAATGGAAAAATTTTATATTACGACCATGGCACTACTTCATTCAAATGGAAAGTAGATTCAGCAACACCATCAGGTTACAACAATACAAATTGGGATGATGCATACGCATGGGGCAATCATGCTTCATCAGGTTACTTAACATCAGTACCAGCACAATCATTTGCTTCACTAACAGGTAAGCCAACTACTATAGGTGGTTACGGAATAACAGATCTTAATGCTTCAATTAACGTACACCTAAACCAATCAAACCCAACTTCGGGATATGTATTAAGTTGGAACGGTTCTGATTATGCTTGGGTGTCTAATGCTGGATATAGTAATTCAGATGTTGACACACATTTAAACACTAGTACAGCAACTAATGGACAAGTTTTAAGTTGGACAGGTACAGATTATGATTGGGTAGCACAGTCAGGTGGTAGCTCACTAACAGTACAAGATGAAGGTTCAGCATTATCAACAGCGGCAACAACATTAAACTTTGTTGGTGCAGGTGTTACAGCATCTGGTACAGGTGCAACAAAAACTATTACAATCAACGGTGGTGGTAGTAGTTTTGATCAAAATTTAAATACAACAGATTCACCAACCTTTGCAGGTTTAACAACAACTAATCTTACAGTAAACGGTTCAGGTACAGTAAACTTTAGTGGAACTGATCTTGTGTTTACAGTGACAAATAGAGCCAGAGTAAGTGGTGGTCCATTTAGATTAGGACAAACAACTACTACTCAAAGAGATGCTATTTCATCACCACAAGCCGGCGATATGATCTTTAACACAACTACATCAAAGTTTCAAGGGTATACTGGTTCTACTTGGGTTGATTTACACTAATGAAAAAAGTTTTAGTAACATTAAACAAGGGTGTTGACTACGAAGAGTTTTGGGATCAATTAGAACGTGATACCACAACTGATTCTAATGTTGACTCGAACATTGTTCCTGACAGAACTGTCGATGTATCAAATAGAAAACCATTAAGCAATAGAACGACTGAGTATGTTTTATCAGATGATGAGATAGAACGTTTAAAAATAGATTCAAGAGTAATGGGGATAGATATTTTGCCACCACAAGATGCAAAACAATTATTTGCAACACAAACAGGTGTGTTTACGAGAAATAGTTCGATTACTTCAACACATATTAATTGGGCATTGAGAAGATGTACCCAAGCAGTTATTGAATCTAGTCCAGGTGGAGATTTTAATTATAATTTAGATGGCACTGGTGTTGATGTAGTAATTCAAGACAATGGTGTAATGAGCGGTCATCCAGATTTCAATGACAAAGATGGAAACACAAGATTTATAGAACACAATTGGTATACTGCGGCAGGTCAAAGTGGTAGTATGAATTCAAATCACTATGGTGATGTTGGTAATCATGGCACACACGTTGGAAGTACTGTGGCAGGTAAATTATACGGTTGGGCCAAAAATGCATCCATATATAGTATTCGTTTTGATTCAAGTGGAGGTATAGCTGATGGGGATGAATTTGATTTAATCAGACTTTGGCACAATCTTAAACCAACTACAAGTACAGGATATAAAAAACCAACTATTGTAAATGCAAGTTGGGGATACAGATGGTACTATCCAGGTTATAGTTCTCAAGGTGGCTCAGTAACTGAAGTAAACTATCGCGGTGTAAATCAAGGTACGAGTTTAAGTACTTCATATGGAAATAAAACTGGAACTCATAATATATACGGTGTAACAGCAATCGATGCCGCTTGTGAAGATTTAACAGATGCTGGTGTTATATATGTTAAGGCCGCAGGCAATTATTATCACAAACAAGATGTATCTGGTGGACCAGATTATAATAATTACTATACATGCTCATCATCATGGGGCGGCGGTCAAGTGTCAGCTGGAAACCCCATTTATTATCACAGACCAGGAAGTCCACACAGCAATGATGCAATTGTAGTTGGCAACGTTCATTCATCAGCAACAGGCACTACTGAAGAGAATGTGTCAAGTTCAAGTGAGAAAGGTCCAAGAATTGATTGTTTTGCTCCAGGAACACATATAATGGCGGCAACAAATACAACAGGATATTCTGGATATAACTCTACATACCCAGGAAATGCAAGTTATAAAATTGCTAAAATATCAGGAACAAGTATGGCAAGTCCAAATGTTACTGGAGCACTTACTTTGTTTTTACAAGTAAATCCACAAGCAACGGCGGCAGAATGTAAAAATTTTTTAATAAACAATTCACAAGCAGTAATGGATATGGGTGATAATACTGGAACTGATTACTCTGATAACACCAGCACACAGGGTGGTCCAAACAGATTTTTATACTTTCCATGGAATTCGCCTAATGTGTTGACAATTAGCTAGAATATAGTTAAAATACAGTTGAAATAAATATATGCATACATAATATAGATGCTAAATATAATATAAGTTAATATGGAAAATAAAATGGACAAAGATAAGCAAAAAGATCAAGAAAATGAAAAGCACGTTGACGAAGGTGCCCGTGTAAAAATGCAAGGACATCTATTAATTCGTGATGCTGAAACTGGTGAAGAATTAGTAAACAAACGTAACGCAATTCATTTTGGAAATATGGCTTTTGTCATAGCAAATGCACTATCGTATTGGCAGACGGAAAACAACGGTATATACCACATGGCTTTTGGTAATGGTGGTTCAGATGTATTAAACACTGGAGAAATTAATTACAAAACTACTAACACTGGTACTATTAGAGATGACTCTGCAGGATTGTACAATAAGACTTACGAAAAATTAATTGGGCAAAGTGCAAGTACAGATAGTAAAAATAATGTTAGTATTGTTACTAGTTCAAGCTCATACACTGATTTACAAATAACTTGTACATTGGATTTTGGTGAGCCATCAACTCAAACAACATCAGACACAGCAACATCAGATTCATCAACAGATTTTATATTTGATGAGTTAGGAATATACGCATATAACTCAGGTGGTATAAGTCAAGAATACTTATTAACACATGTTATTTTTCACCCTGTGCAAAAGAGTTTAAACAGGGTAATTGAGATTGTGTACACAATTAGAGTTCAACTGCAATAAAACACTTGCATTTTGGATGGAAATTGT
>MDTG01159872.1_pt1 | contig 16356 bp, 16 predicted proteins | sample 811421 | NCBI WGS metagenome assembly MDTG01 (sample SAMN05326645, study PRJNA326480) | marine metagenome | isolation source: seawater | place: Pacific Ocean: South East | collected 2011
AAAATAAATGTATCCAATTCTTAATTGACGAAACTTTTATTAAAGATGGATATACTTATAATAAAAAAACGAAAAGAAAAATTTCCGCTATAATTATTGTTCATGTTTGGGGTAAAGCAGTAAAGTTTAATAAATTATATAAAATATGTAAAAAAAGAAAAATTAAAATAATTGAGGATTCTTCTGAAAGCCTAGGTACATTTTATAAAAAAGGTAATTTTAAATATAAACATACTGGGACAGTTGGGGATATCGGTTGCCTCTCATTTAATACTAATAAAATTATAACTTGTGGTAGTGGTGGAATGATACTTACAAAAAGTAAAAAACACATGGAAGAATCATATTATCTAACCACACAAGCAAAAGATGACCCAATATTTTATAAACATAATAATGTGGGTTATAACTTTAGATTAAATAATTTAAATGCAGCTGTAGGTTATGCCCAATTTGAAAAAATTAATAGCATTATTAATTTAAAAAAAAATATCAATAATTTTTATTATAATAAAATAAGACCTAATAGAAAATTTAAACTATCAGATAATTTAGATCATTCAATAAATAATAATTGGATGAATGTAATTATTTTTGATTACAAATTAAAAATTAATTTAAAAAAAATTATCAAGTATCTTGATAGTAAAAAAATTGAAACTAGGCCAGTTTGGTATCCAAATCATTTACAAAAAATGTTTAAAAAATACCAAAGTTATAGAATTAATAATGCAAACAAACTAGTAAATAACTCATTATGTATTCCCAGTAGTACAGGATTAAAAAAAGCTGATATGATAAGAATATTAGATCAAATTATTAATTTTGTTAATAATGAAAAATAATAAAATACTAATAATTGCAGAAGCGGGAGTTAATCATAACGGTAAAATTTTTTTAGCAAAAAAATTAATTGATATAGCAAAAAACTCAGGTGCTGATATTGTAAAATTCCAGACTTTTAAAGCTGACAAAATTGTTACCGAAAAAGCTTTAAAAGCTAAATATCAAATTAAAAAAAATGATAAAATTACCACTCAATTTCAAATGTTAAAAAAATTAGAATTTAGTTATGAAGATTTCATAGTATTAAAAAAATACTGTGAAAAAAAGAAAATAGAATTTTTATCAACCCCATTTGATATAGAAAGTCTAAATATTTTGAAAAAATTAAAAGTAAAAAAAATTAAAATTGCTTCGGGTGAAATCACAAATTATCCACTATTAAAAGCAATAGGCAGTCTGAACTTGCTAACAATTATGTCCACAGGTATGTCTACTATTAAAGAAATTAATTCAGCAATTAAAATATTAACAAAAAATGGTTTATCAAAAAAAAATTTAATTCTTTTACATTGCACCACTGATTATCCAACAAAATTACAAGATGTAAATTTAAAAGTATTAACAACTTTTAAAAATAAATTTAAGTTGAAATTTGGTTATTCTGATCATACATTAGGAAGTGATGTGTCAATTGCAGCTGCAGGTTTAGGAGCAAGCGTGATTGAAAAGCATATTACTATTAATAATAACATGATTGGACCTGATCATAAAGCAAGTGCAGATCAAAAAAATTTTAAGAGTTTTGTTAAATCAATTAGAAATATTGAAATAGCTCTAGGAACAAAAAATAAAACAATTTCTAAAAATGAGTTAACAAATATTAAATCAATAAGAAAATCTATTTGTGCTTCTAGACCAATTAAAAAAGGTGAAATATTTACGGAAAAAAATATCACATCAAAAAGACCTGGGGTTGGCAAATCACCAATGCTTTGGAATAAAATACTAAAAACAAGAGCTAAAAAAAATTATAATGAAGATGACTTTATATGAAAAAAAAATATTGCTTAGTTACTGGTTCAAGAGCAGAATATGGAATCTTAAAACATCTTATAAAAAAACTTCAAAATTTCAAAAAAATTGATTTTGACCTAGTTGTTACTGGCACACATCTTTCAAAAAATTATGGAATGACAATTGAGGAATTAAATAATGATAAAATAACAATTAGTAAAAAAATTAATTTAAACTTAAATAAAGATAAAAAAAAAGATATTGCCATCTATACTGCAAATTGTGTCTCAGAATTTGCAAAGTATTTCTCAAAGAAAAATTATGATCTACTTATAGTTTTAGGAGACAGATATGAAATTTTTGGTGTTGTAATAGCTTCTTATTTTCTTAATATACCCATAGCACATTTTCATGGAGGAGAACTTACAAAAGGCCTTATAGATGATGGCATAAGACACTCTATAACCAAAATGTCAAATTATCATTTTGTTTCAAATATAATTTATAAAAAAAGAGTAATGCAGCTAGGAGAAAGTGAAAAAAATATTTTTGTGGTGGGATCTTTATCATTAGATAATATAAAAAATATCAATTTGTATTCAAAAAAATATATTGAGAAAAAACTTAATTTTAAATTTAGAGAAAATAATATAATATTCACTTATCATCCAGTAACATTAGAAAAATCAACTGCGGAAAGACAAATCAAGATAATACTAAAATCATTAGATAAATTTAAAAATATTGGAATAATTTTTACACTTTCTAACTCTGATCCTGAAAATAGATTAATTTCTAAAGAAATTATTAAATACACTAAATTAAATAAAAATAGATGTGTAGCGTATTCTTCTTTAGGTTTGGAACTATATTTTTCATCTATGAAATATTGTCAATGTGTGGTCGGAAATTCATCTAGTGGAATTATTGAAGCACCATCATTTAATATACCAACATTAAATATTGGTGATAGACAGGAGGGTAGAGTTAAAAGTAATAGCACAATTGATACTAAATGTAGTGTAAATGAAATTACAAAAAAATTGAAAATATTATTATATACCTCTAAATATAAAAATAAAAAATTTACTAATCCTTATTACAAGAAAAATTCAGTGAATAAAAGCTTCAATAAAATTGTTAATATTAAAATAGATAAAAATATTAAAAAAAATTTTGAAGATATAGTAATTTAATGAAAATTATTTTTTTAGGTTCAATTATTTTTTCTAAGTATTTGCTAGAGCATATTATAAAAAAAAATATTAAAATTGACTTAGTATTGAGTTTAAAAAAAGAAAAAAATTCTTTTAAATCTGATTTTTATGATTTAAGTTTATTGGCAAGTAAACATAATATTAAAAATACTTCGATAAAGAGTATAAATTCTAGTTTATCCATTAAAGTATTGAAAAATATTAAACCAGATTATATTATTTCTTTAGGCTGGTCAGAAATTTTAAGCAAAAAAGTCTTAAATATTCCAAAGAAAGGTGTTATTGGATATCATCCTAGTTTGTTACCGGAAAATAGAGGCAGACATCCAATTATATGGTCCATAGCTCTTGGGCTTCCATATTCTGGTTCAACCTATTTTTTAATGGATCATAAAATAGATAATGGAAAAATTATTTCTCAAAAAAAAATAAAAATTAATAAAAATGATAATGCTACAAATTTATATTTTAAAACAATAAAAACTGCATCATCACAAATTATAGACATAATAAAGCAAATTAAATCAAATCAAATTAAAAGCAAAAAACAAGATAATAAATCTAAGAATTACTTACGAAAAAGAACTTACCATGATGGGCAAATAAATTGGTCATCTTCCAATCATACAATCCATAATCTAATTAGAGCACTTTGTTATCCATATCCAAATGCTCATTTTAAGTACAAAAAAAAAGATATTAAAGTATTAAAGTCCTCATTGGGTAAAAATAATAATAGTAATGTTGAATATGGTAAAATTATTTCTATAAATAATAATTATTTTGAAGTTAAATGTGGTATATCTTCAATAAAAATATTTAAAACTAATCCCAAGATTAATTTAAAATTAGGTGATTATTTATGAAAAAAATATTAGTCTTTTCTCCACACCCAGATGATGAAGTGCTTGGTTGTGGTGGCACGCTTATAAGGTATTCTAAAAAAAATTATCAATTGCATTGGATTATTTTAACAGAAGCAAATAAAAGTAATGGTTGGAATAAAAAAAATATATTAAATAGAGATAAAGAAATTGAAAAAATCTCTAATTATTTAAAAATTAAAAAAACATTTAAATTAAATTTTCCCACTACTAAAATAAGCTCGATCTCTGAAACTGAAATTATATCTAAGCTAGAGAAAATAATTAAGGAAATTTCACCAAGTGAAATTTTAATACCTTTTATTGAGGATGCACATTCTGATCATAGAATTAGTACTCAAATTTTTAATACCCTTATAAAACCATTTAGATATCCATTCATTGAAAAAGTTTTAATGTATGAAACTATTTCAGAAACTAACTTAAATTTTTTATTTAATAGAAAGTTTAACCCAAATTATTTTGTTAATATAAGTAAATATCTTGATCAAAAAATTAAAGCAATGCAGATATATAAATCTGAACTTGGAAAACACCCCTTTCCTAGGAGTAAGGAATCAATTAAATCACTAGCCATCTTGAGAGGCTCTCAAGTAAATTTAAAATATGCTGAAGCTTTTGAGATTGTTTATCAAATTAATAAATGAAAAATAATCTTATATTATTTGGAGCTGGCGGACACTGTAAAGCATGTATTGAGATATTTGAAGAGAACAAGAATTTTGATATCAAATATATTTTTGACTTAAAGAGTACAAAAAAAAAATTTCTTGGTAAATATAAAGTTTTAAATGAAAATAATATAAATAAATATAATCTTAAAAATTGTTATGGATTTGTAACAGTCGGTCAAATAAAAAATCATAAATTAAGGAAAGGATTATTTAATAATTTAAAAAAATATAATCTTAAAATTACAATTTTTAAATCTAACTCAAGTTATGTTTCAAAGTATTCAAAAATTGGTGATGGGACAATAATTATGAATTTTGTTCACATAGGACCTTCTTCAGAAATTGGCAAGAATTGTATTATTAATAACAACGCCCATATTGAACACGATGTTAAAATTCATAATCATTGTCACATATCAACAGGTGCTATTATTAATGGTAATGCATTAATAGGAGAAGGTACATTTATTGGCAGTGGTACGATAGTTAATAATGGAATTAGTATTGGTAAAGGTTGTATTATTGCTTCAGGCTTAACTATTTCAAGAGACATAAAAGATAATTCATTAATTAAATAAATATTTATGAATAATATTTCGATAGTAATACCTGTTTATAATGAAGAAAAAAACATCTTACCATTAATTAAAGAAATATTTGATAACTTAAATACATTAATTAATTTTGAAATTATTGTTGTTGATGATTGCAGTATAGATAATACTTACAAGACATTAATTGAATCTAATTATTTTGAAAAAATTAAAATTATTAAAAATATTAAAAATCTCGGACAAAGTGGGGCGTTAAAAGAAGGTATTAAGAATTCAATCTATGAAAATATTGTTACATTAGATGGAGATGGACAGAACCCACCCAAAGATATTATTAAAATTACAAAAGTATATTTTGAAGGTAATTTTTCATTAGTTGGTGGCCTGAGGTTAAAAAGAAAAGACAATATAATAAAAATAATTAGCTCAAAAATTGCTAATTACATAAGATCACTCATTTTAAAAGATAATTGCAAAGATACAGGATGCTCATTGAAAATATTTAGAAAAGATATTTTTTTATCTTTAGAGTTTTTTAATGGAATTCATCGTTTTTTACCGGCATTATTTAAGGCACATAATAAAAAAACTTATTTTATTTCTGTGGATCATAGATCAAGATTAAATGGAAATTCAAATTATGGAACTTTTGATAGACTTTTTCAAGGTATAAAGGATTTGATAAAAGTATTTATTATGATTAATAGAATAAAAAAAGATGTTTAATTTTATATATAATTTAAGTGATTATGAGATAGTTTTCCTAGTTGTGGGTTTTATCGGACAGGGTTTATTTGCATCAAGATTTATTGTTCAATGGATTTATTCTGAAAAAAAAGGCGAAAGCTATATTCCAGTCATATTTTGGTATTTAAGCATATTCGGTGGGTTTTTTTTATTATTATATGCTATTTCAAGAAAAGATCCTGTAATAATTACTGGTCAGTCTTTTGGTATTTTTATATACTTAAGAAATTTATTTTTAATCTATAAAAAAAAATAATGATTTATGCAAAGAATTGAAAATTATATTAATGGTAAAATAAAGTCTTTTTCAAATGATTATATTAATGTGCACGATCCTTCTAAAGGTGAAGTAATCTCAGAAGTAGTTTTATCAAACCAAAAAGATTTTGATGAAGCTATAAAATATTCTAAAAGTAGTCAAGTAGATTGGGCAAATACAACCCCTCTAAAAAGATCTAGAATAATTTCAAAATTTAAAAATTTAATAGAAAATAACATAGATGATTTAGCAAAACTAGTCTCAATTGAGCATGGTAAAACATTAGAAGATGCAAAAGGATCAGTAATACGTGGATTAGAGGTTGTAGAATTTGCTTGTGGTATTCCAGATTTGTTAAAAGGTGAGTTTTCACAAAATGTAGGAACTAATATTGACTCTTGGTCAATACGATCACCACTAGGTATTTGTGCTGGAATTACACCTTTTAATTTTCCTGCAATGGTACCAATGTGGATGTTTCCAATAGCAATAGCGTGTGGGAATGCTTTTATTTTAAAACCTTCTGAAAAAGACCCAAGTTGTTCAATTAGATTAGCTGAATTATTTACTCAAGCTGGTTTACCAGATGGTATATTTAATGTCTTAAATGGAGATAAAAAAATAGTTAATTTAATTCTAAATTCTAAAGAAATATCAGCTGTAAGTTTTGTGGGCTCTACTCCTGTTGCGAAATATATTTATGAGACTGCCTCAAAAAATCTTAAAAGAGTTCAATCACTTGGTGGCGCAAAGAATCATTTAGTCGTAATGCCCGATGCCAATTTAGAACAAGCTGTAGATGGAATTATTGGTGCAGCCTATGGCTCAGCTGGAGAAAGATGTATGGCAATTTCAGTTGCTGTAGCTGTTGGCAATATTGCTGATAAATTAGTTGATAAGATTAATGACAAAGCCATGCAATTAAAAGTAGCTCCTTGGACTGATCCTAATGCAGAAATGGGACCCGTAATTTCAAGAGAACACAAAACTAAAATTGAAAAATACATATCTGATGGAATAGAAGAGGGTGCTAAAATAATACTAGATGGCAGAAACTATAATATTCAAGGTTACGAGAATGGGTATTTTGTAGGTCCAACTTTGTTTGATAATGTAGATACTAATATGAAAATTTATAAAGATGAAATATTTGGCCCTGTTTTAAGTGTTGTTAGAGCTAACACATACGAGCAAGCTTTATCAATGGTTAATAATCATAATTTTGGCAATGGAACCTCAATATATACTTCTGATGGAGAAATAGCGCATCATTTTACTACAAATTCCAAAATTGGCATGGTTGGCGTAAATGTGCCTATACCTGTTCCAATGGCATTTCACAGTTTTGGAGGGTGGAAGCAGTCATTATTTGGAAGTCATTCAATGCATGGCAAGGAAGGTATTAATTTTTATACAAAGCTAAAAACAATTACTAGCAGATGGCCAAAAAGTATAAAAGATGGTCCTGAATTCATTATTCCAGTAAATTGAAAAATATATTTATAACTGGATCTATTGGGTTTATTGGTTTTCACCTTTCTTTATATTTATTGAATAAAAAATACAAGGTAATAGGAATTGACAATTTTAATTATTTCACAGGTAGAGAAATCAAAAAAGATAGATTAAAAATACTTACAAAATTCAAAAATTATAGTTTTTATAAATTAGATATATTCGATAATAGAAAATTAAACTTTTTATTCAAAAATAATCAAATAGATATTGTTGTAAATTTAGCAGCATTAGCAGGAGTTAGAAATTCTTTTAATCAACCTGAAGAATATTTTAATGCAAATGTGGAGGGATTTTATAATATTATTAATTTATCAAAGATATATAAAGTAAAAAAGTTTTTGTTTGCATCTTCTAGTTCTGTATATGGCGATAATACACGATATCCAACTAATGAAAAAGAGAATACAAACAAGCCAAAATCTTTTTATGCTCTTTCAAAAAAAATAAATGAAGAAATTGCCACTCTATTATCAAAATCTTCTAAAATGAATATATACTGTTTAAGATTTTTTACCGTTTATGGTCCTTATGGAAGACCAGACATGTTAATTAAAAATTTAGTTGATAGTTTATTTTATAATAAAAATTTTAAAATCTATGGTTATGGAAAGCATTACAGAGATTTTACTTATATTGACGATGTAGTTGAGATACTATTTAAAATAATAAAATCTAAAGACAAAGATTATAAGAAGAAATTAAGTATTCTCAATATTGGCAGTGGTGAAACAGTACAATTAACTAATCTAATTAATTTACTTTTTAGAAAAATAGAAAATATGAAAAATCCAAAAATTAAATATATTGAAAAAAGAAAAGAAGATGTTTTAATTACACATGCAGATAACAAAAAAATTAAAAAAAAATACAGAAAAATCAAATTTACTAATATAGACCAAGGATTAACAAAATACTTAGAATGGTACTACAAATATTATAGTTAGTTTTTTGTTTTAAAGTTATTAATAATAGCTAATACTAGAACTGAAAACACTAAGCCCATAAAAATACCAATAATAAGATATATTTTTAGAGAAGTCTTAATCAATCTAACACTTTCTAAATTACTAATATAAACTAATCTGTTTTTTTTAACTTTTCCATCCAAACTTGCTAAAAGTATTTCCAGATCACTTCTCTCCTGTTTTATATTATCTAAAAAACGATAGTCAGCTTCAGCTAATAAACTTTTTATTAATTGTCCAGTAAGCTGCTCCATAAACTTAGGACTTTCATAATAATTTCCTTTATCGCCTAATATAAATTCTAAATCTTTCTTTAATTTTAAAATATTTGAAGTATTTTTTTTAGCAATATCGTCTTCAATTTTTTTGATTATTGAACTTATGTCATTTATTCTAACGTCAATATCGCTAATTGTATTTTCAATATAAGTATTTACAACATTTATTAGTTTTTTTCTCTGATTTTCTAATTCCGATTTAGTTTTAGTAGTTATTTCACCAAATTGTGATATTTTTCTTGTATTAAAAGTAACTTTATCCTTAACTATATTAAATCCCTTACTATTTAGTGTTGCTATCAAGTTTTCTTTGAAAATTGAAAATTCAAAATATTTTCTTTCTAGAGTTGAGTCTAATACTTGAACAGTTACCTGCGCTTGCCAGAAAGAATTTACTTTTTGAATATTATAAATTGCAAATGAAATTAATATTGAGATAATCGTAATTCCTAATATAATAAATTTACCTTTCCATAATTTAGATCCTATTTCGAAAATTGAATATTCTGTAATTTTTTGATCCATTATGATTACTTTCTATTTAACAAATTTTAATGTATCATTTGATATACATAATTAAGTAAAAATCAAATATATTAATAAAATGTCAATAAATTATATTAAAATAGAAAAAATAGGTTATTTCTTATTTTTATTAGTTCCATTATTTTTCATTTCAGGACCTTTTTTAACAGATTTATCATTATGTTTAATAGCAATTATTTTTTTAATATCTATTATAAAAAAAAATTTAATTTCTGAATTTTTTTTTAATAGGTACAGTATTGCTTTTTTTACATTTTATTCGATAATATTATTATCTTCACTATCCAGTGATAGCATTTTTTTTTCTTTTGAAAGCTCATTATTTTATTTTAGATTTTTTATTTTTTCTGTAGGAGTTTGTTATCTTTTGAAAAATTATGAAAAGTCACTTTATTTTTTTTGTTTAATATTTCTTACAGCTTATTTATTTATAATTTTTGATGGATACTTCCAATATTTTATCGGGTTTGATATATTTGGATATATTAAACCTTTGCCAGACAGATTATCAGGGCCTTTTAGAGATGAACTAATTTTAGGTTCTGTTGTGGCAAGATTTTTCCCATTTGCTATTTTTTGCTTATTTGTGGTTTGTAATAAATATAATTACAATTATGTAAATTTTTTTTATATTTTAATTATAATTACTTCTATAATTACTTTTTTAAGTGGTGAACGAACATCAATCGTACTTCTTACTATTTCACAAATAATTCTATTAGCTATTTTTAGATCGTCAGATTTATATAAATTACTAGGTATATTTATATTATTATTATTAATTTTTATGATATTAATACAATCAGATCAAAATATAAAAAAAAGAATGTTAGATACAACAATTAACCAAGTGTATACTTTTGATAATAAAATAAATAGAAATAATGGTATTGTTTGTGTTAATGAGCCTGAAAAATGTAAAAAAAAATTAGTTTTATTCTCTATTAATCATCATAACCATTACATAACAGGTTTAAAGATGTTTTTAACTAATCCCATTTTGGGACATGGACCTAAAATGTTTAGAAAAAAATGTAGCTATGAGAAATACAAGAGGTGGGCTGGGTGTAGTACTCATCCACATAATATGTACATACAATTAGCTTCTGAAACAGGTATTATGGGTATATTTATTCCATTATTTTTATTTTTAAATATATCTTTTTTAATAATAAAAAATTTTACAAATAAAGTATTCAAAAAATCTAAAAATATTAACAATGTAGAAATTTGTTTTTTAACCTTCTTTTTTATTTGTCTTTTTCCTTTTGCTCCTAGTGGAAATATTTTTAACAACTATTTGAGCTTTATTTATTTCTTGCCATTAGGTTTCTATATATTTAATGCTTCATATAATAATCAACAAACATGAGCTTTGATATTTCTGATAAAAAACTATTACTAATTGGTGGAAATGGATTACTTGGATCAGAATATGTTAGATATTTTTGTGATAAGGTTGATAAGATGTCAATTATTGATTTAGAGTCAAATAATATTAATAAATATATTAATGGCAAAAATAATATTTATTTTTTTAAATCTGATATCACAAGAACGAAAAAATTTATGAACTGTATCAGCAAGGCTATAAATAAAATGAATGGCATAGATGCACTCATAAATAATTCTGCCATTACCTCACAATTTTCAAAAAATAAAAATTTTTTTGACGAATTTAATGTGCCTGCATGGGAAGAGTCTATCAGCGTGACATTAAATGGCACTTATTATGCTTGTATTTCTGTTATACCTCATATGATGAAGAAAAAAAATGGGATAATTATCAATACATCAAGTCACTATGGAGTTGTTGCACCAACGCATACAATTTATAAAAATGAAGATTTTAATTGTCCTCTTTCCTATACAGTAGCTAAGCATGGAATAATTGGGCTAACAAAGTGGTTTGCAACGAAATATTCCAAAGATGGTATCAGAGTTAATTCTATATCACCTGGAGGAGTAAAAAATAAACAACCGAAAAGTTTTATAAAAAAATATTCAACAATTAATCCAATGGGAAGAATGGCAAATAAAAACGAGATGAATGGCGCAATTCACTACTTAATTTCTGATGAATCTAAATATGTTATTGGTCAAAATATTATAATCGATGGTGGTTCTTCAGTTTGGTAAAAATAAATCATGAAAAAAAAAATTTTAGCTATCGTTACTGCAAGAGGTAACAGTAAGGGATTAAAAAACAAAAATTTACAAATTATTAATAAAAAGCCATTAATTTATTTTCCAATTAAAGCTGCTTTAAAATCAAAAAAAATAACAAAAGTAATAATTTCAACTGATTCAAATAAAATAGCTAATAAAGCAGAAAAATATGGTGCTGAGGTTCCTTTTTTAAGACCAAAGCATTTAGCTTTAGATAATTCTTCCTCTTTTGTTGTAATAAAACATGCTTTAAATTTTCTAAAAAAAAATAATGAAACTTATGATAATTTTATACTCTTAGAGCCTACTTCACCTTTTACCACAACTGAAGATATCGATAATGCAATTTCAATATTAAATAAAAATCAAAAAGCTGAGTCAATTGTAGGTGTTTCAAAAATTGAAAATTCACACCCACTTTTTTCTTGTTCAATTAATAGAAAAGGTTTTATTAAACCATTCAGTGGTAAAAACTTCAAGACAGTTAGAAGACAAACGATATCTAATCTTTATTTCTTCAATGGATCATTATACTTATCAGATGTAAAAGCTTACTTACATAAAAAGTCTTTTTATCACAATAAAACTCTACCTTATGTTATGCCTAAATATAAGTCATTTGAAGTTGATGATTTCTTGGATTTAATGATAATGAAAACTATATTTACAATAAAAAATAGTAAAAATATTTTATGAAAATTAAAATTTCAAAATTCAATTCTGGTCAAAAATTGCTGAAAAAAGCAAAAAAAATAATACCTGGTGGAGGCCAACTTTTGTCAAAGAGAAGTGAATTATTCTTACCAAATTTTTGGCCTGCATATTACAAAAAAGCTAAAGGTTGTAAAATTTGGGATTTAGATAACAAATCATACTATGATTTTGCAGGGATGGGGGTTCTTTCATGTGTTCTGGGTTATTCAGATGATTACGTCAATAAAAATGTTATCAATGCTATAAATAAATCTTCAATGGGTACGTTGAATTCTTATGAAGAGGTTCAATTTGCAGAAATGTTAATTGAAGCTCATCCTTGGGCAGATATGGTAAGATTTTCTAGATCGGGAGGTGAGGCATGTTCTATAGCAATTAGAATTGCAAGAGCAGCCTCTGGTAAAGATAAAGTTCTCTTTTGTGGTTATCATGGTTGGCAAGATTGGTACATTGCTTCAAATATAAAAAATAGAAATAATTTAAATAATCAGCTACTTCCCAACTTAGAGGCAAATGGAATACCAAAAGATTTAATAAATACTTCAATACCGTTTAATTACAATGACTTTGATGATTTTAATTCAAAAATTAACAAGCATAATAATAAAATTGGAGTGATTATAATGGAGCCTCAAAGATCTATGCCACCAAATTTAACTTTTTTAAGGCATGTTAAGAATATCGCCAAAAAGATTGGAGCAGTTTTTATTTTTGATGAAATCACTTCTGGTTTCCATGATAACTTTGGTGGAAAGCATTTAGTTTTTAATATTAATCCTGATATAGCTATATTTTCAAAGTGTATAGGTAATGGATTTCCAATAGCAGCAATTATTGGAAAAAAAGATGTTATGGAAAGTGCGCAGTCTAGTTTCATTAGTTCACTAATGTGGACAGAGAGGACAGGTTTTGCTGCTGGCATTGCTACATTAACAAAAATGAAAAAATATAAAGTTCAAAATAAAACAACATTTTATGGAAAAAAGATAAAGGAATTATGGAAGAAGATCGCTAGTGAAACTCAATTAGATATTGAAATTAAAGGAATGGATTCAATACCCGAATTTAATTTAAATTACCCAAATAGATTAGAGCTGCTAACATTATTTAACCAAGAGATGCTAAAAAGAGGTTTTTTAAGTAATTCAAGACTTGCTACAACTTATGCTTACAGTGATAATATTATTGAACAATACGCTGGAGCATGTTTAGAAGCATTTCAAATAATTAGTAAATTTTTAAATAAAAAAGGTAATATTTCTCTTAAAGGGCCAGTAAAACATGATACATTTAAAAGATTAAATTAGATGAGTGAATTTTCAATAAAAAATTTAAAAAATATTTTTCTTATAGGTTTTCATGATTCTTTTAAAGAATTAGTTAAAATTAATAAAAAGAATAAATTAAAAACATTTATTATAACTTCTATAGATCAGTCCAAAGAATTGCCTTCTGGTTTAAATTTTAAAATATTTAACAATTTAAATATTAATTTTGAAAAGTTTTTAAAACAAAATATTAATGTTTCTGAAACATTATTTATTTCCTTTAGCTCGAGATGGATATTTAAAAAAAAACATATAAACAATTACTTTAAAAATAATCTTATTAATTTTCATGGAAGTAGATTGCCAATTGACTCTGGAGGTGGAGGGTTTTCATGGAGAATTTTAAAAAATGATAGAATTGGAAATTTATTATTTCATTTAGTCGATGATAAAATTGATCATGGACCAATAATTTCTTATGAAACTTTTTTATTTCCTACTAAGTGTAAAATACCAAAAGATTTTTACGATTATCAATTACCAAAAACTATTTTATTTTATAAAAACTTTATTTATAAATTAAAAAATAATGAAAAATTTAATTTAAGTTCGCAGAACAATTATAATCGTTCATACTTTCCTAGATTATATACTAAAATTAATTCCTGGATTGACTGGAATATGAATAGTGATAATTTAGAAAAATTTATTGATGCATTTGATGATCCATACGAAGGTGCAAAAACAAGAATTAATGGAATCTTAGTTAATATTAAAAAAGTTCAATTACATTCTGCAGAAACAAACAATCATAATTTTCTGAAAGGATTAATTATACGAAAATATGAGGACTGGATCTTAGTTTGTACATCTGATCATAAGTCATTAATAATACAAGAAGTTTTAAATAACAAAAAAATAAACATTTTAAATAAATTGAAAGTTGGAGATAGGTTTTTTACAAAACAATATGATATTGAAAATTCACTTAAAAGCAGGCCTTACTTTGATCAAAGAGGAATTGTTCAAAATAAATGAAAATATTTAATCAGTATATTAAAGAAATACAAAAAGTAGATTCTAAATTTCCTAAAAATGAATTGCTTTACACACTTAATGTTTTAGCTAATAAAAAAAAGAATTACGTAAAAATATTAGAAAAAAGATTTTGTAAAATATTTGGATATAAGTATTCAATAGCATGTAATTCCGGTACTTCAGGTTTACATGCTAGTTTAGCATCATTGGATTTGCAACCTAATGATGAAGTTATCATTCCAGCATTGACTGTAGTTATGGATGCATATGCAGCTATACATCTTAATGCTAGGCCGATATTTGCAGACGTTGATAAAGACACGTTTTTAATTACTGCCGAAACAATAAAGAAAAAAATTACAAAAAAAACTAAGGCTGTAATTTTAGTTTCCCTTCAAGGTCTGCCAGTTGATATCGATCCAATTATTAAATTATCAAAGAAATTTAATTTTAAGATCATTGAAGATAACGCTCAGGACTTTTTTGGCAAATATAAAAATAAAATTTCTGGAACTAGTGGCGATGTAGGTATTTGGAGTTTCGAAAACAAAAAGCACTTAAGTGGCGCATCTGAAGGCGGTATTATTGGGACAAATAGTAAAAAACTTGCAACAAAAATAAGAAAATTTGCAGGAATTGGTTATAAAAATATGACAGCTAGTGGAGGCAGAACTTCTTTGGCAATTTCAACTGTTCAAGATCCAGATTATACTAGATTTGACACAATAGGATTAAATTACAGAATGCCAGAAATTGTTGCCGCAGTATGTCTTGCTCAATTAGAAAATGGTAAACAAATTGTTAAAAAAAGAAGAAAAGTAGCTTCTATATTTAGAAAAGCTATTAAAAATTGTGATTGGTTAGTCGAACAAAAAATACCCAAAAATGTAATTCATACTCATTATACTTTTGCTGTTAAGTTTTTAGGTAAGGAAAAATATAATTTAAGATGGAAAACTTTCTATGATAAATATATTAAAAATGGGGGTGATGGTTTTTATGGCGCATGTGTTTGTCCTCACTTGGAACCATCAATAAAGAAATATTTTAAAAAAAATAAATCCTATAATACAAAATCCATAAAAACTCCAATAGCAGAAAAAATTCAAAAACAAATTATTCAATTTAAAACGAATTATCGAGATATTAATATAGCTAATTTTAAAGCTGAAGTTTTAAAGAAAACAATTAAGCATATAGATGATAAGTACAAATAGATTTGGAATAATTCAAGGCAGATTATCAAAAACTCCTAAAAATATATTGCAATATTTCCCTAACAATAATTGGGAAAATGAATTTAGAATAGCTTCTAATTTAGGATTTAAGTACCTAGAACTATTTTCAGAAAGAAATAAAAATAATAAAAACCCAATTTGGGGGAAAAGCGGAATCAAGAAAATAGTAAAACTTTCAAAAAAATACAATATCTCTTTAGACAGTTTTTGTGATGACTATATTATAAATAATAGATTATTAAATTCAAAAGATTTATTAAATCTAGAAAATCATTTTAGCAAGTTGATTAGTAATGTATCTAAAATTGGATGTAAAAAATTTATATTACCTTTTCTAGAAAAAAGTGATTTAAATAAATTTAATTTATTAAAAGATAAAAATTTTTTAATTGAATTATGTAACGAATTAAAAATGTATAAAATGACTTTATGTGTGGAATCAATTATGAATGGAAAAAAACTTAAAAAATTATTTGATAAGGTATCA
>MDTG01357377.1_pt1 | contig 16356 bp, 17 predicted proteins | sample 811421 | NCBI WGS metagenome assembly MDTG01 (sample SAMN05326645, study PRJNA326480) | marine metagenome | isolation source: seawater | place: Pacific Ocean: South East | collected 2011
GGTATATTTCCAACTCTATGCATAGCACTATATAAAAAAATATTTTTTTCTTTTATTTGATGAATTGTGTCATCATGCTTCAATTCAGGTTCAAGAAGTTTCTCGAATAAATACTGAAAGTATTGATCTTGATCTGTTTTAGACTCATTTAATAATGAATTTAATAAATTTGCTTGATCAAATTTTTCCTCTAAAACTAGGCACAAAATATCAATCTTTAACAGATAGTTTTCTTCATCTTTTAATTTAAAATTTTTAATTTCATTCTTATAATCACATGCTTCACTTAAATTATAAACAGATAACAAATAATTAAGTTCGAACTGTCTATAGAAAAAATTATACTCAGGATTTTCAACTTTTTGAAATCCTCTAATTATTTCATAAGATTTTTTTCTATCGCCTAGAACTAAAAGACTATCAATAATAACTTTTTGAAAATCTTCATTTTCAAGATCGGATGATGGTAAATTTCTTATGTCTAATATTTTAATTAATTCATTTTTAAGAACTTCGGAATTAATATGTTGAATATTTTCTAATAAGAAAATTAGATCTTCACTTTTACTAGAATCCCATAAATCTGGTAATTCAACTACTAAATCAGTTTGTTCTTTTTCAAGTTGGTTTGTTTCTTCATTATTTTCAATAGAAATAATTTCTTCATTTTGATCATTAAGATTATTTTCATTAAGATCATCAATATTTATTTCCGATTTCTCATCAATTATAATATCTTCATTTTCTTGTAAATTTTCTTCAAGAATTCTATCAATAGATTTATGAAGTTGAATTACAGTAATATCTTCTGCATAAACAAAAGAGTTGAATAATGTAATAAGTAGAAAAATAATTAATTTTTTCATTCTAGCTCTATTTTATATTCTTCAGTAACTAATTTTGATGGCGCAGGTATATTTACAAAATAAAGGGTAATAATTAATAAAATTAAAATAATTATAGGAAATATTATAAAAAAGTTTTTTTTCATATATGTTTTATTAATAAATGATAAAAGCGATCTCTTATAGATTAATGATTAAATTTTAAGTTTTTTCTTAATTATTTATAATATTGTCATAAATATGAAAGACAGAAATAATAACAAAAAAAATATAGCAATTATTGGCCATATGGGTTCTGGAAAGTCTATTTTGGGTAGTTTAATAGCTAAAAAGCTTAAAATTAATCATCTAGATAGTGATCAAATTATTGAAGAAAAAACTGGCATGGTAATAAGTGAAATTTTCAAAAAAAAAGGGGAATCAGCTTTTAGATCTATTGAAGAAAAAATGATACTAAATATAGATATAAATAAAGATTTTGTTCTTTCACTTGGAGGTGGATCTATATTAAGTGCACAAATTAGGGAATTTTTAAAAAAATATTTTATAACAATATTTCTTGATGTAAATATGGCTATTCTTGTTAAAAGACTGAGTAAATCTTCAAAAAGACCTATACTTTATGATGCAAATATAGAAGAAAAGATTAAAGAGTTAGATTTAGCAAGACGTAAATATTATTTACTTGCGGATATTAGATTTGAAAAAAATGAAAGTATTAATAAGTCTCTTGCATCGGTTTTATCAATTCTAAATAAACAATTCAAAATTAATGAAAAAAATTATAAAAGTAAAAACTAAAGATAGAAATTGTAATATATTAATAGAAAATAATTCAATAATATCTTCTATCAATGATCATTTAAAAAATAATGAAAGAGTTTTTTTAATTATTGATATTAAGTTATCAAATCTTTTAAAAAAAATTAAGATTAATAATAAAACTCATATAATTAAAATAGTAGGCTCTGAAAAAATAAAATCGATTGAAAATTATTCAAAATTAATATCAAAATTATTAAAGTTTAAAGTTGATCGTTCTTCAACTTTAATAGCAATTGGTGGAGGAACAGTTGGAGATTTATCTGGTTTTGTAGCTAGTACAGTTTTGAGAGGAATTAGATTTGTCTTAATACCTACAACTTTACTTGCACAAGTTGATAGCTCAATTGGAGGAAAAAATGGCATTAATACAATTTATGGTAAAAATTTAATTGGAACCTTTTGGCAGCCTGATAAAGTAATTATTGATCCTAATGTTTTAAAATCATTAAAAAAAAGAGAGATTAAATCAGGTTATGCTGAAATTTTAAAATATGCTATGATAAAAAATAAAAAATTTTATCAATGGCTTCTCAAAAATTATTGTCGTATATTAAATTTGGAAGAAAAATTTATAATAAAAGCAATTATTGAAAGTATAAAAATTAAATCAATCTTTGTTGAAAAAGATGAAAAGGAAAACTTAATTAATAACTCATCAAGAGCTATGCTGAATTTTGGTCATACATTTGGACATGCTCTTGAAGCAATGAGCAATTATAATAAAAAATTAACTCATGGTGAAGCGATTTCAATTGGAATGGCTTTTGCAACTAAAATATCATCAAAAATTAATAAAGTTAATAAAGAAGAATATAGTGAATTCATAAATCATCTAAAAAAAATTGGCTTACCTTTTTATGATAAAAGAATAAATTCAAATAAGATTTATGATTTAATGTTATCTGATAAAAAAACTACCAATAATAAAATTAATTTAATTTTATTAAAAGAAATTGGATCAGCATATTTTGAAAGAGGACTAGACAAAAAAAATATAAAAAATTTATTAAGCTAAACTAATGTCTCTAAGTAACTTATTTCTTTTAATTTTGATTATATTCTTGATTTTAATCTCAGGTTTTCTTTCTGGTTCAGAAACAGCAATAACAGCCACATCAAAAGCAAGGATAATTTCAAAGATAAAAAAAGGTAGTAATAAAGCTAAATATTTAAAAAAAATAATTGATGAAAAAGATAATGTTATTTCTTCATTACTCCTTTCTAATAATTTAGTAAATATATTGGCATCTGCATTAGCTACAGCATTCTTTTATGATTTATTTGGAGTTACAGGAATTTTTTATGCAACTTTATTAATGACTTTTTTATTGGTAATTTTTGCAGAAGTATTACCTAAAACTTATGCAATTAACAAGCCAACAAGAACGGGACTTTTAATTTCACCTATTATTTATTATTTAAACAAATCTCTAAAACCAATCGTATTTTTTATTTTAAAAATAGTAAGTTTTTTAATTTCTAAAAAAGACCTTAATGATAGCTCATCTTCAGATGAAAGATCAGAGGAAGAATTGCAAGGAGTAATTGATTTATATCAAACTTCAAATCCTGACTCTGAACATGAAAAAGAAATGTTACAAAGTATTTTGACTTTAAATGATACAAAAGTTGAAGAAGTTTTTACACACAGAAAAAATATTTATTCCATAGATATTGATTTATCAATTGAAGAAATAATAAATAAAATAAATCAGTCTAGATATACCCGTATACCATTTTGGAAAAATAATCCTGAAAACATAATTGGACTTCTTAATATTAGAACTTTGAGTATCGATATGAAGAATTACAATAATGAAAAAAAAATAATTGTTGAAAAACTCAACAAACCTTGGTTCATTCCTGAGTCCACTAATCTTTTGGATCAATTAGTTGAATTTAAAAAAAGAAGAGAACATCTTGCTTTTGTTATCGATGAATACGGTGAACTCCTTGGAATAATATCTCTTGAGGATATTATAGAAGAAATTGTCGGTGAAATAGTTGATGAAATAGATATTCCAGAAAAAAAATTTACTTTAAATAGCCAAGGTAAAATTATAGCAGATGGTAATCAAAATATAAAAGATCTTTATAAAGAATTTAATCTAAATTTACCTGAAAGCGAGTCATCAACAATCGGTGGTTACTTAATGGACATAGCAAAAAAAATCCCCTTATATGGTGAAATAGTTAAAGATAATCATTTTAGCTATAAAATAATTTCCCATTCTAGAAAACAAATATTAACACTTGAAATTTCAAAAAATTAATTTTCTATAACAATTTGTAATGCATGCAAACCATTTGAAAATTCATCTTTTAACAACTCATTAATTTTCCTATGAATTAAGATCCTATTTAAATCTATTTTATTGTTGTTTCTTAATATTATTTTAAAATGAGTTTCATTTTTTCCATCAAAATTATTGTGCCCAATATGGTCAGTTGAAACATCAATAACATTACAGTTCCATTCATTAAAATTTTTTTTTAAAATTAATTCAATTCTTTTTATTCGATTCATAATTTATACTATATAGTTAATTTAATGAGTAAATTTAAGCACGATATTGCAAAAAAACATCTATCTTGGGAAAGAGTTGTCCCTAAAAGATGCGATTATTTTAATTGTAATGAAATTGGTGAATACAAGGCTCCAAAATCTAGATCAGATTTAAATGATTATTATTTTTTTTGCTTAAAACATGTCTCAAAATATAACAAATCCTGGGATTTTTATAAAGGATTAACTGTTGATCAGATTGAACTATCAATGCGAAAAGATACTGTTTGGGATAGACCTTCTTGGCCTTTAAATGGAAACTATGCGAAGGTTATGGAGCAATTAAATGATTTTTTAGATGAAGATTATAGCCTTTTTGAAAAGAAAAAAGATAATGAAGATTTCTTAAACAACAAAAAAATCAATGATAACTTATTAATTTCAGAAATAAAAAGCTTAAAAATATTAGGCCTTAAAACGCCCATTTCAGTGGACGAAATAAAAAAAAGATATAAAAAACTAGTGAAAATTTTTCATCCTGATGTAAATGATAATGATAAAGAAGCAGAAACAAAATTTAAGGAAATTACTGAAGCTTACAAATTATTATTAAAAAAATTTTTAAAGAAATAAATATGATAAATCAAAAAATAGAATTTGAAAAAAGTCCTGATCGTGAAATAGATACAAAAAAAATATTTGGATTGCAATGCTCTTTCAAAGTTTTTGGTTTCAAGTCATCGAATGACTATGTTCCAGCTATTGATGAAAGTTATAAATTTGATATACAAACAACTAAAGCAATTTTAGCAGGTTTTGCAGAAAATAGGAGAGTTCTTATTCAAGGATATCATGGCACGGGTAAATCAACTCATATTGAGCAAGTAGCTGCAAGATTAAATTGGCCATGCGTAAGAATTAATCTTGATAGTCATATTAGTCGTATAGATCTTATAGGAAAAGATGTTATAGTTTTAAAAGATGGCAAACAAGTAACAGAATTCCAAGATGGAATGCTACCTTGGGCATATCAAAATCCAGTAGCTATTGTTTTTGATGAATATGATGCTGGGAGACCGGATGTGATGTTTGTAATTCAAAGAATATTAGAATCAACTGGAAAATTAACATTACTTGATCAATCTAGAGTAGTAAATCCAAATAATTGTTTTAGATTATTTGCAACTTCAAATACTGTTGGCTTAGGAGACACAACTGGTCTGTACCATGGAACTCAACAAATTAATCAAGGTCAAATGGATAGATGGAGTATAGTTACTACTCTAAATTATCTTAAAAATGAAGAGGAAGCAAAAATCATTTTAAGTAAAGTTAATGATTTAAATAATAAAGAAGGAAAAGATATTGTTCGTTCTATGGTAAGTACAGCAGATCTGACTAGATCAGGATTTATAAATGGAGACATATCTACTGTAATGAGTCCAAGAACAGTTATTACTTGGGCTGAAAATTATCTATTGTTTAATGACTTAGAGTATTCTTTTAAATTATCCTTTTTGAATAGGTGTGATGAGCTAGAAAGATCAATTATTCAAGAATATTTTCAAAGAGCTTTTGGAATTGATATGTCGGATGCTAAGGTTGTAAATGTTGGAGAATGATGAAGTCCTAGAACTTTTTAAGAAATCTTTAACCGCAACAATTAAATCTATAGGAAAATCAGATGAAATTGAAGTAAATTTTGTTCAGGATAGTCCTTCAGTAGATGGTAAAATAATCAATATTACAGAACCTAATCATAGATTAATAAAAGAAAAACTAAATTATATTAGAGCTCAAGCTGACTCTATAGCTTTGGAATTTCGATTACATGAAAAAAAAATTCATCAGAGCTATATTAGTCAAAATGAGATAACAAATGATATATTCAATGCAATTGAACAATCAAGAATAGAAGCAAAAGGCTCAAAACTTTTTAAGGGAATCAAAAAAAATATCCTTAATAAACATAATTCTGATTTGAATAATCAAATTCAACTTTCAAAAAATGAAAATCCATTAATTCAAGCCTTTAGATATGTCAGTTATAGTGAGCTAACTGGAGAAAATTTAACAGGAAATTATGAATATCATTATAAATTAATTAAAGATAAATTAGGAGATAAATACATAAGTTTTTTTGATAATTTAAAACAAAATATTTCAAACCAAAAAAATTTTGCTGATCAAGTTAAAGATTTTTTATTGGAACTTGGTTTATACGACAATGATTTAAATAAAGATAATGATCAGAATGTAGATCAAGATAATGACGTTGATGATAATGAAAGTAATAAAGAGAATAAAAACCAAGAAGAAAATAATAAAAAGGAAGATAATCAAAATCCTGATGAATCAAGCTCGGAACAACAGTTAGCTCAAGTAAGTGATGAAGAGGAATTAGGTGATCAAAGTTCTGAGGATGATATGGATTATTTTCCTAATATTGACTATTTAGATAATATTAAAGATTATAGAGTTTATACAAAAGATTTTGATGAAGTTATTAATGCTGATGAATTATGTGATTTAAAAGAATTAGACAGGTTGCGATTATCTCTAGATCAACAAGTATTTAGTTTTCAACCTCTAATTGCAAAAATTGCTAATAGACTTCAAAGAAAATTATTAGCTCAACAAAATAGATATTGGGAATTTAATTTAGAAGAGGGCTATCTAGATACTGCTAGATTGGCGAAAATAATTACAAGTCCTTCAAATAAATTATCTTTTAAACAAGAAAAAAATTCAGAATTTAAAGACACTATTGTAACTTTATTAATTGATAATTCTGGCTCAATGCGGGGAAGACCAATAACTGTAGCTGCATTATGTTCAGATATTTTAGCTAAAACACTTGAACGATGTCTAATTAAAACTGAAATTCTTGGATTTACAACTAAAGCATGGAAAGGGGGGAGGTCGAGAGAAAAATGGATCAATGATGGTAAACCAAATAATCCTGGTAGATTAAATGACTTGAGACATATTGTATATAAGTCAAGTGATGCACCTTGGAGAAGATCAAAAAAAAATTTAGGTTTATTGCTTCGTGAAGGAATTTTAAAAGAAAATGTAGATGGTGAAGCGTTGTTATGGGCTTATAATAGATTAAAAATAAGACAGGAAAAAAGAAAAGTTCTTATTGTTATTAGTGATGGCGCACCTGTCGATGATTCAACTTTATCAGTTAATCCAGGAAATTACCTAGAAAAAAACCTAAGAGATATAATTGAAAATATTGAAAATAAAACTAAAATTGATTTAGTAGCTATAGGGATAGGGCATGATGTATCAAGGTATTATAAAAGAGCAGTGACTATTATGGATGTTGACCAATTAGGAGAAGTTTTATTAGAAGAATTATATAATATTTTTACGCCAAACAAAAAAAAATCTTAATCTTTATACCAATCTCTCTCAGCTTCATTTATTCTATCCTGATTAATTGCATCACGAATATATTCCATTAATGAATTCATAAAATAAATATTATGACAAGTTATTAATTGTAGAGCTAATAATTCTTCAGATTTTAATAAATGATGAATATACGATAAAGTATAATTTTTGCATGTTGAGCATTTGCAATAAGTCTCTATTGGATCAAGACAATCTTTATATCTACTATTTGTGATATTAATATTACCAGTTTTTTTTCTTGTTATGGCCATTCCATGTCTTGCAATTCTTGTAGGACTAACGCAATCAAATGTATCAATTCCAAATTTTATTAAACTCCATATGTCTGATGGTTCACCTATTCCTAACAAATGAACAGGATGTTTATTTTCTAATTTAGAAGATGTATATTTAACTACATTATACATTTCTTCCTTTGAAGAGCCGAGACTTCCTCCAATTGCCAATCCAAAAAATTTTGAAGATTTTAAATTAAATTCAATACTCTCATCTCTTAAATCTTCATAAATACCTCCTTGAATAATTCCATATAAAGCTTGTTCACCCGCTGAACCTGTTCTTGAAGGATATTTTAAATTTTGTTCAAAAATATTAATTGATCTTGTTGCCCATCGATGACTTCGTTTCATAGATTCTGCTGTATATTTTTTTTCAACGTTAAAAGGAGTGCACTCATCAAAAACTAAAATTAAATCAGCTCCTATATCTCTTTGAGTATTGATAGATTTTTCAGGAGTTAATAAATGTTTTTTACCATCTATATATGATTTAAAAAGAGCGCCCTCTTCTGAAATATTTAATAAAGATTTATTTTTATTTTCTTTAATATTTCTTTTCTTTATTTCATCAGCGACAGATCCATGTCCTAATGAAAAAATTTGAAAACCTCCACTATCTGTTAACATTGGGCCGTCCCAATTCATAAACTTATGTAAACCTCCATGCTTAGCAATTAATTCACCCCCTGGTTGAAGCATTAAGTGATATGTATTTGATAAGATAATTTGAGTATTATTATTTTTAGCTTCTATTGTATTAAATGATTTCAAAGAAGCTTTGGTTCCACAAAAAATAAATGCTGGGGTACGAATATCTCCATGAGGCGTGCTCAAAATTCCTGTTCTAGCTCTAGAAGATGATTGTTTTTGAATTTTCCAATTAAATTTAGTCATTTATTTTTTTGGAACAAAATATTTTGCTAAATATATAAATGGAGTATCAATAATTGCTAAAAATATTCTCAAAACAAATGTTCCTATTATAAATGTAAAAAATACTATTTTAAAATCTAACGGATTAGGATTCAATATTATCCATGCAAAAACACTAAAGATTGTGTTATCTAAAAAAGAAGATAAGATTGTAGATATATTGTTTCGAACCCAAATATATTTTTTTTTCGTTATTTGAGAAATCTTTTCATAAATCCAAACATCAAAAAATTGACTTAATAAAAATGCTATCATGCTGGAGACAAAAAAAATCGGCAATGGTAAGAAAATTCCTAATAGATGATTCTGAATATTTAATGCCCATGCGTAATCATCACCTGCAATTTCTGCACTCAAAGGTTTAAAACCTAAAGTGAATAACATTATAATGGTCATTAATAAGAAGCCTACAAAACTAATAAGAATATTTCTTCTTGCAAACTTAACTCCATAATATTCAGTAAGTATATCAGTTGCAAAAAAAGTAGTTGCAAATAATATTGTTCCTAATGCAATTGGATTATAAAAAAATGGGAAATCAACTATTTTTAAAACTTGTATGTTTGCAGCAATTACAGCAATAGTAGAATATAAATATATTCCAACTTCACCAAAAAACTTTAATAAAAATAAAATTGCAAGTAGACATAAAAATAAAAAAATTATCCAAGTGATTATAATTGGTGCTTGATTAAAATAGCTTACAAAACCAGAAAAATTTAACGTAAAAAGATTAAAAAAACCTCTAACAATTTCCAATGTATGTCCTGTTAATTAGATTTAGCTTTAATAAGTTTTTTAATTTTTAAAGCTTTTGGTGGTAATTTAGTATTAGATGTATTTATAAGAAATTCATCTAATCCACCTTTTTTTTCAACTGTTCTTATTGTGCTAGTGGCTACTCTTAATTGAATTTTTTTTCCAAGCTTTTCACTTATAAAAGATATGTTTTGAAGATTTGGCAAAAAACGTCTCTTCGTTCTATTTTTTGCATGACTTACATTATTGCCACTTTGATAGGCTTTTCCTGTTAATTCACATTTCATAGACATATTGCAAATGTCTAGTATTTGTTAATTTCATTTTGTCAAGTTAGATAATATTAAAATTTAAATTCTGAAGATAAAAAAGTTGGCAATATACCTAATTTTTTTAATTTATCTGGCAATATTTTATTTTTATCTATTTCATCATCAAAATCTTTACAATGAATGCCTGATTTTATTAATAAGCTATCAATATTAAAATTTATGGCGCCTTTTATATCATGAAAAAGAGAGTCTCCTATTGCCAAGATTCTATCTTTAGTAATATTATTTAAATCTTTAAATGAATGCTTATAAATTAGAATATTTGGTTTTCCCTCTAAATAAACTTCGCCACCCATACTGTTATAAATTTCAGCTACTGCACCCATACAAAAAACTAGCTCTCTAGTATCTTTTTTAACTGTTTCAAAGTCTGGATTAGCACAAATAAAAGGAATTTTTTTTTGCTTTGCTATTGTCAAAATTGGTATGTAATCAATCATTTCTTTATTTTCAAAAGGGGTACAACCTAAAATAAAATCAGCATCGTGAATTTTATTTACAAAGTTGTACTTTTCTAAACCTTTTAAAAATTTTTTTCCATCTTTATTTTCTGAGTTAAAAATGTGAAAACAATTATTTCCTAACTTTTTATTTTTATAATGACCTTCTAATAATCTTTGCCATATCATTTCACCACTTGTCATTATATTAAAAAAAGAGTTTTTATTAAAGCCCATTTTAGACAAATTTTCTGAGGTAACATTTTGTCTTTTTGAAGAGTTTGAAATTATAATTAGTGTTTTATTTTTTTCGATTAGTTTACTAACACAATCTATTGCACTCAAATAACCCTTGTGTCCATCATGCATTACTCCCCATTGGTCCAATATAAATACATCATAGTTTTTGTAAATTTCATTTAGACCAGAAATAGTTTGAATTTTTTTCACACGTTCTTTCCAATAGCTTCTTTGATATTTTTATATCCATCAGATTTCAATAAATTAATTAAATCATTTAAAATTTTATCGATAATTCCTGGTCCTTGGTAAGTCAAAGCTGTATATAACTGTATTAAAGAAGCTCCAGATTTGATCTTTTCATAACATTCTAAACCACTACTTACGCCACCAACTCCAATTAAAAGAATTTGTCCATTTGTTAATGAAAACATTTTTTTTAAAATTAAAGTAGATTCTAAGAACAAAGGTTTTCCACTAAGACCTCCAATTTCATTTTTAGCAAATGATTTTAGTGAAGAAGATCTTTCAGTCGTAGAATTACTAATAATTAAACCATCTATGTTATTTGCTAAACTTATCAGTGCAATATCCCTCATTTGTTCTTCATTAATATCTGGAGCTATTTTTAGAAAAATTGGAGTTGTTTCAAGATTTGGGATACTTTTCTTTTTCTTTTTTAATGCAATAACTAAATTTTCAATTTGCCCCCTATTTTGTAAGTTTCTTAGACCTGGTGTATTGGGGGAAGATATATTAATTGTTACATAATGAGCCAAATGTCCTAATTGCTCTAAACAATGCTCATAATCTTTAATATAATTTTCACTATTTTTATTTTTTCCAATATTAACCCCAACTATACCTTTCGATAGAGAATTGAGTTTTAGTTTTTTTAGTTTATTTTTTACATAATCAGTACCTTTATTATTAAATCCCAAATGATTTATTAATGCCAAGTCTTCTTTTAAACGGAAAACTCTGGGCTTTTCATTTCCATACTGAGGGTAAGGTGTAACAGTACCAGTTTCAATAAACCCAAATCCAAAATTAAATAAAGATTCAATAACTTCAGCATTCTTATCAAATCCAGCAGCCATGCCTACTGGGTTAAAAAAATCCAATCCAAGCAAATGTTGGTGTAAAATAGGATCTTGAAATATTTTTTTTTGCTTAAAGCTTAATTTTAGTAATTTTAAAGTAATACTATGAGCTGTTTCTGGAGGGAAATTTTGAATTATATTAAAAATAATATTCTTCACACTATAACTTATTAAATTTATTCATCTGCTTTTAAAATTTTATCAATTAAGGTAGCAGTTTTTTTAATACCATAAAGCTTTATAAAAGAACCTAACCTCGGCCCCTCTTCTTGACCAAGTAAAACTTGATAAATAAGTTTAAAGAAATCTCTTAAATTAGAAAATTTATATTTTTTACCTATTGCATATATTTCTGTTTGAATTTCTTCTGATGATGAATCATTGCTAATTGTTTCTAAAAGAATTTTTAAATCATGAAAAATTTTTTCATTTTCTTTTGAAATTTTTAAATATTGCTTATTAGGTAAAACAAAGTCTTGATAATAATTTATTGAATACTGAATCAAAGAATCATATTCAGGATTGCTTTCAATGCTTAATGATGAGTCATATTCTTTCAAAAAACCCCAAATTAAATTTTTATCAGTTGAGTTACAAACACTAACTAAATTTAAAAGGGAATTAAAATTAATTTCACTTTCATAATTAGGTGAATTTTCCCCATGTATGTGCCAAATTGGACTGTTATATTTTTCTAATCCTTCAAGTTGTTTAAATTTTCTTAAATGTGAAAAATATTCATCTATACTTTTTGGGATCACATCAAAAAATAATCTTTTTGCAGATTTTGGTTTTTGAAACATAAAATATGATAGACTTTCTGGCGAAGCGTACCTTAGCCATTCATCTACACTAAGACCATTACCTATAGATTTAGAGATTTTTTCACCTTTTTCATCTAAAAACATCTCATATATAAGATTAGTTGGAGGTTTTTTATTCAAAGTTCGACAAATTTTGGAAGCTAATTCAACACTCTCAGTTAAATCCTTTCCACACATCTCATAATCAACACCCAAAGCTATCCATCTCATAGCCCAATCAACTTTCCATTGTAATTTACAATTGCCACCAGTAACCAATGTTTCAGTTTTTTTGTTATTATATGGATCAATATAAATAATAGTATTGGTGTCTAATTTATATTCTTCTATTTTAACTTGTAATACTTTTCCACTTTCTGGACTTATTGGCAAAAAGGGACTGTAGGTTTCTCTTCTTTCTGGGCCTAAAGTTGGTAAAATTATAGATAATATGGATTCAACTTTGTGAAGTATGTTTACTAATGTTTCATCAAAATCGCCATTTTGATATTTTTCTGTTGAACTAATAAATTCATATTCAAAATTAAATTTATCTAAAAATGAACGTAATTTAGCATTATTATGGTGGCCGAAGCTTTCATATTTTTCAAATGGATCAGGAATTGATGTCAAGGGTTTGCCAATATAATTTTCTAGAATTTCTTTTTTTGGAATATTTTCTGGAACTTTTCTTAATCCATCCATATCATCTGAAAAAGTTATTAATTTAGCTTTACAATCTATTAGAGATAAAAAAGCTTTTTTAACCATTGATGTTCTCACAACTTCACCAAAAGTACCTATGTGAGGAAGTCCTGAAGGGCCATAACCTGTCTCAAATAATACAAAATCTTTATTAGGAATTTTGAAATTTTTAACCCCCCCTAAATCTTTTATAATTTTAAAAGCTTCAATAAAAGGCCATGATTTAAGTTGTTGTTCATTTTCAAAGATAATCATTTTTAATTTTTTTGTTTTACCTTAATTCTTATTTTTTTACCCAATAACAACTTTAAAGAATTAATAAAATTAAAACTTTCGTTATTTAATTTATTGAATATGGATTCTTCTTCTTTTTCAACTAAAGGATTAACAATATTAAATAATTTTTCTCCTTTTTGTAAAAATTTAATATTTTTTTTTCTATTATCATGCATTGTTTCTCTTAATATATATTCTTTCTTTTCTAATAATTTTAAGGTTACACTTGTAACAGTAACATCTATGCCTATCAATTTGACAATCTCTTTTTGATAGATATTTTCTTTGTTACTAAGTAAATAATCAATTGATTTAAGAACTAAGTATTCATTTAAGGACAAATTGTATGGATTCAAAATTTTTCTTATATTTCCTTGCCAATAATTGGAAGTTTTCCAAATTAAAATTCCAATTTTATCCTCAATTAGAGAAGTGTCTGCCATTTATTTGTATACCAACTATTTGTATACAAATATTAAAAAATTTCAATAGTTAATTTTAAAATATCATTAAAATCATCATTTTTTATTAATAATTGGTCTTTTTTTATATTATTGAGCATCTATATAAATTCTATGTTTTCTCAAGAACCTTCTAAAAACCTTTATCTATCAATTTGGCTTATTCTTTTATCAATTATTACTTTCGCTATGATTGTTGTGGGAGGATTAACAAGATTAACCGACTCAGGATTATCAATGGTAGACTGGAGACCGATAATGGGAACCTTGCCACCTTTAAATACTGAGGACTGGGTAAATGCATTCAATGCTTACAAAGATTCACCTGAATTTAAAATTATAAACAAATCAATGAATTTAAATGAATTTAAATATATTTTTTGGTGGGAATGGGGTCATCGATTCTTAGCAAGATGTTTAGGTATTGTATTTATTTTGCCTTTTTTATATTTCATTTTTAAAAAACAAATTACAAAAAACACCTTTTTTAACTTAAGCTTCGTATTCATGTTCGGAATTTTTCAAGCAGTAGTTGGTTGGTGGATGGTAAAGAGTGGTCTTAATGATAACCCTTATGTTAGTCAATATAGATTAGCTTTTCATCTTACTAATGCTATAATTATTTTAGTAATACTTTTTTGGATAACTTTAAATTCATTTTTTCTTTTAAAAATCAATTTTTTACCTGATAGCATAGTAGAGAAAATTATTCTATGGATCATAGCTCTTCTTTTTCTTACAATTATTTCTGGAGCATTCATGGCTGGAACAAATGCTGGTCAATCTTTTAACACTTATCCACTAATGAATGGAAAATTTATTCCTGATGATTATTTTATGGAAGGTATGGGAATGCTAAATTTATTTGAAAATACAATAGCCATTAATTTTAACCATAGATGGTTAGCCACTATAACTTTCGTTATTGTTGTCACATTATTATCATACTTTTTTATTACCAAGAAATATCATAAGTTTTTTTATGAATTAATTGTCATATCTATTTTAGTATGTGTGCAGTTTTTACTGGGTATTTTAACCTTATTAACAAATGTTGAATTATATTTAGCGAGTATGCATCAAATAAACTCAATATTACTTTTAATTTCAATAATATATGTTTATTTTCAAATTAAAAAAGAAAAATTTTCTATAGATAAGATAAATTAAAAATATAAAATATAAAAAAATGAAAATCTTAATTTTTATAATTATTTTTATTACTAGCACCTCATTAAATAGCTTTCCAATACCAAAAGACAAAAAAGCAACTTTTGATCTTATAAGAAAAAATAAAATCATAGGAACGATTGAAACTCTTTTTGAAGAAAAGGATGATTTATTAATTGTAAGTACGAATGTAGAAATTGAAGTAAAAGCTCTTTTTTTAAAAGTATACGAATTTAATCAATCTTCAAAAGAAATTTGGCATAATGGTCAATTTATTGAGTTTGAAGGACACACTGATTTTGAAGATGAAAGAGAATATTTCATTAAAGGTAAAGATACAGCTGATAATTTTACTGCTTCTGGCATGGATGGAGAAATTACTTATGATAAAAAAATATTGCCATTAAATTACTGGAATAAAGACATTTTGAACGAGAAAACAGTCTTTGATACTCAAAAAGGTATTTCAAGAGATATAAAAGTTCAAAAATTAGATGATGAATTGGTTTTTATAAATAATGACGAAATTATTTCAGAAAAATTTGTTTTGGATGCTTCTACAAATCCAAAAGATAAGGGTCCTTTTCCTCAATATACCCTATGGTATGCCAAAAAAAATAATGAATTAATAAAATTTAGATTTATTAATTGGAAAGATAAAAAAGAGGTTATAGCTCAAAGAAATAACTGGGAAAATTAAAAAAATTTAATTAATTTCACCTACATATATTCCTAAAGCTTTTGCAACTTTTATTAATGGATCATTAACACTTACTGTTTTTGCTTTGCCAGCAACAGAGTCTAAACTGATGTCTGTTACTCCTCTATTTTGCCAAACAACAATTCTATTAAATTTATTTTTTGCAACAAGATCTACAGCATAAACACCAAAAGCAGTCGCAATTAATCTATCTCTGTGACTTGGTTGCGCACCTCTTTGAACATGGCCAAGAACAGTTACACGAGTTTCAGCATCAGTTAATTTGTAAATCTCATCACCTAGATATGAACCAATACCACCTAAGCGAACCTGACCGTCTACAAATTTAACTGTAGCTTTTGTTCCATCTTCTTTTTTTACAGCCTCAGCAACAACACATAAAGCGTGATTTCTTCCACTAGCTCGAATTTTTTCAATATGCTTAGCAATTTTTTTTATTGAATAAGGTATTTCAGGGATTAATATTACATCAGCGCCCCCAGCTATTCCTGAGTTTAAAGCAATATGCCCTGCATCTCTTCCCATAACTTCTAAAA
>MDTG01258438.1_pt1 | contig 16355 bp, 16 predicted proteins | sample 811421 | NCBI WGS metagenome assembly MDTG01 (sample SAMN05326645, study PRJNA326480) | marine metagenome | isolation source: seawater | place: Pacific Ocean: South East | collected 2011
CAGATGCAGCGTCAATGATTACTGGAACTTCATTATTGGTTGATGGTGGATGGACTGCAAAATAATATCTAGATTATTTTTATTAATAATTATATTTACTTCAACACAATCAAAAGCGATTGAATTTAAAGGAAAATTCTTACAAGGTCATTATATTATTGGTATTACTGATCCATCTGCAAGAATTTTTATAGATAAAAAAGAAGTCAAAGTTTCAGATGATGGATATTTTGTTTTTGGATTAGATAGAGATAGAAAATTTGATATAACAATTACAAAAGTTATAAATTCAAAAAAAGAAAAAATAATCAAAAAAGTTCTGAAAAGAAAATATAATATTCAAAGAATAGATGGACTCGAACAAAGTAAAGTGACCCCACCCGAATCTGTTTATAAAAGAATTAAAGAAGAAAATAATAAAATAGGTGAAGCCAGAGCAATTGACTCTAATTTATCTTTTTTTAAAAGCAAATTCATCATGCCTGTTGAAGGTATCATTAGTGGTGTTTATGGAAGTCAAAGAATATTAAATGGCAAACCAAGATGGCCCCACTATGGGATAGATATAGCAGCAAAAAAAGGAACAAAAATTAAATCTTCTGCAACAGGTATCGTAACAATGGCAGAAGCAGATTTGTATTATACAGGTGGAACAATTATCATGGATCATGGTCATGGTATTTCTACAATTTACTCACATTTAGAGAGTATAAATGTAAAAGTTGGGGACAAGATTCTTCAAGGAGACATAATAGGAACTGTAGGTTCTACTGGTAGATCAACAGGTCCTCATTTGGATTTTAGAATTAATTGGTTTCAAACCAGATTAGATCCAATGTCTGTATTAAATTAAATAATTTCTAAACATGAATAAAAAAATAATCACGATTTCTGTAATAATTTTAATATTATTGGCTCACAAGTTTATAATTGTTCATATAACAATATTGGCTATGGAAAAATGGATTAATAAAGATATTCAAATAAAAAAATTTAATATTTCCTACAATGAAAGTAAAATCATCCTTAATAAAGTTAAAATTCTTAATAAGGCAGATAGTAGTTTCAAACATGTATTTTTAGCTGAAAAAATAGAGATAAAATTTGAACCAAAATCAATATTTTCAAAATTAATTGTAGTAAAAAATATAGAAATTGAAAATCCAATAATGAATATATTTTTTGAAATATCAGATAAGAAAAAGGAAATTATCAATGATAATATTGGGGTTTTAAAAAACCTTAATAATAAAAAAAATCCTAAAATTTATTCAAAAAAAATTATTGATATTAATTTTATAGTTATGAGTTTAAAATTGGATGAATTTATAGTAAACATTTATAAATCTGATACTCAAAGTAAAATGGCTATTAAATTATCAAACATCCATTTTGCTCCATTTGGTAATGAAAAAGGATATCAGCACTACAAAGATATTTTTAAAATTATCTTAATGGATATTGCTATGCAAATTCCAAATAATAGATTTAGACAGAAGGTACTTAAAAAATATAATATTTTATAAATTTAAACAGTAATTAAGTAATAATTTAAAAATCGACTAAAATGGTAGCGGGAAGTGGGATCGAACCACTGACCTCGGGCTTATGAGTCCCGCGCTCTAACCAACTGAGCTACCCCGCCATCAAATTTGTAATGATATATACTACTTAGCTTTTTTCTTCAAACAAGAAAATCAAAATTATTGAATTTAAATTTAAAAAATATTATTCTTATTTTTGTTCTTTAATATCTTTAATCACATATCTTTTTCTACCTCTAACTTGCTCAAAAATTCTAGCAATGTAGATTGCTGAGATACCTTGAGATAGAAGTATTATTCCTGAGAAGAATGAAATTGAAATAAGAATTCCCGCAGATCCCAATGCAGTAAGATTATTAATTTTTGCATAGATTGTGTGTAGAATTAATATTAAAGAAACAAATATTGCAAAGAAACCGAGAATTATACTTAAGTATAATGGTTTTAATGAATAAGAAGTGATGCCAGTTAGAAACTCATTGACTGGTCCTGGCCCAAAAATTGAAAAATTTGATTTACCAGATAATCTTGGTTCTCTTACATAATATACTTTTGCCTGTTTAAAACCAACCCATACAGATAAGCCTCTAATGTAAGGTCTAAATTCTTTAAGCTCTAAAATTTTATCCAAAGCTTTTCTTGAAATTAATTTAAAATCACCTGCATTAACATGCAATGGAATATCTGAAAAATAATTAATAATTTTATAAGCTATCACAGTCAAAAACATCTTAATCTTAGACTCTCCCAATCTTTTGGATCTAACAGTATGAACCACTTCTGCACCTTTTTCGTATTCTTTAATAAGTTCTTTAATTACCTCAGGAGGATCTTGAAGATCAGAGTCAATATAGATTATTGCATCTCCTTTAGAATGTTTAAATCCTGCTAATACACAAGGGCCAACGCCAAAATTTCTTGACATATTAATTATAGTTATTGGGTATTTTGATTGTAAATCTAATAAAATTTGCTCCGATTTATCAGTAGAGCAATCATTCACAAATATCATCTCATATTTCCAACTTGTTATCTCTGACAATGATTTTGAAGTTCTCTCAATTAATTCTTTAAGGTTTTTTTCTTCATTTTTGAATGAGAAAACTATAGAAAGTAATTTCATGTGAAATATTTAACTTATAATTAAACAAAATGCCAGATTCATATAATTTTCAAAACATAGATTTAGTAATTTTAGCAGGCGGAAAAGGCACAAGAATAAAAGATTTTTTAGGTAAATATCCTAAACCAATGATTAAATTCAATAATAAACATTTTATGCAATATTTATTAAATTGTAATAGTAAATTTAATTTTAAAAGAATTATAATTCTTTGTGGATTTAAAAATAAAATTTTTTTTGAAAAATTTAATAAAAAATTGAAAAATTTAACAAAAATTATATGCATTAAAGAAAAAAGGCTTTTGGGTACCGGAGGAGCTTTATTTAACCTTAAAAAAATTAAAGTTAATGATTTTATATTGCTTAATGGAGATACAGTATTTAATATTAATTTAAATTCACTTATATCAAGTTTAGACAAAAATAAGGTAGGAATTGTAGCATTAACAAAAAATAAAAATCAAAAAAGTAAAAAATTATTCAATTTAACAATTAAAAATAAATTATTATTCTCTGCAAAAAATAGTTCGATGATGAATGGGGGAGTTTATTTTTTTAAAAAGGAAATATTTAAATATATTAAAAATAATAAAGTATCTCTCGAAAATGAAATTTTACCAAAATTAATAAATTCAAAAAAAATTCAAGGTAAATATTTCAATAATTTTTTCATAGATATTGGATCCAGATATTTTTTAAAACTAGCTAATTCAAAACTAAGAAAAGAATTTTATAAACCAGCAGTTTTTTTAGATAGAGATGGAGTCGTAAATTTTGATTATGGTTATGTTCATAAAATTAAAAAATTTAAATTCAGACAAGGTGTCATTAAAGGTTTACAATATTTAACAAAAAAAAATTATTATATTTTTATTATTACTAATCAAGCAGGAATTGGAAAGAAAATTTATAAAGAAGATGATTTTATCAATCTTCACAAAAATATTAATGAAAAATTAAAAAAGAAAAATATTTTTTTTGATGATGTTCAATTTTCTCCATTTCATATAGATGCAAAAATAAAGAAATATAAAAAAAATTCTATATTAAGAAAGCCTGGAAACAAAATGATTGAAAATATAAAATTTAATTGGGATTTAGATTTAAATAAAAGCTTTATGATTGGTGATAGTAAGAAAGATTATATGGCTGCAAAGAAAAGTAAAATTAGATTTTATTATCCAGAAGTAAATTTTTACAAGCAAGTAAAATACATAATTAATAGTTATTAATTATTTTTTTTTTATTATTTTTAAAAATTTGAATTAATTCCTTAATTCCATTATCAAGCGATATTTTTGCTTTAAAACCCTTTTTTTCAATTTTTGCATTGCTAACAAAATAATCTCTCTTATCAGGGTCAGATTTGTCTTTTATAATTGATATCTTTAATTTTTTGTATTGTTTTTTTATTTTTTTTGCTAAATCAATTTTAGTAATATTTGCATTTGATAAGCCTAAATTATAAACGTTCGATTTTAACTTATTAAAATTATTTATTGAAAAAATTATACCTTTAACAACATCTTTTATATGGATAAAGTTTCTTCTAAATTTTGGTTCAAAGATATCTATATGATTTTTATTTACTGCTCTTTGCACAAAATTATTAACAAGTAAATCACTTCTCATTCTATAACTGGCACCAAATACGGTTGCTAATCTAAAACAAACAGTATTTTGCTTTTTTCTTACTTCATGCTCTGCATCACATTTAGTTCTTCCATATAATGAAATTGGTTTTAGAGGGCTATTCTCATCACAAAATTTATCTTTTTCACCTATCCCATACCCGGAATTAGTTGTTAAATAAATGAGTTTATTTTTTTTTGTTATAAATTTTAAAATTAATTTAATTGCATCTAAATTTGTTGTAATAGCTTCTGTTTTATTTTTTTCACATAAAGGTGCTCCTACCAAACCTGCTAGAGGCACTATAAATTCATTATTTTTCACCTGCTCTTTAATAAGATTTTTATTTCTAACATCATCGTTTATAAAATTAAAATTTTTGTTTATATACAAATGGTTTAAGGAACTATTGTCATATTTCAATAGATCTATCACAGTTACCTTATGGCCAAGATTTAATAAATCCGTGGACAACATTGATCCAATATAACCACCGCCACCTGTAATTAAGATCTTTTTCATATTTTATTATTTACCTTTAGAAAGAAATGAAAATCTATTTAAAATTTCAGTAATCTTTTTAATTTTTTTTTTTGTTAAATTTGGATAATTACCTATATAATATCCAAAAAAATGCACGTGCTCAACATTTCTAAACTTTGAAAAATTTTTAATCTTAATATGCTCTTGGATATATGGTTGTCTTAATTGATTACCACCTCCAGCATTACCTCTTCTAAATTCAATATTGTTTTTCAATAAATACTTTTCGAATTTATCTCTAATTTTTAAATTTTTGATATTAAGAATTAGTGGAAAAGCATAGTTTGAGGATCCCTTAAGGTCAAATTTTGTAAAATATTTTTTTGAATCTAAGTTTTTTAAAAAATAAATAAAATTTAATATTCTTTTTTTATTGTTAAAATCTAACTTTTTTAATTGATTTATACCTATTACAGCTCCTATTTCTGTATTTCTAAAATTTAGAGTTGGATATAAAAAAATAAATTTTGGAGACAAATTTTTAAATTTTTTAATCATTTTTTTTTCATAAAGCTTATTTTTAGATTCTCTAACCATTCCATGAGACCTTAAAATTTTTGAAATTTCGTATATGTCTCTATTATTAGTACATATCATACCACCTTCGATTGTTGTCATATGGTGGGCATAATAAAAAGAAAAATTTGAAATTAGACCAAAAGTTCCTAGTTTCTTATTATTATGTTTAGCACCATGACTTTCACAAACATCTTCAATTAAATGAACTTTTTTCTTTTTGAGTTCTTTTAAAAAATAATTACTAAAACCATTAAATCCTTGCGCATGAGTGATAAAAACTGCTAGGGTTTTTTTATTTATTTTTTTTAATACCTCATCTTGATTCATTGAAAGATTAGATAAATTTATATCAACAAAAACTGGCTTAAAACCATTCATTATGACTGAATTAACATCTGAAACCCAAGTTAAAGAGGGTATGATAATTTCATTTTTAAATTTTTTCTTATTCAAAATTTGTAAAATTTTAATTGAAATATAATTAGCAGATGACCCAGAATTTACGAAAGTTGAATATTTTACACCAAGCCATCTGGACCATAATTTTTCAAATTTTTCGACTTCTTTTGATTGTGTTAAAACAATATTTTTTTGACTCAATAATTTTCTTACAGCCGATAAATCACTCGGAGTGAAATTATTATGCATCAAAGAATGTTTAAAATTCATTTATCTTTTTAAATCCTTATATAAAATTTCAGATCCTTTTTTAGAAAATCTAAAAGGCACATGAACCAAACTATTATTATTTTTTAGAAATTTTTTTTTCAATTCTTTTCTCATGTAAAATAAAATAAAACCTCCACCTCCTGCTCCAAGTAATTTTCCACCAAGAGCTCCGTTTTTTAATACGTAATCGTACATATCATCTATTTTTCTACTTGAAATACTAGAGCTAAGTTTTTTTTTTGTTAACCAAGCTGAATGAAGTAATTTACCAAAATCGTCTATATTTCTGCTATTAATAATTTTTTCACCTTCATTTACATGATCAATCATAATTTCAATATATCTTTTATTTACTGTGGTTAATTTTCCAGAATACTTTTTTGCTATATCGTGAGCAACTCTCTTTTTTCCAGTGTAAATTAATAATAAGTTTTTCTCCAATCGATTTATATTTATATTATTTTTCTTTGACGAAATCTCAAATTTATTACCTCTTTTAAAAACAATTTTGTTAAATCCACCTATTGCTGTCGCTAATTGATCCTGAGATCCAACAGCTTCTTTCATTATTTTTTGCTCAAAATTAATAGCTTTTTTTGCAATTTCATAATTTGATATTTTTTTATTCAACAGGCTATGAAGGCTGTTGATCAAACCAACTGTAAAAGCTGAACTTGATCCCATTCCACTTGCTGCAGGCAAATCTCCGTCATAGTGGATTTCTAAACCCTCTTTAACTTTTAAATGATTTAATAAACTTTTAACTGTAGGATGCTTTATATTTTTTATATTCTGAACATTTTCTATTTTTGACCATACAACTCTATATTTGTGATCAAAAAATTTTGGTAAAAATCTACATGTTATGTAAATGTGTTTATTTATTGTGGTTGAAAGAACTTGTCCTGAATATTTATTATACCATGAGGGGTAATCACTACCTCCTCCAAAAAAAGATATCCTATAAGGTGTTTTTGAGATAATCATTTTATTTAAATTTTTTAATTATACTAATGGCATTTTTCATTATCTTGAACTGATCCGGGGGTAAATTATCAACCCTTTTGTGGTGTCCTGCAGACCTATCCTCTAATCCTAAAACAGAGACATTTTTATTTGTTTTTTCAATAATCTGATGTGCTAAGGTTCTTAGAATACCATCATTATAATCATTGTCTGTCATTAAAACACCTGCTTTACTTTTTTTAATAGCTGCAATCCATTTTTTTTCTAATTGAAAAGGTTTTAAATTTACTAGGTGAATTATCCCAATTTTAAAACCTTTTCTTTCTAAAATTCTCTTAGCTTTTTCAGCCTCAAATCTTGTCACAGATATTGGCATCAATATTAAATCTTTCTTTCCATTAATTTCATTTTTAAATTCTTTTGTGTTAGCATAACTTTGTCGATGTTCTGAAATATAAAAAACATCTTTTGAATTCATAAATTTTTTATAAACGTTATTGTATTCTTTATTACTCATTGGTGAAAAAATTTTGATACCAGGCATTTTATAGATAACAGATAAGTGTGCAGATCCCGCGACTGGTCCAATAGATCCTTCTGATGCTATACCTCTGATAATCATAGGACAGGGAATTTTCCAAATCTCATTTGATTTACAGGCGTAATTAACAATAAAAATACAATTGAACCAATTGTAACCTTGATAACGAATTATATAGATTGGTCTCTTTCCCATTAAGGCTGAACCTGTAACTATTCCTCCCCCAGCAACATCAGCCATTGGTAATTCAATTACACCATCTTTTTCAAATAGTTTAGGTAGGGTTCCAGCAACCCAACCTACTCCAGTTAGATTTTGACCAAACACTTGGCTCTTATTTTTTTTTAAATGTTTATAAGTGATTTCTTTTATTGTTTCTCTTAATTCTTTGCCCATAACAGTTTTATTTTTTTTTTAACTTGAATATCAACTAATTCTGCTTTTTTTCCCAACTGATTTTTTTGTTGTAAATATCTATCAAAAACATTAGCTCTATCTTTTCCTGCTCCAGCATGCCAAAAAATTCTATTGGTATGAATATTTACTAACATTGGTCTTTTAAATAAATTCTTATTAAGATTTTGAAATATTTTTTTTGGTTCATCTTTTATATCATGAGCCTCAATTTTAAATGCCTTAGCTAATTCTTTTGCATTCCAATCTCTCCTTTCTTCTTTTTTTGTTAGAACAGCATAATTGTTATCATCAACAACAAATAGAATAGGCAAGTTTTTTTTTGCTACCCAACTTAAAGTTGCTAAAACATAATCTTCCTCTAAAGCTGCATCGCCAATAAATATTATAGTAGGTTTGTTTGAGGAAAAACAAGCTCCAGCACCTATACATGCATTGCTCCCCATAAATCCATCGTGACCGTACATGTTAATTTGAGTTGAATGAATTGATAAAGATCCTCCCATGCCATAAGTGCAACCATCCCTTTTTCCTCTGAGTTCTTTTATCAATTTTACGATATTGCCACCGAAAGATAGGAAAATTGAATGTCCACGATGTTGTCCAAAAATAAGTGGTTTAAGATTTTTTTGTTTAACAATTTCAGCAATAGTAGCTGGTGCATATTCTTGACCTGCTGAAAGGTATACAGGAAAATTAATTTCTTTTGCTGTTACTCTTTTATAAACCTCATTTTCAAAATGTCTACATATTGATGCTTTTTTAAAAACATCAAGCAAAAAGTTTTTTTTATTATAATTAATCACCTAATAATTTTCTTTTTAATTTTATTTTAGTAATTTCTTTTAGATTATTTACAGCATTCATTCCAAATTTATTTTCTAACAATTTTAAATATCTTGGATTTGTATGATATTTATGCCAAGCCTCATCTCTAAAAGCTAAAATATCTGAAGCAGATAAATGTGCTGAAGGTAAATTTTGAGTATCATAAGAATGTTGACTGTATCCTGAGTAAGTTCTTGGTAGTAAAATATTATTTTTTTTTGATTCTAGATATAGCGGGCTTCCTGGGTAAGCCATAGCACTATAAAAATTTACCATTTCAGTATTTGTTTCTTCTGCAAAATTATAAGTAAACTCTAAACTTTCTTGTGTTTCCTCAGGCAGGCCAAATATATAATTAGCTGCTACATTTATTCCTGCATCTCTTATAGAATTTATGATGTCTATAATTTTTACATTTTTGAAAGCATCTTTGTGAACTTCTTTTCTAATCACAGAACTTGGATTTTCAATTCCTAATCCAAGCCAATTAACTCCAGCTTTTTTTAATTTATCTAAATACAATGGCTTACATGTGTCAATTCTTGAATAAGCCCAGATATTAAAATCATATTTTCTATCAATAATCATGTCACATATTTTTATGAAATGATTTGGATTAAGAACAAATAGTTCATCAGCAATCTTTATATTTTTGACACCTTGTTCTGCAAAATAATCAAATTGTTTAATTATAAATTCTGGTTTCCACCATCTAAAAACGTTTGAATCCTGAGATGAAATACTTTCTGATTGATCTGTTCTATTGATAATATTTATCATACAAAATGAACAAGTATAAGGACATCCAAGACTTGTGTATAAAGCAGCAAAAGGTTGTTTTTCAGAATTATTTGACCAAGAATGCCAACCTGCAGTTCTATATTCTTTAAGTGGTGGTAACAAATCCCAAGCAACACCTGGTAAATCTATATCTAATAATTTTTTAGGAACAATAATTTCTGATTCATTTATAGTTATTTGATTATCATTATTTCTAAAACCAATACCCTTAACTTTTTTTAGATATTTTTCTTCATTTAAATTTTCAACTTTTAATAAGCTTGATATAGCGTAAACACCTTCATTTAAAGCTACAAAGTCAATTGACTCTTCTGCTGTAAGAGTTTCTGTTGGTAGTGCTGAAACATGACCTCCAACAAAAAGAACTTTAATTTCAGAGTCTAACTTTTTTAATTCTTCAGCCGTTGCAACTGCTCCTTCCATATTTTGAGATGATGCTGATGGTTGTTGTCCATATACAACAAAACAAGCTATACGAGGTTTAATATCTTTAATTTTTTGTGCACTAGTAATATAATCAAGCTTCTCAACTTCACAGTCCAAAATTTTAACTTTATTATTTTTGTTTCTACAATGATTTGCCAACATGCCCGCCCAAATAGGAGGCTCGATAGCAGAATGTTCATTGCTCAAACCTTGATAAATTTTTTTTGAGGCATTGGGGTGAATAAACAAAATATCAAGTGACATAAGTTATAATTAATCTAATAATCCTGGTAAGCATCATAAATTATTTGTTTATTGTCTGTTAATACTTCAACAAATAATGGTTTTTTTATGTTATTAATCTTTTTTAAATTTTTATCTAAGTTTTTTGAATTAGATATCAAACAATGCTCCATATCAAAAGCATTAGCAATTTTTTTTAAATTTAAAGTTCCATCCCCTGTATCGGTAGGATTATCTACTCTTCTACCTTTAAAAACTGTATCAGCCCAATTATGCATAGAAACATAGCCCCCGTTATTTATAACAAATAACTTGATATTAAATTTATTATGAGAAATAGTTTTAAGTTCTTGAATATTCAATTCTAAAGATCCATCACCTGTGACTGCTAAAATCGTTGAATTTGGTTCAGCTACAGCTGCCCCAATGGCCAGCGGAATAGTTAAACCCATAGCTGCATTTGTATATGAGGCAACCTCTTTCTGCTCTTTTTGAAAATTCCATACTTGTCCTCCTATATAATAATTAGAACCTGCATCAGTGATAAGTATATTTTTTTTTGAGGATATTTTTCCAAGTCTATCCATAAAGAAGTAAAGGTCCATTAGTTTTCCATTTTTTTTTATATTGGGAATACTCGTCTCGATTGGATTTTCTTTTTTGAAATTTTCACAAAGATTGTTCCAATATTCAAATTTTTTATTTTTCTTTTTTTTAAAATATTTCAAAAATAGAGGTATAAAATTATTCAAATCGTAATTTAAAGGATAGTCAATTTTTTGACCTTTCTTCTTTAATTCATCTTTTTCTATGTCTACAGATATTACTTTTGCTTTAGATAGCGCTTTAAATTCATGTCCCACAAATTGAGGAGCAAATCTACAGCCAAATGAAATGACTAGATCAGCTTTATTCATAATCTTTTTTGTGTACTTGGTTCCTTTTATTCCTGAAATTCCGTAGATAAATTTTTTATCATGTGAAATTAGATCATTAGTAAATCTTGTAAAAATTACTGGAATTTTTAACAAATTTATAATCTTTTTTATTTCTGATATTCTATTACTTTGTTTGACTCCATGACCTAGAATTAAAATTGGATATTTTGATTTTTGAACTAAATTAAATATTTTATCCAAATCTTTGTTAATTTTACTTTTAGAGTTAATAAAATTATTTTCTTTTGGTTTAAAACTTTTTAATTTTTTCTCATTTATTTCTGTTTTCTGAACATTCAAAGGAATATCAATCCATACAGGACCTTTTCTGCCTGAGGCAGCGTAGTGAAAAGCTTTTTCTAATATATATTTTACATCATTTGGATTTTTAATAATTTCAGCAAATTTAGTTAAAGGTTTGACTATTGGAATAATATTAATTTCAGCTGTCCCAAAAGATCTTATTTTACTTGATTGAGTACTATGAGTGGTTTGTTTGTAATCAACTTGCCCAGACAGAATAACAATTGGTGATGAGTCAACATATGCTTCAGCTAATCCAGGTAATGCATTAGTAGCTCCAGGGCCAGCAGTTACACAAGCGACACCAACTTTATTTTTTAATCTTGCATAAGCACTTGCCATACTTGGGGCAGTAGCTTCATTTCTCGTAGCGTAATATTTTATACCAGCTATTTTTACTGCATCATTAAGATACATTGCACCATAGCCTGTTAACATAAAGATATCGTTAATTTTTTTTTCTTTTAAAAATTTTACTATAAAATCAACGACACGCATAATTTTGAATCCTTTAAAAATTCATAGTGATATTTATTAATCTTTTCTCTTAGCAGAATACTCTCTTTTTCCAATAATTAAATCGCATAAACCTAAGAGCCAAATTTGATGGGTATTTTCAATAAAATTATATGCTTTGCTGTTTACCCAAAGACTAATGTTGCTTATCTTTGAAAGTGGATTATTTCTTTTATGACCTGTAAATGAAATTACTTTTAATCTTTTTTTATTTGCTAACTTGCAAGCTTTAATCATATTTGGTGAACGTCCACTAGATGATATAAGAATAATAATATCTTTTTTATCTGCGTAAAAATCTATTGCTTTCTCAATCCATCTTTCATAACCATAATCATTAGAAAAGCATGTAATTAAATCTGCTTCATTAAAATTTACAGCTCGTATTCTTGCATTCTTTGTTAAGTCAACACTTACATGGCTTGCAATTGCAGAACTTCCACCATTGCCAAATATTAAAACTTTACCCTTTTTTTTTGATACAGCAAAAATTAAATTTTTAACTTTTTCTAATTTTTTTAAGCAATTCTTGTCTGGAATTATAACTTTAGATAAATCTCTAAAATACTTTTCTAAAAAATTATTTTTTTTTTTTAATTTCATAGTTATTATTTACTTATAATTATCTATACTTAATAAGTACCAACTTAAATAATATGCTCTATAATACAACATCAATGGAAAATATAAAAATTATAAACAATATCATTATATTCTTTTTTTTAATCCTTTCTTCTATTTTTATAACTCATACATATTATTTTGATCATTATGCACTTGGTAATGCCTTAATACAGAATAATGATGGAATTTACACTGATAAAACTAATTTATTTTTTTTAGTAAATAACAATTCTCCCTCGTTACTATTCGATATAATTAACTTTTTTTTGAAAATAGGTTTTTCTGAAAATTTTATAAATAATTTACTAACATTTATCGCAACATTATTAAATTTATCTGGTATTTTTTTAATTTCTAGATTTATTACTTCCTCAATCTTTTTGAGTATTTTAATTGCTCTAACAACTATTATTTTGAAAAAAAATTTTGGAAATATTGATTACCCAACATTGATGTTTACAGAACATACAAACGGACTAATTGCATACTCTTTAAGCACATTTATTCTTGGGTTGTTAACTATAAGAAATCTGTTGTTTGCTATTATATTTTGTGTGTTTTTATTATCTGTACACTTAGTTATCGGACTTTGGATGTTTGGGTTAATAGTATTTTCATATTTTTTAATTTTAAAAAAAATAAATGTTAAAAAAATTTTTTTAACGATTTTAATATTACTCTTTGTAGGTTTGTTTTATTTTAATTCATTTACAAATTATTCTGAAATTCCTTATGAATTTAATCAAAAAGATTATGATGATTATTTTTATTATATTGAGGCTCATCGAAATAATATGGGTAAATTAAAATACATACACTATGACTATATTCTCAAATCATTAATTCTATTAATATTAATATTTTTATATTTAAGGGTCAATTCTTCAGATTCATCAAATAATAATAATATTTTTTTAAAAACATTATCTATATCGATAATTGCATCTGGTATTATTTATTTAAGCTATAAAATTTTCCCACAAATTTTTCCTGAAATAACAATAAGAACAATTCCTCAACGATTTTTTTTAATACACTCAATAATTGGATACCCAATAATTGTATCTATAATTTATAGGTTTTTTAAAAAACTATTTATTAAAAGAAAAATAAATAAAAATTATTCTTTAATTTTAGTTAGCACGATATTGATATTACATAATATTCAACAACATGACATTTTGGAGTCAAGATTTAAAAATATATATTTTATTAAAACTGATAAAGTTAAAGAAGAACTATTCTGGAAAAAATTTAATTCTTTCAATATTAATGATTATATTCTTACAAGTAATTATCTTTGCAACAAAACTATTATTTACAGTAGATCTCCAATTTTATTTTGTTTTGAGGGTTTAGATTATATTCCATATTTACCAAAACTGGCATCACCTTCTCAAAAAATTACTAAAGAAATTTTAGGTATTTCTTATTCAGATGTAAAATTTAAAAACCTTGGTGGTATTAGTGAGATTGAGGTCAAAGAAGCTTATGAAAATAAAAAACAAAAAGAATGGAAAAATATAAAAACAAAATTTAATGTAGGTGTAGTTATTGTTCCTAAAGAATGGAATTTAGATATAGAAAATTTGATTTTAGATAGTAAATATAAAGTTTATAAAATTAAATAAAAAAACTTATATGCTCCAAATAATAAGAACACTTATAAATCCAATAATCAGTAGAAATTTATTGATATTAAATCTTTTATCAATAGTAAGATACTATTTAGGCTACCCGAGATATTTATTTTCATTAAAATTTAAGAAAGAATATATAGGAGGATATTTACTTTCAGATCAAGAAGCGGGAAGAAAAAGACAAAAAATTATAAAAAAAGTTGTCAATAAAATAGACAAAAACTTTATCAAGGTTTTAGAAATAGGAGTTTATTGTGGTCAAACAACATTAAATATATCTAAAGAACTAAAAAAAAAATAAAAAAGATTTTGAAATAACTTGTTTGGATATTTGGGACGAGTTTGAAAATACAACAAATACTAATAGTTTTACTCACAATAAATTAGTAGAGGTTTTAAAAAATTCTTCAGTTTACAACCTTTTTCTTCACAATTTAAAAGTAAACAATATTTTAGATAAATGCAGAATAATTAAGAAAAAATCTAGTGATTATTTAAAAACAATTGATGAAAAGTTTGATTTAATAATTATCGATGGATCACATTTATATGACGAAGTAATAAGCGATCTAGAAAACTCAAAAAAAATAATAGAAAATAAAGGTTTTATAATTGGTGATGATTATGAAGTAAAATATCAAGATTTATCAAATATTGACCTTAAGGAATTATGTAAAAAAAGGTTAGATGTTTTTTATGACAAACATACAAAAATTAGATTTCATCCTGGTGTAACTCTTGCCGTATTTAATATTTTTGGGAATATAAATGTTATTAATGGATTATTTTGTGTTCAAAAAGACGAAAAAAATTATATCGATTATTCAGAAAAAATTAAATAAATTTAGAAAATAATTAAACCAAATAATATTAGTCCGGTAGAAGCTGCAGCAGAAAAATATAATTTTTTTCTAGATTCATTTTTTTGATTATTCTTAACTCTATTTAATAAAACATTTATATCAGTTCTCTTGGATAAATTTTTTGGGCTATCTTTTACTAAATATTTAGAGATTAGCTTTTCTTTAATGTTGATGCCCGAATTTTTCATAATCAAATTAGAACATGAAATAAGGTTATTTGCAAATTTATTTAAAAAGAAAGGTAAATACCTAAAACACCTAGACCAAAAATTAATGAAGAAAGAATAAGCAAATTTTTTTTAAACATTTTGCTTTCCGTTTCTTGAAGCTTTGATTTTAAAACGTTTATATCTACCCTATTGGACTTGACCTTATCAGGCTTTAAAGGCTTTTCAGCAAGATCTACATCATTTGGGGTCTCGATGCTTACTTGATTGTCTGTAAAGCCTTTATTATTCATTCCTTATTAAAACATTATTATTACAAGTCTACAATTGTTTAAAAGTTCAAACTGGGTCACTATTAAATTGACAACTGTCCAGATTGGGTTTCTACTCACTTCTTAAATAATATGAGCTTACAACAAATAGATTTTTCAAAAACACTTACAGATGAACAAGTTTATGATTGTATAATGTCTAACTATTCTAATTTAGGAACAGAATGGATTTCTCATCAATGGAATTGGATGAATGGAGTGTATTGGGCTTTTAATGATCATTACAAATTTATGATTATTATTTCGTTGGTTGAAAAAACTCTTCAATTTTATGATCAAATGCAAATCCAATATTCTTATGATGAATATTATGCTAAATCATATCTACAAATTGAAAAATTTAGTATCGCAGAACTATGTGAAAAACTAAATTTACCTAAAGAAACTGTAAGACGAAAAGTTTTAGAACTTGAAAAAGAAGGAAAAATAAAAAGAATTAAAAAAAGAATTATAATAGATAGAACAACTTTTCCTTTTGTAAAACCTCAAAATCAAATTAGATTTACATCAAAATATATTTATTTAGTTTCTAAAGCTTTAAATAAAGACAAAATTTATTCTAAAAAACTTGATGTAAAATTAATTGAATCATTAATTAGAAAAAAATTTACATTATGTTGGAGGTGGTTTTATCGAATGCAAATACCATTAGTTATTGGATACGACAAAATTATGAGTGATTTAACTACTTATCATATTTGGGGTACAGTTGTAATGAATCAG
>MDTG01364543.1_pt1 | contig 16353 bp, 14 predicted proteins | sample 811421 | NCBI WGS metagenome assembly MDTG01 (sample SAMN05326645, study PRJNA326480) | marine metagenome | isolation source: seawater | place: Pacific Ocean: South East | collected 2011
AATTACTGCCAATATGATGTGAATAGTTAGTATCGTTGTTTGCATTGTGTATTTATCTCAAATTGTGGAACAAATATCAATAAATTTTTTTGCTATTAGAGATGCGCCCCCTATTAAAAGCCCGCTAACGTATTGTGTCTTCATCAAAGATTGTGCATTTTCTGGTGAGACACTTCCCCCATATAGCAACTTAATGGGCTCGTTAGATTCGTTATATCTCTTAACAGTATTATATATATAACCAAAAGTATTAGATAATTCTTTGGCTGATGGAATCAGACCAGTGCCTATCGCCCAAACAGGTTCATAAGCAATAATTACTTTATTGGGTCTTTTTGAATTATTTAAGCTTTTAAATAGAGATTGTAATTGTTTATTGAGGATGTATTTAGTTCTTTTAGTTTTATACTCTTTTAGAGTCTCTCCAATACAATATATTACTTTAATATTATTTTCACGAAGCCTTGAAACCTTCTCACATAGAGATAAGTTATTTTCATCTAGGATATGTCTTCTTTCTGAGTGTCCAACAAGACAATATTGAATTTTTGAGTCTTTCAACATTGTAGCTGAAATCTCTCCAGTGAGTGCTCCATCATTATATGCAGATACATTTTGGGAACCAATATTAATAATTTCTTTTTTATTAATATTTTTTATTGATAACAGATAAATGCTTGGCGGAAATATTATTACTTCGTGTTTTATGTTATTTTTTTTTACTCCGCGAATAATATCTTGTGCAAGCTTAATACTTGACTTGATGTTTCCATTTTGCTTCCAATTACCTGCGATTATTTTTTTTGACATTATATAATATTATCGATAATTTCCTTTGCTTTGGAAAGTGTATTCTCAGATCTGTGCTCTATGAGAATTCTTATTAGTGGTTGCGTCCCAGATTCTCTTACAAGGATTCTACCATCTTCATTTAAGATTTCTTCTACTTTCTTAAAATTTGTATAATTATTTTTTATCCAAGACTCTTTGTCGGTTACTTTGATGTTAATAAGCTCAGATGGCATTTTCAATGATTCAGGATATAACTCATCAAGTGAAGAATTACTTGCTTCAAGTAGATGTATTATTTTAATTAGTGTGATTATAGCATCTCCAATAGGTATATTACTTGAGTCGGTATGAATTACGTGACCAGATGACTCGGAACCAATCTTTGCATTATGTTGAATAATTCCTTCTAAAACATTCTTATCACCCACTGCTGTTTCTATAAAGTTATAACCCAATTTATCAAAGCTTGTTCTTATTCCATAATTTGTCATTACAGTTCCTACTATTGTTGAAGTGGCAGGAAAATTATGGGTGGATAAAATATATAGTATTTCATCTCCATCTATAATTTTACCACTATCACTTATTAGTATAGTCCTATCGCCATCTCCATCAAAAGCTATACCAAAGTCAATCCATTCATTATTATCTTTATCATGCTTCCTATTAGTATCTTTGACAAATTGTGAAAGGTTTTCTGGATAAACAGCTCCACAATTATGATTAATATTTTTTCCATTAGATAAGTTATTCAATAGAGCAAATGAAATATTATTAGGAACTTTTAGTGATTTGAATATATTTGAGACTGCTCCATTTGAACAGTCCAGTGCAATATTTAGTTTTTTCTTGAACTTTATATCTTTGGTTAACTTCTCTGAGAGATAATGTGAATAGAGATCCACAGTTGATTGATCAACATTTAAATCACAATCAATTTCTTTTTGAAAATTATCTTGAGAATTAACGATTTCCTCAATTGCTTTTTCTTCATTTCTAGAAATTTTATACCCATTATAACCAAAGATTTTTATACCATTATCATTGTAAGGATTATGAGATGCAGTTATTTGAATACCAATTGAATCTTGAAATTTATTATGCGAAAGAATAAAAGGTAAGGCTGGTGTAGGCAGCATTCCCAAAAACTTGATAGAATATGCTTTTTCAAAAAGAATACCTTCTAATAGATTTTTATAGACTGATTTAAATGATTCTCTTCCATCATGAGCAATATAAATATTTTTGATATTATTATCTAATATTTTACTCAAGGCTAAGCCTATTTTTTTGATTGTAGGGTTGTCCATTGGAAAATTTCCATATGTACCTCGAACACCATCTGTTCCAAATAACTTCATTATGAATTTCTAATTAGTTCTTTGAAGTTTAATAACATTTTAGTTTCTCTAACGTCATGTACGCGAAGAATGCTAGTATTATTTTTAATCGCTATTGCAGATGCAGCAAGACTGCCGTAAAGTCTATCTGTTACAGGTTTATTAAGAACATCACCAATCATGCTTTTTCTTGATATACCTGAGAGGATACGATATCCCATATTACTGAACTTTTCTAAGTTATTTAATATCTCATAGTTATGATCCAATGTTTTACCAAAACCAAAGCCTGGATCAATGATAATATTACTTTTATCGATACCATGATTAATGCAAAGTTCCGCTCTATTTTTTAAATACCCATATATATCATCAACGACATTATCGTAAATTGGATTAATCTGCATAGTTTTAGGAGTACCTAACATATGCATTAATGAAATAGATAATCTATTAGATTTTACAATATCTAGAAGGTCTTTATCTTCAAGAGATGAAATATCATTTACAATGTTAATTTCATATTTTAATAAATGGGAAATTACTTTTGAGCTTCTTGTATCTATGGATATAGGAATGTTTGAAATTTCTCTTAAAGCTTCTACTAAAGGTTCAATTTTACGTATTTGATCTGTGCTTGAAACTGGGTCAGATCCTGGTTTAGATGATTCTGCGCCAATATCAATAATATCAGCACCATCATTAATTAATTTTTTTGCATGATCAATTGATGCTTTTAGGCTATTAAATTTACCACCGTCATAGAATGAATTGTCGGTAATATTTAAAACTCCCATTATTTCTACTTTAGAATTCATTTTTAATTTCTGTTTAATATTTTATATTTTTCAACACGTTCTAAGAATTTTTTTTGAAACCATAGAAACTCATTATCTTTAATAATAAATTCTTGAAATTCAAACTTAGGTGTACATATTAGTATAACGCCTTGTTTAATATTAGTATTATGTTGCAAATTATGAGCGAGAGCGTAGGCTGCGGTTTGTAGAAAGTAATCTGTAATCCACTCTCTTCTTTTTGTTTTTGTTGATGATTTGAAATCAATAATAGATTCCTTGTTATTATAAACCCCACATAAATCTGTTGTACCTGCGTGTGAATCCGGGTAGAAAAGCGGTGTTTCGCAACCCCAAATTTCATTTAATTTTTTTTCTAATGCTTGATCAAGAATAACCTGTGACATTTTCTTTTCGTTATCATCCATGATATCAAAATCAAGTGACTGTTTACCATGCAGTGCATCTTCGAGATGCTTATGCATTTTATCTCCTCTCGACATAGATTCTTTTGATATTCGTGATGCTTCTATTTGCCCAACCTTTTCCTTCCATGCAATTAATGCATCCTTATCTTTTTGAGATTTAGTTTTATCGAGAATAGTCGTAACAGATGGTACTTTCTCACCATTTGAGCTATAAAATCTTCCACCAGTTTTGTCTGTTACCCTGGAGAGATTACTATATGAAAATTTTTTATTCCAAAGATGCAACAATCAATTTAGTCCATGATAGCTTTTTTTATATACTACCATGAACTAATCTTTAAGTCTTATGATGCCGGTGAAGCTGAAGGGCTATCTTTTGAAGAAGTATTAGCCGGTTTACCAGATGAATCATTATCATCATCCGACCAACTATCAGGTGCATCAGGAACCTTACCATCCATAATTTGATCAATTTGTTCAACATCAATAGTTTCATACTTCATTAGTGCGTCTGCCATTAGATGCATTTTTTCTAGATTATCTTTGATAAGCTTCGTAGCTCTTTGATACTGATGATCAATAATTTTTCTGATTTCAGAGTCTATAGAACTAGCAGTCTCATTCGACATATTCTTGCTTGTTTGAGATGCTGACTTGCCTAAGAATACTTCTTGTTCTTGCTCACTGTAGGCTAATGGACCCATCTTTTCAGAAAGACCCCACTTTGTTACCATATTTCTTGCTAAGTCAGTAGCTCTTTCAATATCATTTGAAGCACCGGTTGTTACCGCATCATCACCAAAGATAACTTCTTCGGCTACTCTTCCGCCAAATAATGCTGCGATCATGCTATTTATGCGTTGCCTACTATTACTGTATCGATCTTCTTCGGGTAAAAACATAGTGACACCAAGAGCCCTTCCTCTCGGAATGATACTTACTTTATAAACAGGATCATGATCAGGAACTAATCTTCCTACAATTGCATGCCCTGCTTCATGATAAGCTGTAAGTTTCTTTTCATCATCATTCATGACCATTGATTTTCTCTCACCACCCATTAGAATCTTATCCTTAGCTTTTTCAAAATCATCCATATCAACAATTTTTTTATTAGCTCTTGCAGCGAATAATGCAGCTTCATTTGCAAGATTAGCCAAGTCTGCCCCTGAGAATCCAGGTGTGCCTCTTGCTAATAGTTTAGGATTTACATCATTTGCTATAGGTATTTTTCTCATATGAACTTTAAGAATCTGTTCCCTACCACGAATATCAGGTAGAGGTACTGTAACTTGTCTATCGAATCTGCCAGGACGTAACAAGGCTGGATCCAACACATCTGGTCTGTTAGTAGCTGCGATTACAATAACGCCTTCATTACCATCGAATCCATCCATTTCTACTAACAACTGGTTGAGTGTCTGCTCACGCTCATCGTTTCCGCCGCCTACACCTGCTCCCCTGTGCCTTCCTACTGCATCGATCTCATCTATAAAGATAATGCATGGAGCATGTTTTTTTGCTGTCTCAAACATGTCTCTTACTCTTGAAGCACCAACACCAACAAACATCTCTACAAAGTCCGAACCGGATATTGTAAAGAATGGTACTTTTGCCTCTCCGGCGATTGCCCTAGCAAGGAGTGTTTTACCTGTACCAGGTGAACCTGACATCAATACTCCTCTGGGAATATTACCACCAAGGTTTTGAAATTTTGCAGGATCTCTCAGGAAATCGACAAGTTCTTTAACTTCTTCTTTTGCTTCTTCTACTCCAGCAACATCCTTAAATGTAACTTTCACTTGATCCTCAGTTTGCATTTTAGCTTTACTTTTACCAAATGACATTGCTCCACCTCGGCCACCGCCGCCTTGCATTTGTCTCATAAAGAATATCCAAACACCAATTAGCAGAAGAAATGGGAACCAATGTATAAATATTTGAGCCAGAAAAGATTGTTTTTCCGGAGCTTTCCCGCTGATGCGTACCTTGCCCTTAATGAGTTCGCCTACCAATGCAGAATTATCTGTTTCAGGACTATAAGTTCTGAATGTTTCACCCGATTTGAATGAACCAGAAATTTCTCTTCCTGCTATTGTTACTTCCTCAACCTGGCCGGTTTGGACTTGTTGCATAAAATCTGTGTAATTAAATTCTTGTGAGGCAGTATTTCTTCCTCCAACTCCTGTAAATAAAGACATAATTACAACCGCAATTACTGTCCAAATAACTAAATTTTTGACTAAGTCTCCCATAATACTCCCTTTCTTAGAATCATTCTAAGTGTGACATTGTTAATTAATAATTTCAATAATATCAGTCTTTATATCCATTACAAACAAAGAACACCTCATTACTGCTTCTTCTTGAAGAATCAGGCTTATAAGTTGCTACTTTGCTAAAAGACTGTTTCAGCTTTTCTCTTGAAAAATCATATGATGATCCAATGAAAAACTTCATAACTAAAACTCCATTTATTTTGAGTAAATCAGAACATATGCTAAGTATTGACTCAAGAATCTCAACGAAATTTGCCTGATCTACATCTTCTATACCACTAATGTTAGGGGCGATGTCTGATAATACAAGGTCTGCTTTGTTCATTTTAGCGTATATTTGATTTCTATCCGCCAATTTATTGATATCCCCTTTAATAAAATGTACACCTTTGATTTTTTTCATATCAAGGAGATCTATAGCGACAAGATTTTTTTCCTTGAAGTTTCTGCTAACATACTCCGACCAAGAACCAGGGGCGGAACCTAAATCAAGTATGTTCTGAGAAGACTTAAAAATACTATATTTTTCTTGAATCTCATGAAGTTTATGAAATGCTCTAGATCTATAATTTCCAGTTTGGGATAACTTCACATACCTGTCTTTAGAATGTTTGTTAACCCAATTTTTTATACTTTTCTTTTTTGTCATATCGGTATAATCTATGTTCATGGCTAAAATAACATTGAAAGGTAATGAAGTTAACACAAATTCTGATATCGTTGCCAAAGGCTCAATTGCTCCGGACTTCATCCTTGTAGATTCTGATTTACAAGACGTAAATCTCTCTAGTTTTGATGGTAAAAATAAAATATTAAGTATTGTTCCTAGTCTCGATACGCCTGTATGTCAAAAATCAACATTAGTTTTCAATGAGAAAGTGGCAGGACTTGATGATACAGTGATGCTAATTGTATCAAGCGACCTACCTTTCGCTATGAAAAGATTTTGCTCGAGCGAATCTCTTGCAAATGTGATGCCTGTGTCGATGATGAGGTCAAGAAATTTTGCAAAAGATTATGGTGTTTTGTTAGTAGATGGCCCGCTTTCTGGTATTACAACAAGAGCGATTGTTACAATCTCTAAAGATAACAAAGTGCTTCACTCAGAACTTGTAACTGAAATTGCTGATGAACCTAACTATCAAGCTGCATTAGACTCAATTAAATAGTAATGTCCTTCACAAAAAAAATCATTGTTGCAATGATTTTAGGAATTATAGCGGGTATATTTTTAAATATATTTACTTATGATGTATCTGCAGATGATTCAATTGTTATAAATGTTTTTAGTGTAGTATCAGATTTATTTATTTCTGCCCTCAAGCTAGTTATTATTCCCCTGATATTTTTTTCCATAGTTTGCGGCATAATATCATTATCTGATGATGTTTCACTTTCTAGATTAGGTATCAAAACTTTATCGTTATATTTGCTAACAACTGTCATAGCTATTTCGTTAGGTTTATTATTTTCATCATTTATAGATTATGAACCAATTTTATTATCAAATCTTGAGAGTGATGTTTCTATAGATAATATTGAAACTGAGTCAAATTTCTTCCCAACTAATATCTTTAAATCACTATCCAATGGAAATATCATTCATCTATTAATTTTCTCTGTTCTAATTGGTATTGCAGCAAGTAAAGTTAAAGATAAAGTTAAAACTTTTGTTAATTATTTTCATGAATTTAATGCCGTGATTAATGAGCTTGTAAAGATAATCATATCTTTTACGCCAATCGCAGTATTTTGTATTTTATCAAAAACATTTGCTACTCAAGGTCTTGAAACACTCACGCCACTAATGGGTTATTTTTTTACGGTCGTTTTTGTACTGCTATTTCATTTCTTTATAACCTTTTATTTCATGTTAAAAACTTTCACGAACCTAAGCCCAAAGAAGTTTTTTATCAATATAAAAGACGTCATTGTTTTTACATTTAGTACATCCAGTAGTAGTGCATCAATTCCGTTTACACTTAAAGCTGCTAACGAGAAATGTGGTATAAATAAATCAATAAGCAGTTTTACGATTCCATTAGGTGCGACTATAAATATGGATGGAACTGCAATTATGCAGGGTTGTGCGACATTTTTCTTGGCCAGTCTCTATGGTATTGATCTTGGAATAGCTGAAATACTTACAATCGTAATCACGGCAACAATTGCATCTATAGGTACTGCGGGTATACCTAGCGCTGGAATAATAATGCTAACAGTAATTTTTACTCAAATTGGCATACCTTTAGAAGGAATTACGTTACTCTTGGGTGTAGATAGATTACTAGATATGATGAGAACCTCTGTTAATGTAAGCGGCGATCTTTGTATAAGTTGCATAATAGCTAATAGTGAGAATAGAATAGATGAGACTATTTTTAAATCTTAATTAACAACTAAAGACTCATGTCTTAACTTTAAATCAACAGCATCAAAATCATCTATGAATTTAATCGCTTTACAAAAAGCTTTGGCTCCAGACAGTGTTGTAGTTAAGCATATTTTATGATTTTGAGCCTCTTTTCTTATTGAGAATGAATCTTTTATAGAGCGCGCGCCCTCGGTTGTATTTATTATTAAATGAACTTCATTATTTTTTATCATATCTACAATATGAGGATGTCCATCTTTTACTTTATTAATTTTAGTACATGATACTCCAGATTCTTTGAGGTGAAGATAAGTTCCAGAGGTTGCGTAGATATCAAATCCCATATTTATCAGTTCTGCTGCTACTTCACATATAGGTTCTTTATCATGGTCTCTCACGCTGATAAATACATTCCCAGTTTTCGGTAGAATAACACCTGCTGCTCTCTGAGCTTTAAAATATGCTTCACCGAAAGATTTGCCAAACCCCATAACTTCTCCAGTTGATTTCATTTCAGGTCCCAATAATACATCTACTTCTGGAAATTTAGAAAATGGGAAAACAGCCTCCTTAACAGAAAAATAAGAATTATTTTTGATTTCTTTTGGTAAGTCTAATTCCTTAATAGTAACACCTGACATAACTAATGCGCCTAGTTTTGCTAATTGTAACCCAATAGCTTTTGAGACAAATGGTGCTGTTCTTGATGCTCTAGGATTTGCTTCTAACAAAAATATTTGATCATCTTTAATAGCAAATTGGGCATTCATTAAACCTATCACTTTTAATGCTATAGCTAGTTTAGAAGCTTGATCTTTGAGTTCATCAACAATTTTATCTTTGAGAGTATATGGCGGCAACGAACAACCTGAGTCTCCAGAATGTATACCTGCTTCTTCTATATGTTCCATGATACCAGCTACATACACATCTTTGCCGTCGCAAAGAAGGTCAATATCAACTTCTATTGCATCATTAAGAAATTTATCTAGAAGGATTGGTGAGTCATCAGATACATCCACAGCTTCTTTCATATATTTTTCTAGATCAGAGGTGTTTGTTACAATTTCCATTGCTCTTCCACCAAGGACATAAGATGGTCTTACAACTAATGGATACCCTATCTCTTCAGCAGATATTTTAGCTTCAGCAAAGTTTGTTACAGTCTCATTCATAGGTTGTTTTAAACCTAACGATTTAATTAAAATCTTAAATCTTTCTCTATCCTCTGCTAGGTCAATAGAATCAGGAGAGGTTCCTATTATTCTTACGCCACATTTCTCAAGTTCATCTGCTAGTTTTAAGGGTGTTTGTCCTCCATATTGAACAATTACTCCCCATGGCCTTTCAATGTCTATAATAGACATTACATCCTCAACTGTGAGTGGCTCGAAATAAAGTCTATCAGATGTATCGTAATCAGTAGAAACAGTTTCAGGATTACAATTTATCATAATTGTTTCAAACTCAGCCTCTTTGAGCGCCATAGATGCATGTACACAACAATAATCAAATTCTATTCCTTGCCCAATTCTATTTGGCCCGCCACCAAGTATAATAATTTTTTTATTATCAGTAGGATTAGATTCACATAAGTCAGAATATGTAGAATACATATATGCTGTTGATGATTTAAATTCTGCTGCGCATGTATCAATCCTTTTAAAAACAGGACTTATAGACTTATCTTTACGAAAATCTCTTATACTTTTTTCACTAGTGTCGAATAACTTTGCTAATCTCCGATCAGAAAATCCGTCTGATTTCAACACACGTATATCTTCTTTTGCCAAGTTAATTGATTTGTCTTTTATACTATTTTCAGAAATAATAATTTCATATATTTGGTTGAGAAACCATTTATCAATATAAGACAGGTTAAAAACATCATCTACGCTTACCCCCTCTCTGAAAGCTTGTGCAACATAAAGAATTCTATCAAAAGATGGCGTTGATATTTCTTTGACTATCAGGTCTTGTCTTTCTTTTTGTGATAATGATTCTTCAAATATTATTTCATTAAACCCATCTATACCTATCTCTAAACCTCTCAAAGCTTTTTGAAGAGATTCTTTAAAACAACCCCCAATTGCCATTACCTCACCTACTGACTTCATTTGTGTAGTAAGATGTGAGTCAGCCTCTTTAAATTTCTCAAAAGCAAACCTTGGTATTTTTGTTACAACATAGTCTATGCTTGGCTCAAATGATGAAGGTATTACATCGCCAGTTATTTCATTTCGTAGTTCATCTAAGGTGTAACCTATAGCTAATTTAGCGGCAATTTTTGCAATAGGAAAACCTGTAGCTTTTGATGCAAGTGCAGAAGATCTAGATACCCTTGGATTCATTTCTATAACATAAATTTTTCCGTTATCTGGATTAATTGCAAATTGAACATTTGATCCGCCTGTATCAACTCCAATTTTTCTAAGAACTTGAATAGACTGATTTCTTAGGTTTTGATACTCCTTATCTGTAAGAGTTTGTGCAGGTGCTATTGTAATCGAATCTCCTGTATGAACTCCCATTGGATCTAGATTTTCTATTGAACAAACAATTATGCAATTATCATTCTTATCCCTGACAACTTCCATCTCAAATTCTTTCCATCCAATTACTGACTCCTCTAGAAGAACTTCATTAGTTGGTGATAAGTCTAGACCTCTTTTAACTATTTTCTCAAAGTCTTGTTTATTGTATGCAATACCTCCGCCTGACCCGCCTAATGTAAATGAGGGTCTAATAATAATTGGGTAACCTATATCTTTTTGAATCTCCAATGCTTTACCAAAATCTTTAGCCACATATGCTCGTGGAGTTTCAAGACCTATATCTGTCATCGCATTTTTAAACAACTCTCTATCTTCAGCCATGTCAATAGAATCAACACTTGCTCCAATTATCTTGACATTATATTTTTCAAGAATCTTGTGTCTATTGAGGTCTAATGTAGTGTTAAGAGCAGTCTGTCCACCCATGGTTGGAAGAATTGCATCGGGCTTTTCTATAGCAATAATTTTTTCTATATTCCTCCAATGTATTGGTTCAATATAAATTTTATCTGCCATATCAGGATCGGTCATGATTGTGGCAGGATTAGAATTTACAAGAATAGTTTTTATGCCCTCTTCTCTAAGAGCTTTGCATGCTTGAACACCTGAGTAATCAAACTCACATGCCTGACCGATAATAATTGGGCCTGCACCAATCACTAAAATACTATTTATTCCATTTTGTTTAGGCATTTCTCTTTCTCATATTATCTATAAACTTTTTAAATAAATAATAAATATCTTGTGGGCCAGGACTTGCCTCTGGATGACCTTGAAAACCATATGCAGGAGTATCTGTTAATTCAATACCCTGAAGAGATTCGTCAAAAAGAGATTTATGCGTAATTTTATGGATGCTTTTCAATGAATCTTTGTTCACTGCAAATCCATGATTTTGACTGGTTATGTAAACTCTACTAGTATTGACATCAATTACGGGGTGATTTGCACCATGATGACCGAATTTCATCTTATAGGTTTCAGCACCGCTAGCTAAACACATCAACTGAAAACCTAAACATATTCCAAAAATTGGTATTTGCTTTGATAATAAATTTCTGATGTTATTTATAGCATAGTCACATGCTGCAGGGTCCCCAGGGCCATTTGATAGAAATACTCCATCAGGTTGATTTTTCAGTACTTCGTTATAAGGAGTCTCAGCGGGAACAACAGTCACACTGCAACCAAGATCAGTGAGTATTCTCAGTATATTTTTTTTAATGCCATAATCATATGCAAATACTTTTAGTTCTTTTTGATTTTTTGAATATTCAACATTTATTAAATCATGTGTTCCTTCATCCCAAATATATTGCTCTTTAGCTGTCACATTTTTTGCTAAATCTAATCCATTTAGACCCGGGAATTCTGATAATAAACCTTTTGTTTGATCCAATTTTTTTATATCTGGCACTATGCATCCATTGATAGAGCCTTTATCTCTTAGAAGTGATGTCAAATATCTTGTGTCTACCGAACAAACAGCAGAAATTGATTTGTCTTTGAGAAATTCAAGAAAATTATTTTCGTTTCTCCAGCTACTTTCTTTTGTAGGATAATTTCTAATAATAATTCCTGAGCATCCGTTATGGCTAGATTCATAATCATCAAGATTAATCCCAGTATTCCCAATATGCGGATTAGTAAAGGTAACAATTTGTTTATTATATGATGGGTCAGTTATAATTTCCTGATATCCAGTCATAGATGTATTGAATACTATTTCACCTGTCGTAATTGAATCATATCCAACAGATTCAGCAGGTATTACCGTACCGTCCGCTAGAAGAATCGCAGAAGATTTCAAGCGTCTTTCCTTGTTTTAAATAAAAAAAAAGATGCCTCAATATGAGTCATCTTATATGTTGTTTAGCAGGTTTCACTAAAACTAGATGATACGATAAAACTATATGCCATGTCTAATAGATAATACATTTTTATAGATTTCTTTTTTTGAATCACTCGAAATGAGCTTAATTATCTCTACTATGTCTTTGTTGCTGAATCTTTTCTTGATCAGACGTTCTATAATTTTCAAGTAATCTGTCTCTGAGGTGTTATATGAAGATTTTGGTGAAATAATGATAACAAACTCTCCTTTAGGAGGATTATCACTAAAATAATTAATTAAATTTGAGACACTATCGTGAATAATAGTTTCATAGACCTTTGTAAGCTCACGAAATATGCCGATTTGAGTTTCCTGCCCGTATTTTTCACTTATATCTGTAAGTAGTTTTAATAGTCTGTGTTTACTCTCAAATAAACAAATAGGATTATTATATAAAGCTAATTCCGTTAGCTTCTTCTTTCTATCGTTATCTTTTTTTGGTAAAAATCCAATGAAAATGAAGGAATTCATTGGTATCTTTGATACTGATAATGCACAACTTAATGATGATGCACCTGGTATAGGTATTACATTGACTTCAGGGTGTAGTTTCGACAATAAATGGTATCCAGGGTCAGATATTGATGGTGTGCCAGCATCGGTCACTAGAGCAATATGATTGGATTCTTCAAGATAAGATATAATTGTACTGGCTTTTCTAATTTCATTATCTTTATTATATGATAATACTTTCTTTTTAATCTCATAGTGTGCAAGTAAAGATTTAGTTCTTTCCACACTTTCAGCAAATATGAAATCTACGTCCCTCAAAACATTTAGTGCGCGGATAGTGATATCATCTAAGTTACCTATGGGTGTGGAAACGATATATAAGTTACCGTACATAAGAATTACTTTATCATATGTAAAATTATATTAGATAATATAAAACTTAGTGCCTGATGAATGTTTATAATATTTAAAAAAGTTCTTTTTCTGTTTCAGTTAAGCTTTCTTGAAAAGCTTCTCTATCAAATATTCTCTCAGAATACTCGCTAATTATTTTATTATTCGAAGCTAGATCAAAATCTAAAGATTTTAATCTCCATAATAATGAGGCTAGGCTACAGTCTACGAGACCGAAATCCTCACTCATAAAAAAGCTGTCTTTTATCATAGGTGCAATTTCAAGTAGATAATTTTTAATTTCATCAACGAACTTCATATCCAAAACTTCGTCTTTGTATGACTCAGCATATTTAGGATACCAATATAGTTCAATTTCATTTAACGCAAGTCTAAATTTTGCACGTGATATTGGATCTACTGGTAACAGTGGCGGATGAGGAAACCTCTCATCTAGGTATTCAATAATCACTCTAGAGTTTTGAAGTATCAACTCTCTGTCTACTAAAGTCGGATATTGATCATAAGGGCTGATAACTTTAATCTCATCAGGAATATTATTAACATCAACCTCATGAACTTCAGCAGATATTTCCTTCTCTTTAATTACAATTCGTGTTCTGTGACTATCCAAACAATTTGGTAGAGAAAACAATAGTATCGCAGATCTGCGATTAGCTAATAATGTCATTACTTAATGTCTCTCCAATACTCAATCTTTAGAAGATACGTAATAAAACTAAAAAATACAAGGAATAACATTACCCAAAATCCTATAGAGTATCTTTCTAATTGAGCTGGTTCCGAGACATATGTTAAGAAATTTACTAAATCAGTTATTTCTTGTTCATATTCTTTTTGATTAAGTTCACCTTTGACTTTGATAATAAGATTATTATTTTCATCCATTTTCTTCAAGCCTTCTTTGTACCAAAGCACATGCGGCATATTAACATTTGGATATAGAATATTATTTACGCCCATTGGCCTTGTATTATCTTCATAGAAAGATGTTAAAAATGTGTATATCCATTCTGGTCCACGTGAGCGTGCCGTAAGTGTCAAATCTGGTGGTACTACACCAAATACTTCTTTGATAGACTCGTGATTAATTGCATTTATAATGGTAGAACCAAGTTTAGTTTTTTCGCCTTTGTTAGTCGTAAGAATTAGATTTGATTTAATCATATCTTCACTGATATCTAAATCATTAACAAATTTACTATATCTATGATATTTCAAGGTATGGCAGCCAGCACAATTATTAAAATATATTTGTGCTCCTCTTTGGAGAGATGATTTATTTCCAAGATCAATTTGTACGGGTTTTAGCTGGCCATCAGATGCAGCAAATGTGTGATGGCTTGAAAAAATTAGAATAAAAAAAAGTATATATTTTTTATTCATGCATAGTCACTCTTTCTGGTACTGGCTTTGTTTTTTCATTTTTACTTGTAAGATATAGTAAGACAAAGAATCCAAAATAAATTAATGTAAATACTCTTCCAAGTATTGTCAAAACAGGTGTAGGAGCCTTCATTCCTATGTAACCTAAACCTATGAAACTTATTACGAATAAAATTAACAAAATTTTGTATGTTAATGATCTATATCTTATGGATTTAACTTTGCATCTATCTAACCAAGGCATTAAGAATAGAACAAATATAGCAAGGCCCATTGCTATTACCCCACCGAGTTTATCGGGAATTGCACGGAGTATTGCATAAAATGGAGTAAAATACCAAACGGGTACAATATGCTCTGGTGTCTTTAAAGGATCAGCTGGAACAAAATTATCTTTCTCTAAAAAAAAGCCTCCAAATTCTGGTAGAAAAAATACTACAAACATGAATATAGTCAAAAATACTGCAAGGCCAAAGATATCTTTAACTGTGTAATATGGATGAAAAGGTATTCCGTCAACTGGCACACCATCTTTATCTTTATTTTGCTTTATCTCTACTCCATCAGGATTATTTGATCCTACAGTATGTAAGGCTGCTATATGAAGATAAATTACTGCAAAAAGCAAAAGCGGGAGAGCTATAACATGAAATGCAAAGAATCTATTTAATGTTGCATCTGAAATTACATAATCGCCACGTATCCATAAAGCTAAAGATTCACCAATGAAAGGTATAGCTCCAAATAATGATATAATTACTTGGGCTCCCCAGTAAGACATTTGACCCCAAGGTAGAAGATATCCCATAAAAGCCTCTGCCATTAAAAGTACAAATATAAACATACCAAATAGCCATAATAGTTCTCTAGGCTTTTTATAAGATCCATACATCAATGCTCTAAGCATATGAAGATAGATAACAATAAAGAAAAATGAAGCTCCTGTGGAGTGCATATATCTGATCAACCATCCCCACTCAACATCTCTCATGATATATTCAACCGAGGCAAACGCTGATGCAGCATCTGGTTTATAGTTGATAGTAAGGAATATTCCTGTGATGATTTGCATAATAAATACGAACAACGCAAGGCTTCCAAAAAAATAAAAAAAGTTAAAGTTTTTAGGTGCATAATATTCAGATAGATGGTTTTTTACAAAGTTTGAAACCGGTAATCTTTCATCAATCCATGCAATAAATTTACTCATTATGTTTTATCTTCTCCAACGACTAGTTTAGTATCACTTGCGAAATAATATGGCGGAACTTCTAAATTGGATGGTGCAGGCATTGCCTTAAACACTCTACCAGACAAATCAAATTTGGAACCATGACAAGGACAAAAAAATCCTCCTTTCCATTCCAGGCCTAGATCTTTATTTTCCCCAGGTTTGTACAATGGTGAACAACCTAAATGGGTACAAACTCCAACTAAAACGAGATACTCTGGCTTTACTGATCTGTATTTATTTTGGGCATATTGCGGTTGAGATTCTTCGTTAGATTTAGGATCTGCCAAATGCTGGGCATCATTTTTAATTTTTTCAAGCATCTCAGGGGTTCTGTGAACTATCCATACAGGCTTCCCTCTCCATTCAACTATTTTGAAAGCTCCAGGTTGTATTCCAGATATATCAAC